>Ga0256913_10000421_pt1 | contig 21864 bp, 24 predicted proteins | sample Axial_MatmetaG_FD_185970 | JGI IMG/M metagenome (GOLD analysis project Ga0256913, IMG submission 185970) | Deep-sea worm associated microbial mat communities from Axial Seamount, Juan de Fuca Ridge, Pacific Ocean - Axial_Mat | ecosystem: Environmental > Aquatic > Marine > Oceanic > Microbial... | reverse complement strand
CTCCTTGTATGATTCAACAGCAACTTCAACTGAATAGGGTATCTCTTTTTTGTAATTGATGAATATCTTTTCCCGAATCATTTCCGATACAAAAAACCGCATCGACTTGTCAGTGAGTTCATCTTTCGGGAAATAGGCCGGGCTTTCAGGAAGCAAGTCTAAAATAGTATCAAAAACTTTCTCCACATTAAACTTGTGTAGTGCAGAAACGGGAATGACTTCAGCGCGCGTTATCTTTTCTTTCCAGTAAATCATTTCCTGATTGATGCGTTCCTGGTCAGACAGGTCAACTTTGTTGATTAGTAACAGAACAGGGGTGTTAGAAAGGATGATTTTTTCTATAATTTCGTTCTCTTCGAACTTCATACCAACTTCGGTCATTAGCAAAATTACATCGGCATCCACCAACGCTGATTCCACAAACTTGTTCATGTACTCATGCATTTTGTATGCTGGACTACGAACAATTCCCGGTGTATCGGAATAGATAATCTGAAAATTTTCTCCGTTAACAATTCCCATTATCCGGTGGCGGGTAGTTTGCGCTTTGGAGGTGATGATGGAAAGTTTCTCACCCACAAGGGCATTCATCAAAGTTGACTTGCCCACGTTGGGATAACCGATGATATTTACGTAGCCTGCTTTATGCATAGAAAAATATATTTTTGAAAAAACTTGTTTTGCAAAGAAACAAAATATATTTTTGCAGTCCCAATTAAAACAATATTGCGGGGTGGAGCAGTGGTAGCTCGTCGGGCTCATAACCCGAAGGTCGTAGGTTCGAGTCCTGCCCCCGCTACTAAGAAATTAAGACTATCAGATAATGGTAGTCTTTTTTTTATGGCATTACTACTTTGGGTTCTGGCAGGACGAGAAGCCTGTCCCGAACCGGATTCGGGAAGTCCTGCCCCCGCTACTAAGAAATTAAGACTATCAGATAATGGTAGTTTTTTTTTGTTATTATTTTCTCTTAAAATAATTCTTCCAAACTATCATCTATTTACCTTAACTTTGTAAAGCTTATTATTGTCATACTTAAAATTCGGTAATATGATAAACGAACTAGGTAAAGGAAACTCCATTTTTAATAGTTTTTTAGCTGAGCTCCGTGATGTAAACATTCAGAAAGATACCATGCGTTTCAGGCGTAATCTGGAACGGATGGGTGAGATTTTTGCCTACGAAATCAGTAAAGTGATGAAGTATGAAAAGCGGGATGTGGAAACACCACTTGGTGAAGCACATATGGAGCTGTTGGCTGAACAACCTGTTCTGGCCACTATTTTAAGAGCCGGGTTACCTTTGCATCAGGGGTTATTGAATTATTTCGACCATGCGGAGAATGCTTTTGTTTCGGCTTACCGGAAGTATGATGCTGATGAAGATTTCGTTATTAAACTCGATTATGTTTCATCCCCCGGTATTCAGAATAAGGTTTTAATCGTGAGCGATCCCATGTTGGCTTCGGGTGGTTCCATTATCGCATCGTTAAAAGGTCTTTACGAGAAAGGTGCTCCTTCTCACACGCATTTGGTATGTGTGCTGGCCAGCGAAGAAGGTATTAAAGCAATTAAGAAAAAGTTTTCGTTGAAAAAGATGACACTATGGATTGGTGCCATTGATGATGAATTGACTGCGAAAGCATATATTGTTCCGGGACTTGGCGATGCAGGTGATTTGGCTTATGGAAAAAAAGAAGACTAATAAAGATGGCTAATTCACGACTGGTTTACGAGAATATTAAGATTTCCATGCAGTCCATCAAAGGACACCTGCTCAGAACTATTTTAACGGTAATGATTATTGCCTTTGGAATCATGGCACTAGTGGGTATTCTTACGGCCATTGATGCAATGAAGTATTTCCTTAATGAGAATTTTTCGATGATGGGTTCCAATACCTTTAATATTCAAAGTCGTGAACTGAGGGTTCAGATTGGAGGTCACCGAAATAAAGCACGATCGTTTGAACCCATATCGTATCAGCAAGCGTTGGATTTTAAGGATCAATTTCATTTTCCGGCAAAGGTTTCAGTGTTTACAAGAGGAACCGGTATAGCTACGCTAAAGCATGGCTCCATAAAAACCGATCCTAATATCCAGGTGATGGGAGCAGATGAAAATTATATTGCATCGGCAGGACAGGAGATTGCTCTGGGCAGGAACATCACTAAAATGGATGTGGAAAACAATGCGCATGTGGTGGTGATTGGTTCAGAGGTTGCCGGGAAGCTTTTTCCCAATAAACTGAACCCTGTTGGAGAAGTGATTTCGGTGGGGGCAGGGAAGTATAAAATTGTCGGGGTGCTTGCAGAACGTGGATCATCCATCGGCTTTTCAGGCGATAAATCGTGTCTGATGCCGGTGAGCAACGTGCGGGTCTATTTTTCAAGACCCAAAATGAATTACACCATTAGTGTTTTGGTAACAGACGGCGACCTGATGGAGGCAGCCATTGGCGAAGCCACCGGTCTTTTTCGGAAAATCAGAAAAGATAACCTTAAGGATGATGAATCGTTTGCCATTTCTAAAAGCGATAACATTGCCAGTATGCTGATAGGGCTTACAGTGCAGATTCAGGTGGGAGCAACGTTTATCGGGCTGATAACGCTTTTTGGCGCGGGCATTGGGTTGATGAATATTATGCTTGTTTCAGTTACTGAGCGTACCCGCGAAATCGGTATCAGGAAAGCATTGGGTGCTACACGCAAAACCATCAGAGACCAGTTCTTAGCCGAAGCCGTTGTGATTGCACAAATTGGCGGTGTGTTGGGGGTGATTGCCGGCATAATGGTTGGCAACACCATTTCCTACTTTACAGACAGTCCGTTTATAATTCCGTGGTTTTGGATTATTGCAGGGTTACTGCTAACCTTTGTGGTTGCTTTGATTTCGGGAATTATTCCGGCTTACAAAGCAGCATCACTCGATCCGATTGAGTCGTTGAGGTATGAGTAGAGAAGGATTAATATGTTTTTAAATAGATGAAAAAGCCTTTTGCTTCTGGGATTTTTCTGATTATTACCTTATGTTTTTTTTGTGCTGAATTTTATTTGCGAAATGATCAATCCTGATAACATGATCAAAGCCCCCATGCCTTTACGAAAGGTTAAGGTTTCGCTCAATAGCAACCACCCACCCAAAATTGCAAAAACTGATTCCAGACTTAAAATAATGGCTGCTTTGGAGGGAGCAACATCACGCTGCCCAACCACCTGTAAAGTATAAGCTACACCAATCGACATAATACCGCCGTACAGAATAGGGTAGAGGGCATCTGATATCATTCTCCAGTGAACTTCTTCAAAAATGAATGCTACCAGAAGGTTTAAAACAGTACTTACAAAAAACTGAATCACTGATAATAGTAACACATTGGTTTTAGGAGCATAGTACCCGATGAAGATAATGTGCATAGCCCAGAAAAATGCACTAATCAATACCAATCCGTCACCGGGAGCCATTTTAAATTGTTGGTTGATGGATAAAAAGTAGAGCCCGACTACAGCAAGGATAGCTCCAATCCATACCTCTTTTGAAATCTTGTGTTTTAAAAAGATACCAAGAAAAGGAACGATAACGATATAGAGGCTTGTGATGAATCCCGCGTTTCCGGCAGTTGCTTTAATTATACCAACTTGCTGGAGAGCTGCTGCAACAAACAGGATAGTACCCAAAAATATTCCTCCCTTAATGGTGAACTTTATGTCAGTATGTTTGGCTGTGGTTCCGAAAATCTGTTTTTGAAAAAGAAGTAGTGGTGTCAGTGATAATGTTCCCAAAGCAAACCTGATTCCATTAAAGGCAAAAGGACCAATATGTTCCATGCCCGCTTTCTGGGCTACAAAAGCGAAACCCCAGATGATAGCTGCCAGAAAGAGGAGAAGGAGGTGCTTCATTGCTGAATGGCTAGATTGTTTCATTGTTTCACTGCTTTTTTGATATGGATTATAAAAGGGTGTAGTCTTTTTTGAAAATATCAAGCCAGCTGTCGGCAAAGATCATAGGTTTAAGTAGTGAGGCCATTGGTTTTTTTATAATCTCTTTGGCTGTGGGAAGCAGTGCTATCATTTGAGGCAATGCTCCAAAAGCTATTCCCACCGATTGGTAAAATCTGCCAACCCCGATTTTAAAAAGAAATGTTCTTACTTTTTCATTACGTAATTCAACACTCAGTGCCGAAAAGGCTATGACAATAAATATCGCTCTGATCATCATTTCCAGTCCAACCCAAAAACCTTTTGCACTTATTGAAATGCCTTTTTCTCCGGTGTTCCAGAAGAGTGTTGATAGCAGAACAATGAGTATTAACTGTGACCAGAAAATGGGTTTTTTTAATCGTCTTAAAGCCCTTCGGTAATAAATCCCGAAAACTAGAATATAGGCAAGCGAAAATATCCCTCCATAAATCAATCCGTGGAAATTAAACAGGTAAAGCCCCACAGGTATTGCAAGAATATGAATCCACATTAAAATCGTTTTGGTCTTTTTGTTGTCTCTGATTTCGAAAAACTCTTTTTCTCTGATTCCTTTTTCAAACACATCTTTAGGAATGTTGGCTCTGAGTTTTAGTGCTTTTCTTCCCAGTAGCAAACCCAGTACTCCTGCAATAATTCCGGTTATGGTGTAAACAGCAAGCAGTGCCCAAAGTATCTCCTTGGGATTGGCCTCGCTAACACCAAACTGCTTCAAGGCAAAATTGATAACATTGACATACACTTTAATCACATCAAATCCATAAAGGATGATTACACTGATAATTTTATGAAACAGTGCACTCGAAAGGCTTAATATACCTGCAACGGCAACTGATGGAATGTTGTTTCCGAATAGAATAATAAGCAGTTCAATAAGGGCTGCCTCGGTGATGATGCCTGTCATGGGACCCAAAATAATGGCACTGGGTGATACCGATTTCATAATGGCCGTAATAAAACCGGCTCTGATAATAAGTCCTTTTTGAGGCCAGAGCTGATAAAACCCGATTAATAAAATGGTTCCTGCAAAAGCCAGAATCGATCCTGCAAAAGGTATACGGGTATTGTGCAAAAAACTACCTACAATTATCTCCATGGATGCCCACAAACCACCTACCACAGAGGCTTTAAGCCAAATATCGCTTTGTGTTTTAACCATTGGCCTTTTGAATGATTTTTTCAGCAGTTAATAAATCCTCAGGACGATTGATATTTAGAAAGGAGGAGTCAGCATTGAAGGGAGCCAGTTGATCCATCAACACCGATTTGTACCTTACCCTTTTAAACAGGTTAATCAGTTTATAATCTTTTTGTTTAATTGCCAGTTGAATTTGGTTTAGTACGTTTGTGGAATAGTAGGCACTGAGTGGTTCAATTAAAAATGTATGATGAGCCGGTGAAACGATTTGTTCGTTTTGAATCTGGCTCAATAAATGTTTTAGCAAGATGGTTCCAACAAATGGCGTGTCGCACGACAGAACCAGATTGTGTTGCGTAGTTGAGTTTTTCAAACAGGTATAAATACCGCCCATTGGGCCGATATCTTTAATTTCATCGGCAATAACCGGTATACCGTACTGTTCATATTTTTCAGGAAAGTGATTGGCGCTTATAATCAGGTGACTGCAAAGGGGTCTTAGTGTTTCGATGGCATAGGCTACCAGTGCTTTGCCGTTAAATTCACAAAGACCTTTGTCCTTTCCCATGCGACTGCTTTTGCCTCCGGCAAGAATAATTCCCGTCAATTTTTCCTTTTTAATCATAAGGAGCAAATTTATTTAATCCGTTGAAACGAACAGGTTAAATATGTAGAAAAATAGATAAATTGTATTAAAGAGACTCCGTTCTGTTTTCAGCATGACGCGGAGTTGTGTTGCAAGTCTCCGTCATTCCGACGACGAAGGAGGAGGAATTTCCTGAGTAAACGACTGGCTGAGGGAAACGGTTTTGCTTTTTGGAGCAGGTTGATGCTTGGGAGATCCCTCGTCGCTCCTTGCGTCGCTTCCCTCGGGATGACGCGGGGTTAGTAACGACGTTGTTGGTTGTGTAAACACTAAGAACACCAACACTTTGTCACCCTGAGCTTGTTTCAGGGTCTATAAGGTACTGTGCTTTTTGGGGCAGGTTGGTGCTTGGGAGATGCTGATGCTGAAACAAGTTCAGCATGACTTCGTTCAGCATGACTTCGTTCAGCATGACGCGGGGTTGTACGGAAGAGGCGGCTTAAATCGGATATCAAATATCAGATATCTGATATCAGATATTAGATATGTTTGGAGTTGATACTCCGTTACTTGTTCTTTAGATTGATCTTTCTTTTAAATCTGTTCAAAACAGGCTAAGGTAAAAACAGGCAGCTGTCACCGTAGCTTAGAAAACGGAAATTATTGTTTAGGGCAAAATCATAGGCCTCTTTCCATTTCTCGCCTATAAGGGCAGAAACCAACAAGAGTAGCGTGCTTTTGGGTTGGTGGAAATTAGTTATTAGTCCGGTGGCAAGTTTAAACTTGTATCCCGGTGCAATCATTAATCGGGTTTCCCCTTTTAACTGTTCGAGGTTATTTTGGTTAAGTGTATCAATCAATAAACTGAGGGCTGTTTTTATATTAAACCCTTTTGGGGTTTCCAGTTCATATGGATCCCATTGGTTGACTTCAAAACTTGTTGTTTTCCCCAGATGAATTTTCAAGGCCATCCAAAAGAGGCTCTCGATGGTTCGCATACTGGTGGTGCCGACAGGAATAACAGGTTTTCCGGTGTGGTTAAGCAGGTTTTGAATGGTTTCTTTTTTAACAATCACTTTCTCCGTGTGCATCTCGTGCTCGCTGATGGTTTCGGATGATACAGGTTTAAAAGTGCCGGCTCCAACGTGAAGTGTAACTTTCTCGGTAACCATTCCTTTTTCTGCAAGGCTACTTAATATCTTATCTGTAAAGTGAAGTCCGGCAGTTGGTGCTGCCACCGAGCCGTCGAGTCGTGCATAAACGGTTTGGTATCTTTCTTTGTCAGAATCAACCGGTTCGCGGTGCAGATAGGGTGGGAGAGGGATCATTCCCGAAGCTTCCAGAATATCAGAAAACAAAATGTTTGCCGGTTCCCACGAAAAGGAAATCAAAAATGAATCGGAAAGTTGTTCTACTTTTGTTGCCTTCAACAAAACAGGTTTTCCATTAACTGTAACTTTCGATTCCAGTTCACCTGATTTCCATCTTTTGGCGTTTCCAACCAGACATTTCCATACAACTGGAGGTTTTTGTTGAAAAGCTAACTGAAAATCGTTGGTGGGTTCAACAGGTTCTAAACAGAATATTTCGATGGAAGCACCGGTAGGCTTTTTAAACAGTAAGCGAGCCTGAATAACTTTTGTTTCGTTGTAAATAAGCAGGGAGTTGCCCGGTAATAAATCCGGAATCTGATTGAAGGATTTTTCAGAGATTGTATTTTGGTTCAAATAAAGCAACTTCGACAAATGCCGTTGTTTTAAAGGGAATTTGGCAATCCTTTCATCCGGAAGCGGATAGTTGTATTCTTCTATCTTTATTTTATGAGGTGTATCCATGCTCAGGTTTTAGGGTGCAAAAATAGAAAAACCTGCACTCGGTATGAATGCAGGTTTAATTGTTTTGGTGAACAGGTTTTGTTTTTATGAGTGGCCACCTACTACAATGCGCAGAATTTTAATGTTCAATACCAGCCATCTCCATGCCTGGTAGATCATGCATTTTCTGAAAAACAGGGTCATTTTAGTTGGCATTGGTGGATAAGACTCATCTGAATAAGCCACTGTTCGGTTTGTTGGATTTTGTTTTGCCATGATATATTTATTTTTAATTGTTCAATAATAATTTTATTCCGGTAACAGCCACCATAACGGGTAGCCTTTGGCTTTGTGCAGGAACATGTAGTGCATAAACCATTTCAGCCAGTGGCCTGCCAAACCGGCTTCGCCGACTGTATAGGAAAGGTCGCGACCATACTCAGGATACTTTTCCCAGTCCTGAACAATGGGATAAACCGTCATTGTTGCAGCGGCACCATTAATAAGACCGTAACCTGCCGAAACAATACAAGCGGCTCCCATGCGCGACATGGAGGCTTTGTGTTTCAGTTTTGGTTCTTTGTCGCCGGATTTAATCCATTCGTAAATGTTATCGGCAATAATTTTTCCGGTTACACCCGATGGCATTCCGGTACGCGGAGGTGCAGGAAAAATAGCAGTTCCGTTGGGACTTTTCATGGGTTTTGAAATGGCGTGCGGCGGTGCAAAAGCAATACCGGCAGCGAAAATATTTCCGTAATCAGGGTTTTGATAAGTGGAAGGCCAGTCGTTAGCACTCCACTCATCAAAAGGCTTGGGTGTGTAATCGGCATCAACAACCATAAAACCGTTTGGTTTGAAAAGTTTGGAAGTAATGTCTTCGCCTTTTTTGTCGAAGGCTGTAAACCCGGGACCTGAGAAAGCAGGAATAAGCATGGAGAAGTCGTATTCAATACTGTCTTCATTTCCGTCGAGGGTTTCGTAATAAATTTTATGCTCATCCACTTTTTTAACACCTGCACGTTTAATCCACGAAACATTGCGTTGTTTTAAAAACGATTCGGTGAATGTTTTGGTGCTGGTGATGTATCCTCCTCTTTTAATATAAGCTCCACCCATTCCAAAATCGCCCAGTTCATATTCATTGGTAATCCAGGTAATGTCGGCAAGGTGACTTAGTTTTTTTCTTTTAATTTCGTAAGCAACATTGAGAACATATTCAAAAGCTGCACCCTGACAGGTGGCTCCCGGATGTCCGGTGCCGATTACAAATTTTTGCCTTTCTCCTTTTTCCATTTTGGCAAACGATTCTTTGAGCTTTTCCCATGCTTCGGCAGCATGGTCATACGAACAAACTGAAACGGTATGCTGACCGGGGCCTATACCGGGAGTTTTCTCAAAAGCCAGCTTTGGTCCTGTAGCATTAATTAAAAAATCGTAATCAACTTTTTCAGTTTGCCCTTCTTTGCCTTGTCCGGTATATTCAATAGTAACAAAACCTTTGTTGGTTTCCTTATCGCCTTCGGGGTGAAATGAAACTGCTTTTGCCTGTTTATATATAATCCCTGCTTTTTTGTAGCGTTTGTCAAGTTTAAACCTGACTTCATCTACTTTCATCCGGCCTACTCCAACCCAAATGTTTGAAGGTACCCAATGGTAATAGGAATTTGGTGTAACCACTATAACTTCATGTTTTTTACCCAGTCTTTTTTTAAGCAAAGCGGATGCGGTATGACCCGAAACCCCAGCTCCAAGAACAACTATTTTTGCCATAATTTATATTTAGTTTAAATAATAATCGGGCTCAAATGTAATACAATATATCGAATTATCCAAATATGAGTAGAGGTAATCGGCGTAACCTGACTGCTATATGACAATTTTAATAACCTTTTATGATAATTTCTGATTACGGTTTTAAACCGTGACTTAAATCAAGATTATCGGTTTGGTAAAATTGAATCAAACACTTTGCCGTCATATCGAACGAAAACGCAGTGGAAGCGGGATTGAAATTCTAGTAATCGTGGAAATTCATTGATGAACTATCTCTAACAGATTTGGGTTACTCTCTTTGTTTTTTGTAATAAATATCTGTCAACTTGAATAAATAATTAAATTTGAAAAAATTTCGAAATGAACATAAAAAGGCATATACCGAATTTTATAACCCTTTTGAATCTTTCCATGGGAGTTGGTTCTATTTATCTTTCCAATCAAGGGAGTGGTTCTGCATTGATGTATGCAGGCTATTTAATTTTTCTGGCAGCTATTTTTGATTTCTTTGACGGATTTGCAGCACGGTTACTAAATGCAAAATCAGATATTGGTTTGCAACTTGATTCGTTGGCAGACATGGTTTCGTTTGGTGTTGCTCCCGGATTTATTCTTTATAAAATGATTATACTGAGTAGTGCAAGCGAAATACTTGTTGTTAATGATTTTGCAGTTTTGCCTTTGATTGCCATTTTGATTCCATGGGGGGCTGCCTTGCGGCTTGCTAAGTTTAATATTGACGAAACGCAGCAAATGGGATTTAAAGGAATGCCCACACCGGCGCTGGCCTTTTTTATTGCTTCTTTGCCCATTATTCGCGAAACATTAATTGCTGATCAGGGGTTGCTGTTTACGGTTTTTACCAGTACGATTCTTTTGGTGGTAACAGCAATTATTGGAATATTTTTAATGACGAGTTCTTTTCCGATGTTTGCACTGAAGTTTACTACTTATAAGTGGAAAGGAAACGAATTTAGATTTTCTTTCTTGTTGATTTCGTTACTGCTGCTTGTTCTGCTACAGATAGTGGCAATACCTCTTATTATAGTCCTTTATTTGGTGTTGTCTGTAATTGTAGTTATATCAGAGCGTTAGTATAATTACAATAAAGCATTGTGTCTTATGCGGTTAATTCTTTCCCATGTAGCCGTTTCTTTCTGGCCTGAATTGGGAAATACAGGAGTTTAGGTTCTCTTCTTTCTCAGTTCAAAGTTCTTACCAAGGTATACTTTTCTTACATGTTCATCATTGGCAAGATCTTCGGCGCTACCCTCTTTTAATATTGAACCTTCAAAAAGCAGATAAGCACGGTCAGTGATGGTTAAAGTTTCGTGCACATTATGATCAGTAATTAAAATGCCAATATTTTTCTTTTTTAGTTTGGCAACAATCGACTGAATATCTTCAACGGCAATCGGGTCAACTCCTGCAAAAGGTTCGTCTAAAAGAATAAAATTAGGGTCAACAGCCAAAGCACGTGCAATTTCGGTTCTTCTGCGTTCGCCACCCGAAAGCTGGATACCTTTGCTTTTTCGAATATGTTGTAGTCCGAATTCATCCAACAGCGATTCCAGTTTTTCTTTTCGTTGTTTTTTTGTAAGATCGGTAAATTCCATTACTGCATTAAGGTTGTCTTCTACTGACAGGTGGCGGAAAACTGACGCTTCCTGTGCCAGATATCCGATGCCTTGTTGTGCCCTCTGATACATTGGCATGCTGGTTATTTCTTTGTCCTCAAGATAAACATGGCCGTCAAATGGTTTGATTAAACCTACGATCATATAAAAGGTAGTGGTTTTTCCGGCACCATTTGGTCCAAGTAAACCAACAATTTCTCCCTGATTAACTTCTACCGAAACACCTTTAACAACGGTGCGCTTGCCATATTTTTTTACTAATTGTTTAGTCCAAAGTTTCATCTTCTAATTCTTTTCATTGTTTTTATGCAAATTCTATTATTATAGGTGCTGCCATAGGCTTGTTATTCATTTTATTGCGATACTCATTAAATTCAACTCCGACAGAGTTGTCGGATACTTGAATGACTTCTTTTTCTTTGTTATATTGGTTAGCCGTATCTCTTGATATTTTATTATTAATATTTTTCATTTTTATAGTTATAAAAAAATAAAAAACCTTACATTTGTGTGAGATGATTGAATAAACAAAGAAAACGCTAAAAAGATTGTTTATTGCTACAAAGATAACTTTATCATTGATACATGGAAACTAAAAAGGATAAGTACGGATTGGCAGGAATAATGAAAACCTTTTTTGGGTTTTCCAGTTTTAAAGGAACACAGAAGCCGATAATTGAAAGTGTTTTAGACGGGCATGATGTTTTTGTTGTTATGCCGACTGGGGGTGGAAAATCGATGTGTTACCAACTTCCGGCGTTGATAAATCCCGGAACTGCAATTGTAGTTTCACCACTGATTGCGTTGATGAAAAATCAGGTGGATATGATTCGGAATTTTGGTTCGCAGGATAGCATTGCTCATGTAATGAACTCTTCTTTATCGAAAATGGAGCTTGCTCAGGTTCGCCAGGATTTGACAGATGGTAAAACAAAGCTTCTTTACATGGCTCCCGAGTCGCTTACCAAAGAAGATAATATTGAATTTTTGAAAAATATTGATATCTCATTTTATGCCATTGACGAAGCTCATTGTATCTCGGAATGGGGGCATGATTTTAGGCCGGAATACAGAAAGCTGAGACCTATTATTAATGCTATTGGCAAAAAAGTTCCAATTATTGCTTTGACGGCTACTGCCACTTTAAAGGTTCAGGAAGATATTTTGAAAACGCTGGAGATGCAGGATGCCAAAGTGTTCAAATCTTCATTCGACAGAGCAAATCTTTATTACGAAATTCGTCCTAAAACAAAGGATGTAATTAAAGATATTATAAAGTATATAAAAACTCAACCCGGAAAATCAGGGATTGTTTATTGCTTAAGCAGGAAAAAAGTTGAGGAGATTGCAGAGACATTGGTGGTAAACGGAATTAAAGCCCTTCCATATCATGCCGGGCTGGAAACCGGTATCAGGCGTAGAAACCAGGATATGTTTTTAATGGAGGATGTGGATGTAATTGTTGCAACCATTGCTTTTGGAATGGGTATTGATAAACCTGACGTTAGGTTTGTAATACATCACGATATTCCTAAAAGCATTGAGGGGTATTATCAGGAAACCGGTCGTGCGGGTCGCGATGGCGGAGAAGGAAACTGTATTACCTTTTATAGTTATGATGACATTCAGAAGCTTGAAAAGTTTATGAAAGATAAGCCTTTAGCTGAACAGGAAATAGCCAAAGAGTTGCTTTTCGAAACTATTGCTTATGCCGAATCATCGGTTTGTCGTCACCGGTTGCTGTTGCATTATTTTGGCGAGAAATATACAAAAGACAATTGTGGAGCTTGCGATAACTGTTTACATCCTAAGGAAAAGTTTGAAGGGAAAGAAGATGTTAAACTGATGCTTGAAGCCATCGTGGGATTGAAGCAGCAATACAAATCGAAAATGATTGCGGAAGTGTTGTCTGGTAAGAGTAGTGGCGATGTAAAAAGTATTAAGCTTGATCAGAGTGAATTTTTTGGTAAAGGAGATCAACACGATGTGAAGTATTGGGGAACTGTTATCAGACAGGGATTGATAAACAGACTTGTTGAGAAGGAAATTGAAAACTATGGCATTTTAAAAATTACCGATGCCGGTTTGGATTATATTAAGAACCCTTTTAGTATTATGTTAGCGAAAGATCACGATTACGAAAGCACTAACGATGACGGGTTAATTGTTAACTCAGGAGGAAAAGGAGGTGGCGGTTCAGATAACCAGCTGCTGGTGATGATGAAAGACCTGCGAAAGGATATTTCGAAAAAAGAGGGGTTACCGCCTTTTGTGATTTTTCAGGATCCTTCGTTGGAAGACATGGCAATACAATACCCGATTACTGAAGAGGAGCTTACCCAGGTTGTTGGTGTTGGCAATGGAAAAGCAAAAAGATATGGAAAGCCGTTTCTTAAGCTTATTGCCGAGTATGTTGAAGAAAACGACATTATTCGTCCCAACGATATGGTTATTAAATCGGTGGTGAATAAATCAGGATTGAAGATTTATATTATTCAGAGCATCGACAGGAAGCTTCCTTTAAATGATGTGGCTCATGCTAAGAATCTGACATTTGATGAATTGTTAACCGAGATTGAACATATTGTATCTTCAGGTACTAAAATTGATATTAATTATTACATCCAAGAACATATTGATGAGTATCATCAGGATGATATATATGATTATTTTGCTGAGGCTGAGACCGATTCGATACAAGAAGCGTTAGAGGAACTTGGTGAATCGGAATATTCAGAGGATGAGATCAGGTTGATGAGGATTAAGTTTATGTCGGAGATGGCTAATTGATACAGGAAAGCACCCTGAATTTTCAAAAATGATTTATTTAATGAAAAGGATTTTCTTTTCCCTTATTTTTATTGTCATGCTTAGTTCATGTTATCATGAAGTGAGTAACGAGGTAAAAGTGCCTGATCGTCTGTTGTCGAATGACAGCATTGTGATTGTGCTTACCGAAATTCAACTTGCTGAGGGAGCTTTGACACACAAGCGGTTTTCGCATGCTGTTACAACAGATGAAAAAGACCGGTACTATGCCTATATTTACCGTAAGTTCAATCTGACCCCCGAATCGCTAAAAGAGAATCTCGATTATTACAATTCAAAGCCTGATCAGATGATTGCTATTTACGATAAGGTTCTTGAAAATCTTTCGAAGCTCCAGGCTGAGTTATCCCTTGAAATGAAAAGAGTTGAAAAGGCAAAAGAAGATTCTCTCATTTTAATTGATACAACAGTTTATGTCAGAAAAACTATTCCTGAAATCAATAAGGATTCATTGGATAAAATAATTCTGTGGTAATTTAGAGTTTATCTGGTGAATTTAGCTTTCCTCATTTCTTCATCTATACCATCCGAAAGCAGGAAAGTAAAATTAAGGAGTTTGTTGTTTGAATACGATCCGGTTCCTTCTATTCCGTAACCGTTTGTTGATTGTTGTTCGATAACAATAGCGTTTCCAACAACGCTGCCACTTACCTGACCTCCGACACCTGCAAAGTTCTTTAGTATTATTTTAGTGTCATATAATACGTTGCGTTCAATTATAACCTCATAATTCAATTTAGCTTTGTTATCGGTAACTTGCCAGGTGCCTATAAACTTGGCTACTATATCAGGACTTCCTCCTCCGGTACCACCATCGTCGTCAGTAGTACATCCGGTAAAAGAAAAAAGGAAAGTCAAAATTAAGGTTGTAATTATGAATCGGTTCATTAGATTGTTGTTTTTATTATTTGACGTGTAATTACCTTGTTTTCATATTTAACTTTAACAAAATAGATGCCATTTTCCAGATTGCCGAGTTCAATGGGTATTGAAATTTTCCCGGCAGAATACAATTGTGGCGCGAGCTTGTGTTTTTCTCTGCCAAGTAAATCAAAAATAGATATGCTAACATTAGATCTTTTTTCAAGATTGATGTTAATAGTTGCATTATTAAGTACCGGATTTGGGTATATAATCAATTTCTCGCTGTTGGTAACATTTTTATCAACGCCAACCATAATGCCTCCGGCAGCAATTACAGCTTTATTAATACTATCACGAACCGGAGGGACAATTTCCTGGTTCTTTATTAAATGATCTTCGGGCACAATAACAATTACAGTGGGGTAGGATAATATATTGTAGTCGTTAAAAACGCCGTTACCTCCGCCTTGTGTGCCGCTTACTGTAGGGTAGGTGAGATTATAAATACTGTCGAAAGTCCTCACCTGATCATTGTCGGCACCCCAGTTTATTCCCATGTAATATACATTACTGCTGTTTTCTCCAAAGTCTTCGTAGCTTGCCTGGAAGTCGGGGGCATAATCCTGACATGGGCCACAAGCGGTTGAGAAAAAGTCGATGACAACAATTTTATTGTCAATATCCAAAAGATCAAACAGCCAAATGGGTAAGCCATCAATGGTTTTAACATGAAAGTTAACAGCTGTATCCAGTGTGGTTTGAGAAATTGCTTCTTTGGCAGGTAAAAGAGATGCAATTGCAACCAATATCAATAATAATCTTTTCATTTAGGTAGTGGTTAATTCAATGATTTCATTGTAAACATTTCCTGCCAGCCGGCTGGCACCTATTCTAAACAGATCTTTGCTGAGCCATGCATCTCCAAGTACATTTTTCACCAACAGATAGTAGGTTAATGCTTCATCAGGAGTGGAGATGCCACCGGCAGGTTTAATGCCAATTCTGGTTCCTTTGGTGAGCTCGAAAAACTCTTTAATCGTGTCAAGCATAATTAGAAAAGCTTCCGGAGTAGCTGCCGGTTCAATTTTTCCTGTGGACGTTTTTAGAAAGTCAGCACCACCCATAAGTGCCAGTTCACAAGCTTTACGGATATTAGCAACGGTTTTAAGCTCTCCGGTTTCAAGAATAACTTTAAGGTGTGCATCTTGGCATGAGCCTTTAATCTCCTGTACTTCATCGAAAATATCATCATATTCTCCTTCGAGCAGCCTGCCTCGTGAGATGACCATGTCAATATCATCTGCACCATGTTCAATAGCCCAGTCAACTTCAGCAACTCTGATGTCCAATGGAGATTGTCCACTGGGAAAGGCACCTGCAACAGAGGCGGTTCTTATTCCTGTTCCTTCCAACTCCTTTTTTACAGTAGGTACAAAAACTGGATAAACACAAATGGCAGCAACTTGTGGGATGTCAAGTTTATCATTTTTAAAGTTAATTCCTGTCTGGCATAACTCTTTTACTTTTTGATGAGTGTCGTCTCCACTCAAGGTTGTAAGGTCAATAATGCTTAATATAGTTTTCATAGCAGAAAGCCTGTCTGTCTTACTTTTTTCAATTTCCAAAATTGATTCAACCCGCGCAGTCAGTTCGCTAAATGAATAGGAATATGTTTTATATGCTTGCATCTTTTTTTTGTGACAAATATAATGATTATTTGATGGGTTGATTATTCTATAATGTGCCCAGTGACTGTTTTGTTCAATTCCGATTTCGTAAGGGTTATCCATTTATGTATTGATAAAAGGCTTGTGCCAATGGTTATTAATGGAGTAAATGGTGATGGTTGGTAATTTATATTGTGTTTTATATATCTATATAACAGGTTGTTATATATTATATTGCAGGTAGTAATTAATAATGGCATAGCAGTTGCTTAAGAGAAATCATAAAATACTAAATAATTTATTAATGTTTAGCCTGAATCTAAAAAGTTCAAAACTGCAGAGGAAGAGTTCGAAACGAACCAAATACTATAAATGCGATAGGTGTGGGTATATTTCTATTATTAAAGATTCATATTGTCCGATTTGTGCGAAAGATGGTCATAAGATTAAAATGAAATAGCATGGAAGAGAATTTAACCTATTCAATTGATGAGATAAAAAGATTTGGTTTGAATGAAAAGCAAATTTTACGCGATAATGCAAAGGTCTATATGAAAGATGATAAAGTTTATTTTTTTGAAGAAATAGATCCAGATCACATGAGGTTATATACCATTATAAATAAGAAATCCTTTTTCCTTTAATCCTTTATACTAAATGGCGTTCTTGCCATAACTACCTTGTCAGAATCCTTGTTTCATCCCAGAAATGAGGATTCTTCTTTTTAGAGAAAGTGTACCTTTGTAGGAGAATGATTTAAACCAGGGGTTATGAAAACTATTGTAGTGTTAAGCGGAGCCGGGATTAGCTCCGAAAGTGGATGTAATACTTTTAGGGATAATAATGGTTTATGGCGTAAGCACCGGGTTGAAGAGGTTGCTTCTCCTATTGCCTGGCAAAACGACCCTGCCCTTGTGATGGAATTTTATAACGAGCGCAGAAAAAAACTTTTTGAAGTGGAGCCTAACGCAGGCCACATTGCATTGGTGGAGTTGGAGAAAAAGTTTAATGTTCAAATAATAACTCAAAACGTTGACGATCTTCATGAAAGAGCCGGTTCCTCTAACGTCCTTCACCTGCATGGCGAACTTAAAAAAGTACGTAGTACAGTGGATCCGGGTTTGGTATATTTATTAGATAACTGGGAATTAAAACTTGGCGATAAATGTGAAAAGGGTTCACAGTTGCGACCACATATTGTTTGGTTTGGTGAGCCGGTACCCATGTTTGAAGAAGCGATGAACATTGCACCAGAAGCAGATATGTTTTTAGTAGTTGGCACTTCAATGGCTGTTTATCCGGCAGCAGGATTAATAAGTTATGTAAGAAAGGATATTCCTAAATATTATGTTGATCCGAATGCAGCAAACCTCCCTGGGATTAGTAACCTGGAAATTATAAAAGAAAAAGCCGGAACTGGTTTGCCCCGGCTTGTTAAAGATCTTTTGGAAATGTAATTTCTAATTCCGGTATTTAACAGGATATTTAAAAAAGATTTTGCTGATAGTTTTACCAACATTTTTACCGCCGTTATTTTGGTTCACTTCACCAACACCAATTCCCTGCCAGATTAGCTTCTTTTCTTTCGTGTCAAAAATATCAATAATCAATGTTCCTTCAATGTAGTCGCGTTTTTGGACAGTAGTATTATAAGGGTTTCCATAATATCCACCCCATGCCCATGGCGAACCGTAATAATAACCATAAGGACCATAGTAATCCTGATAATACTGATAGTCGGTTTTTTCACGTAAAAGAACATAACTGTTTACACCCAGCTCTGCTTTTTCAAGATCAGCTACATAAAAATAGCCTCGTTTCAGCATTTCATCTTTCAATGCATCGAGAATTCTTTGCTTTACAAAAGGTGAAACTATGGAGTCGTTATGACTGTTCCATGGTAAAAGCGTAAATGTTTTGTAATCAGAAAAATTTGCATCTTTATCGTAATCAGCAGTTACCTGGACTGAGGAACAGCTTGAAATGATTAAAAACAAAATAACTACCGGTAGAAGAAAGATTTTTTTTGTCATTTTTTTATTATTTATAATTGCAAAAATACTCATTTTATTTTGCAAAGTCTGTACCGAAATTAATTATCACTAAATTTGCCGACCAAATTAAAAACTATTTGCCTTATGAAGTTACGTTTTGTGTTGATTGGAGTATTTGCATTATCGGTTGTTTTATTTTCATCGTGTGGAAAGGATAAAACCGGATATTGGGATCAGGAGGAGCAAAATAGTGTTGATCATCAACTTATTGAAGAGTATGTTGCTGCAAATAACCTGGATGGTAATTTTACATCAAGTGGTTTATATTATGTAATAAATGAACAGGGAGGTATGGAAAGGCCAACTTCTTCATCACGGATTTCAGTAGATTATAAGGGGTTTTATCTTGATGGTGTAAAACTGGATGAAGGCTCGCTTAATGATTATTCATTGTCGCACCTTATTTTAGGCTGGCAGGAAGGTATTCAGTTTATTGGTAAAGGGGGAAAAATTAAGTTGATCTTGCCATCTGTTTTAGGTTATGGCCACAATCCGCCGAGTGGTGTTAGGGCTGATGCCGTTTTGGTATTTGATATTGAGTTAAAGGATTTTTCAAACTAATAGATTTGTTTCTTCCGTATTAGCTGTTTTTTTGTAAATTGGTCGGGAAAAATAAATTAATATGTCGCCCGAATCATCATTTCTTCTTAATAAAGCACGCCAGTATTGTGCCGCTTCAGAACGTTGCGTAGTAGATGTTGAGCAAAAACTTCGTCAATGGAAGGCTGAAGATATTACTATTCAGAGAATTATTAATCAACTTGAAAAAGAGGATTTTCTTAATGAAGAGCGTTATGCCAGGGCGTTTGCCGTTGGGAAATTACGTCATAATAAATGGGGCCGGAATAAGATAATTTATGCTTTGCAGCGGAAGCATATTCCTGAATTATATATCCAGATTGGAATCGGAGAGATTGAAGATGAGGAATACCTTACTGTTTTAAAATCAGTTTTATCATCAAAAAAGATTGATGAAGTCAATGAGTGGAAACGAAACAATAAACTGGTAAATTATGCAGTTCAAAAAGGGTTTCAGGCTGATTTGTGTTGGAAGGTATTGAAAGGTGAAGTCTGAAATTTATAAGGCGTCCAATTATTTCTATTGTAGTAACATAGCGTTAAAAGTGTTTTTTTTAGAAAGGTTTACCCGTCTGCATCGTACAAGCAGGGTGAATTTCACCGGATGAGTTTGTTTGGACAGGGTTATATCACGAAGAAGACACGAAGTTTCACAGAGAACACATGTCAAGATATTTAAACTTTCGATATTGATTAGTTGCGTTTCATTCAATCAATCATCAGCCTTATTTTTCAACATGGGCACAAAACGGTAGTTGCCAAAGTTTTCTGTATCTAAACTTCCGTTTTCAAGTTTTGTTATTCTAACCATCTGCTGAACCTCACCCAATCCTAAAGGTAAAAGCAGCATCCCGTTTGGTTTCAGCTGTTCAATTAAATTTTGAGGAATTTCAGGAGCAGCAGCAGTGATGATTATCCTGTCGAATGGGGCAAAGGCAGGTAGTCCTTTATTTCCATCATCGAAAAAGGTTTTAATACGATAGGGAAAGTTTTGAAGGAATTTTTTGGTTTTTATATAAAGCTTTTTTTGCCGTTCAACAGTAAAAACTCTTGTCCCCATTTCGCCCAGCACGCATGCCTGAAATCCTGAACCGGTACCAATTTCAAGAACTTTCATGTTTTTCTCTACTTTGAGTAATTCAGTTTGCCTGGCAACGGTAAAAGGCTGAGAAATGGTTTGCCCTGCCCCGATTGGAAAAGGTTTGTCCTGATAAGCATATTCAAGGAATGATGAATCAAGAAACCAGTGACGAGGAATGTTGTTAATGGCTGATAACACTTTTTTGTCTTTTATCCCCTTGCTTTTCAGAGTATTTACCAACTCTTTTCGCATGCCTTTGTGCCGGTAGGTATCTATCATAAGGTGTCGCTGATTTTTTGTGCTAAAATAGCAAACCTTCAGAAAGAAAAAGGTTACTTTTGCGCAAAATTACAGAGATGCTTAAAATTGGTGTACTAGGAGTTGGCCATTTGGGAAAAATTCATGTTAACTGTATTCGTACTATTGATGATTATGAATTGGTTGGCTTTTATGATCCGGATGATGAAAAAGCGCAGCAGGCGATTGAGGAGTATGGTTTGAAAAGATTTGAAACAACTGGAGAATTGATTGGTGCAGTTGATGTGGTAGACATTGTTACGCCTACTGTTTCGCACTATGAATGCGCGGTTGATGCTATCAAACAGTCAAAACATATTTTTATAGAAAAGCCGATATCTTCTACAGTGGCAGAAGCTGAAGAACTTATTGAACTTACGGCTGAAGCCGGTGTAAAAGTTCAGGTTGGTCATGTTGAGCGTTATAATCCGGCTTTTCTTGCGGTTCAGGGAGATATTAATCGTCCTATGTTTATTGAATCGCATCGTTTGGCTCAGTTTAATCCACGTGGTACCGATGTTCCGGTAGTGCTTGATTTAATGATTCATGATATTGATATTGTGCTTCATACCATTCGATCGGAAGTAAAGAGGGTGCATGCAAGTGGCGTTAATGTAGTTAGCGACACACCTGATATTGCCAATGCCCGTATTGAATTTGTGAATGGTGCCGTGGCAAATCTGACCGCTAGCAGGATTTCGTTAAAGAATATGCGTAAATCGAGGTTCTTTCAGCGTGATGCATATATAACAGTTGACTTTCTGGAGAAAAGTGCTGAAGTAGTTAAAATGGAAGAGATTGATGAAATTCCAGATGATCCGTTTGCAATGGTTATTGATTTGGGTGAGGGGAAAAAGAAAAGACGAATTTGGTTTGATAAGCATGAGGTGGAGCCAAACAATGCCATTACTGAAGAACTTACAAGTTTTAAAGATTCTATTCTCAATAATAGTGAGCCTTCGGTTACAATTTATGATGGTTACAAAGCTTTGAAGATTGCACAGCAGATTATGGAAAAGATTGATGCTGCATCAGATATTGGCTAAAAATTGTCATAGACTAGTTAAGAACTCATGGAAGTGTTAATAACAATTTGAAAATATTTTTCTTAGTAGATAATAACACTCTTTTTGATGCGTTAAAGTTAGTAAACAGCCGGGGATATTGAAAAAGGATTATACCGTATATTATTTTGTTTTTTTGTTAGGAATTGGTTTCAGTCTATTTTTTGCAACAAGTTGTAATAAAATGGAAGGAGGTCAAACCATTCCTTCTTACCTGAAGATTGATTCTGTTTTTATTGAAACCTATTATCCTGTCGAAGGCACCTCTTCGCATAAAATTACTGATGTTTGGGTTTATGTTGATGATCAGCAGATGGGTGTTTTTGAGTTACCTGCACTCTTTCCGATTTTAAAAAACGGACAGCACAGGCTTGAGATCAGGCCGGGAATTAAGCTAAACGGAATCTCAAGTACTCGTGTTCCGTACCCGTTTTATGAACCAATCATTTATGATAATTTTAATTTTATTCCTGATTCAGTACTTAATCTTGGAGCTATAAAA
>Ga0256913_10000420_pt1 | contig 21868 bp, 17 predicted proteins | sample Axial_MatmetaG_FD_185970 | JGI IMG/M metagenome (GOLD analysis project Ga0256913, IMG submission 185970) | Deep-sea worm associated microbial mat communities from Axial Seamount, Juan de Fuca Ridge, Pacific Ocean - Axial_Mat | ecosystem: Environmental > Aquatic > Marine > Oceanic > Microbial... | reverse complement strand
GAGACAATTCAAATTCTATGTCAGCATTAAAAAAATTGATAATAGCTTCGTTCATGATGATATTTTATACTTAAATGTCATTTCTACTTTGGAGCCTTTTTTCTTGAATTCAACTTTAGAAGCAAGTGTCTTCATTATCATTACTCCTCTTCCGTTTTCCTGCGCTATTCTTTCCCTTGATGTTGGATCGGGAATAACATCAGGATCAAATCCCTGACCTTCATCACGTATTATGAATTTCAACTTATTCTCTTTGATTTTGCAAACAAGGTATATTTTTTTCTGCTGATCTCCTTTATTACCATGATGAATGGCATTATTGACGGCTTCAGTAAGACTTATAAGGATATCGGGATACAAGGCTTCACAAACCTGATATTCTATAGCTATTTTATCAACCCATTGTTTTACCAATTTGATATTTTCAGGGGCTGATCTAAATTCGAGTCTATGTATTTTCATTCTAAACAGATTATGCCATTAAACCACTTGTCAGAAAAAAACAAAAATATGACCGGCTTTAAATATACATTAGCATCACATAAAAACTAACGTATGAAAACAAGCGATTTATCAAAACACATCAAATACTATGCTAATTTTAACAATAAAACTTTACAACGAGTTCAATTTTTAGGATTTTATTGAACTTTTTTAAGATTTTTAATGTATTGATCAACCAATTTTTTGTAAAAAGGCTTAAGATCCGGTGAAATAGATTTATAAAATTCCAATTTGGATTCTCTTTCTTTCAGATATTTCTCCAACGCAGGAGGCATTTTTTTATCTTTATCGGTAGCAGATTTTGATTTTCTCTGATTATCATAACCTCTTTTTCTGTCCGCCCTGTCAGCTTCAAGTAATCTTGAAGTTATATCCTGTTGTCTTTTAATCAATTTAGCATCCAATTTTTTATTTACAAGATCTTCCTCTATTTTATTCATATCATCAATCATCTTTTGTAACTGATTACCTGCAGCTTTACCTTCTTCTTGTTTTTGTTTTTGCAATTCTTCAAGAGCTTTTCTTAATTCAGCTTGTCTCTTGGCAGCCTCTGCAAATTCTTTTGCCATTCCTCCTTTCTTACCGTTCTTACCGTTTTTCAACATACCTTTCAGCTTATCAGTAAGACTTTTTTGACCTTGGACTATTTTATCCATTGGCTTATCTCCGGTTTTGCCTGGTTTCTTGCCGGTACCTCCGGGTTTATTACAGGAACCCGAACCGGGCATTCCGGAAGCATCCTGTTGCATTTGTTGCATTGCTTCATCAAGCATAAGTGCGAGATCATTAAGCCCTTTCATTGCTTCGTGTTGATATTTATTAATAGCTGAAAAATCTCTTCTTCCGGGAATCAACTCATCATTTTCCAGTTTATCAATGCTGTTTTTAATACTTTTTTTAACTTCACTTACCTTCTCATAGACAAATGTTTGGATTTGTGTTACTCTTTTGCTCAATTCTTGCAAACTATCTTCCACGATCTTAAAGTCATCTTTTACTTTGTATTGCTCTGTTAATATTTTTTTAAACGCCGGAGAATTAACAATAACACCTTCAGTATTATCCATCAAGTTCTCTTGATCAAAAGACAATGTAAGAATGTTTTCCAACAATTGTCTTAATGCTTTCATATCCTCCTCATGCTGCTCCTTGCTACTACCTTCCATTTGCATCTCCAGACTTTTTGCCATACTTTTCATTTTCTGTGAAGCACTCTTTTGGGATTGTGATGCTTTTCCGGGTTTGCTTTGTTCCATTTCATCCTTGCTTTTCTCCATATCCTCTTTTATTTCTTCCATTTTCTCTTCATTATCGTCAGCAAGATTTTTAGGAACATCCAGTTCCTTATTCTTTTTCATCAATTCGGAAACTTTATCTTTCAATTTATCAAATTCTTTATTCAGCGCCTCTTGTTTCTTTTTCAAATCATCTTTATTTCCAGTACTCTTTTTTGTTTCTTCACTTAGTTTTTCTTGCTTTTCCGCAAGTTCATTAAGCTTATCTATTGTTTCCTGCAGTTCTTTTTCCACTTCCAATTGCTTAAATAACTCGAGTAATCTATCCATTTGCTTTTCCACTTTTTCCTGATCCATACTCATTTCATCCATTTTATCCAGCATTTCATCCTTTTGAAGATCTTCCATCATTTCCTGGATTTTTTCGAGTAAATCCTTCTGTTCCTCGGAAAGAGACTCTTCAAACATTTTCTGTATCCTTTCCTGCTTTTCCAGTATTGCCTCATTTTCTTTTTTAAATTCATCCTGATTTTTCAGGTTTTCATCCAATTTCTTTTTTGCTTCTTCAAGCAGTTTTTTCAATTCCGCTTCTTTTTTCAAAAGTTTCTCCAATTCTTTTTTATCCTGCCATTCCGGATTTTTCTTTTGCAATAATTTATCGCGCAATTTTTTTAGCTTATCTTTTATTTTAGCCGATTCTTTCAGTATCTTTTCCAGATTATCTTTAATATCTTCCTCATTTTCATTTTCCTTCTTTTCAAATTCCTCTTCGGAAGGTTTTCTATATTCCAACATTCCCGTTCTCGCAGACTTTGGTCCATTAACACCGTCATTATCAAAAGTCTCAAAATAATATTTGATATACTCACTTGGCTTGAGTTCCAAATCACTCAGGTCGAGATAATACCTGAAACTTACATTAGTGGATCTGTCTATTTTAATTCTTGTTTTTCTGAAATCTATTTCCTTATCATTTTGATCATAGACTTTGACATTGAAAGTGACAGATAAAATACCGTAGTCATCAGAGGCATCACCCACAAAATATAATACTGATTGATCCAGTGAATCTTTGAATTGCTGCATTGTAATCACAGGATATTTATCTTTTATCACATTAATCGAATATGATACGGAATCAGGTTTTTCTATCCTGTTATTCCTTATATATATCTTGTATAATTCATCTTCACGTACTTTTTTATCAATAATATATGTATCTTCACTACTTCTTTTTGCTTTGATCAATTTATTACCTGAATTAAATAACATATTTAGACTGTTGGTATTGATAACTTTAAACTCCCATTTAAGCTTTGTCCCCTCGGGAACCACAATATCGCCTGTATTTTCAAATTTATCATCCTTTTGTCCTGTATATGCAGGATAATCAGCATAGATCCTGAATTCGGTTATCAATGGCTTTGGTATAACTTCCAACCTGTATTCTTTGGAATTCACCTTACCTGAAAACAAATGAAAATCTACAGGCTCTTGAACATTTTTAAAATGATATACAAATTTATCATCTTTTTTTTGTAGCCTGTATTGAAAATTGTTAATATCAATATACACATCAGAAGGAATATAATCTCCTGTCGCTTGTACCAGCAGATCAACATCTTCATATTGAATGATTTCCAATTTATCATTTAATATTTTAAAATAAAAAGGTGCCGGTTCTTCAAAATCCTTATCGTTTTGAATAATTCTGGCAGTACTGCTTTCAATTGTCCCGGGTGAAATCAGAAATATAAGTAATAATATCAAAGCGGGAGGGATAAGATATTTTAGATATTTTTTATTCTTTTTAAAATTAATTGCCGATTTAAATGGTACAAGCTTGATCTTCTCACTTTTCTGATCAATCCCTGCAAACAGCAGTTGATTGTCCTTTTGATCTCTTGCCTGTCCATATAACTGCAATACATTTAGTAATTTATCCCGGACATTTGAAAAATGCTCCCCGATAATAATAGCTGCCTTTTCGCGAGAAATAGTTTTGCCAAGTTGAAAATACTTTGTCAAAGGATAAATAATCCAATATCCTAATCCTGCCAAAGTGCTTATCACAAAACTGTAAAAAATAATTTTTCTGATACCTTTATCAAAATAAAACTGACTTTCCAATAAACTAAAAACAAGAACCAGTATTACGACAAGAGAAATCAGATAAATAGACCCTCTGATAATCTTATTTATATAATATCTCCTTATAAATCTATCCAATTTATCAATAAGGAGATTATAATTTTCTAAGTTCACACTCATTCATTGTACTTTTTGCGATTGAAAATCAATTTACAAAGTTAACATTTATTAAACCATAAATATTAACATTTGAAATATTATTATGTTTAAACGTATAGTTACTTTCAATATTATCAATAAAATAGTAAATAGTTGTGTATTATTTACAGGGATTTCAAAAATACTTTCGGGGAAATATTTGGAGATAAACTTAAATCACATCCAAGAGGATATGATAAGAATTTTAAAGATATTGACTTGATAAAACACATGCATTATGCTGTATTAAAGAAAATAAATAATGATTTCCGGTTTAATACCAATCTACATGATAATATTTCCAAGGTCATTAAAGCTCAATACGAATTCAATAAATATCTTAATACAATTATAAAGAATCAAATGGAAATAAGCGGTTTAAATAAGCTGTCTGCTAAAAAGGAAGAAGAGTTTATAAAAAATAATTTTGGTTTATAAAAAGGAAATACATAACTTGCATAAAATTAAAGCGACTATTCAAGTTGACTTATTAACATCATATTGACAAAAGAACGTTTGCCTGAGTAGTTTTATAAACTAAAAATTATTATAATGAAAACAAAACTGTTTATTTTAAGTATTGCGATAGCATTTATCGCCATATCATGTAAAAATGATAAAGTTGCAAACGAGACAACTTCAAAAACCGTTAAAACACATTTGAATGATGCTGTCAATAAAGGAGATTCTGTAGTAGTTACAGATGAAAACCAAAAGAAAGATACAACTCTGGTTTATAAAGTAAGCCTTGGGATAATGCCGGATTTAGCTTTTAAATCAACAGGTGTGAAAGTAGCAAGTGTTACAAAAAACCGTCCGGGGTATTACGGCGGAATCAAAGTCGGTGATATCATTGTTAAAATCGATAATAACAATGTTAAAAATCTTATTGAATATACCAAATTGCTAGGTACTCATAAAAAAGGTGACTCTGTTGTTCTCACAGTTAAACGTGACGGGAATACTTTGAAATTGAATATTACATTTGATTGATTATAATTCCGATTATTTACAATCAACTTTGATGAGATTTGCGAAAATCAAAATATTATTTTTATTTTTTCTTTTGGTTTTTTCAAAAGAAATGAAAGCTACTCATAACAGAGCGGGAGAAATAACATTTGTCCAAACAGGACCATTAGCTATCCATGCGGTAATAACACTTTATACCAAGACAAGTAGTGTAGCTGCTGACAGGGACAGTGTGGAAATATATTGGGGAGACGGTACAAGCGAATTTCTTGTAAGATCCAATGGTTGGGGATATCCTCAACCAAATGATGTGAAAATCAGCTATTACGAAGGTAACCATACCTTCCCTGCCAGAGGTACATATACAATGTCCATGGTTGATCCCAATAGAATTGCGGGAATATTGAATGTTAATTTTCCCGATAGTGAAAATGTCCCATTCTACCTTGAAACTACATTTTCATTTCTCAATACTCAATTTCAAGGAGAAAACAATTCGGTTGTTTTGCTTCAACCTCCTATTGATATTGGTTGTGTGGGACAAATATTTAAACACAATCCCAATGCGTATGATATTGATGGCGATAGCATTTCTTATGAACTGATTGTTCCCCTTCAGGCAAAAAATACTCCTGTCCCGGACTATAAATATCCTGATGTAATCGGTGCTGGCGCCAATAATCATTTCACTTTCAATGAGAAAACAGGTGATTTGATATGGGACACACCTCAAATAGCAGGCGATTACAATGTTGCTTTCAAAGTAAATGAATACCGCAACGGAAAACTTATCACTTCAACTATAAGGGATATGCAGATCTTTATCACTGCCATGTGCAATAGTGTTCCTCCTGAAATGATAATTCCAAGTGACAAATGTATGATTGCCGGGGATACGCTTAATATAAAAGTTACTGCAAAAGATAGTGACAAGAGACAAAAAGTATTGATAAATGCTTCGGGAGAACCTTTTGGGTCAAAGTACGGCAAAGCATTTTTAGAAAATAATAATATATTCTTAAATTCTCCGGTTACTTCCACTTTCACTTGGCAAACAGCCTGTGAACATGTAGCTAATCCTTACTATCAAATATTGTTCAAAGCAATGGATAATTCTTTAAGTGATACCTCCGGTTTGGTTGATTTCAAGATATTTAAGGTTAAAGTCTCAGGGCCACCACCGGATAATCCAGAAGCAACCATATATAATTCAGGCATCAAGCTGACTTGGTCTTTCCCCTACCCTTGCATAAATTCAGATAACGGATATTTTAGGGGATTTTCAATATGGAGAAGGAACAGTTCCAATAATTTTCCACTAGATACCTGTACTCCGGGACTTGACAGCAGGGGATATAAAATAATAGAACATCTGACTAATGAAGATGATGGCATCTCATATTTTTATATAGATGATGATATAGAACCCGGACAGATTTACTGCTATAGAATATTGGCGGAATATGCACATAAAACAGACAATGGCTTCCCGTATAATCCCGTACAGAGTTTACCCAGTGAAGAAACTTGTGAATTTGTACCTGATGACAGACCTATTATCACTAAAGCAGATGTCTTATCCACAGATAATATAACAGGCAAGATTCAAATCGACTGGATAAAACCTGACATTTCTGTCTTTGACACATTAAAATATTCTCCACCCTATAAATATCGTTTATTGAAAAGCATTGGCAATAGCAACAATTTTGAATATATAAACGGAACAGAAATAATCTTCAATTCATATTTTGAACAAGATACAATGAAATATGAGGATAACGGTTTAAATACTGTTTATGACCAATATTTTTATAAAGTGGAATTGTATTCCGCTGATAATTTACATTCCTCATCCAAAACTGCTTCTTCTATATTTCTTTCCGCCAACCCTTTGGATGAAAAAATAAAACTGGAAGCCAAATTGGATATTCCTTGGACCAATTCAAAATACAAATTTTATCACAGTGATAATTTTGCGGGTACTTATGAACTAATAGGAACTAACCAGATCCCCGAATATATCGATGAAGGATTGACCAATGGCAACAACTATTGTTATTACGTTGAAAGTTATGGTTACTACGGCAGCAATTCTTTTAAAATAATAAATAAATCACAAATAAGTTGTATTTCCCCGAAGGACAATGAAAAACCTTGTAGCCCCGGATTAACCGTTGATAATAATTGTGATAATATTAATATTGATGAACAATATATTAATTTCCTGAAATGGACAAGTCCAAATGATGATTGCACAAATACCGATGATGTTAAAGCCTACAAAATATATTTTTCAAATGGTATAGACAGTACTTTTAGCTTATTATTTAACATTAATAATGAGGAAACCAATGATACTGTGCATACTCCTGAGAATTTTGCGGGATGTTATTATATTACAGCAATAGACCAAAGCGGAAACGAAAGTGATCCAAGCAATATAGTATGTGCAAAAAGCTGTCCTTTATACATATTGCCAAATACTTTTACTCCCAATGGCGATGGTGAAAACGACCTTTTTTCCCCAAGAGTTAAAAGACATATCAATAAAATCGATCTTAAGGTATATGATCAATGGGGAATATTGGTTTTTAAGACTAATAATCCCGATATTCTTTGGGATGGAACAAATATGTCAGGAAAAAAATTAAGCAGAGGAACATATTATTATATCTGTACTCCCTATAGCGTTTCCGACAACCTCAACACACTTAAAGGTTATATAGAAATAATATACTGATTAAAAGAAAGATATTTTTATTACCTTTGTATTTATGGAACTTGGAAGAATAAATAAATTAACGATAGTACGTCCTACTGACTACGGGTATTTCCTGGAAGATGAAGAAGGAAATGAAGTACTTTTACCCAATGCATATGTAACAGAAGATCTCAAAATGCAACAGGAAATAGAAGTCTTTATTTACAATGATTCAGAAGACAGGATAACAGCTACAACTCTAATCCCTTATGTTCAGCTTGAAGAATTTGCTTATTTACAAGTAAAAGAAGTAAATAAATTTGGTGCTTTTATGGATTGGGGACTTCCAAAGGATCTATTGGTTCCTTTTTCCGAGCAAAAAAGAAAAATGGAAAAAGGAGAATGGCATTTAATCTTTATGTTAAAAGATGAAATGACCGACAGGCTTATAGGTTCTGCTAAAATAAACAATTATCTATACTTTGATGATATAGATGTGAAACAAGGTGACGAAGTGGATTTGTTACTATATAATAAAACCGATCTCGGAATTAATGCAATTGTCAATAATATGTACAAAGGATTGATATTCAGATCTGATATTCATAAGGATATCAAACCCGGTGAAATTATCAAGGGGTATGTAAAAAAAATAAGAGAGGACGGAAAACTGGATCTATCCTTAAATCCTATCGGCTTCAGGCAAAGTATTGATAAAAATACAGCTGTTCTTCTTGATGCATTAAAAGCTAACGATGGATTTTTGGAATTGACAGACAAAAGTTCTCCTGATGATATAAACAGAATTTTGGGATTGAGTAAAAAAGCCTTTAAAAGAGCTGTCGGAAATTTATATAAGCAAAAAACAGTAACCCTTTCCGCTAACGGTATCAGATTAAATAAATAATTGAACTTAAGTTAGTTTAAAACTACCGGCTATCATTTGCCCGAATGATATACATTCATCGTTTGGTGAAAGTACTTTATGAAAATATAAAGTAAAATTACTTGATAATAAATCTTTGAGTAAATCAATAATCACTCCGTTTTGAAATACGCCACCGCTAAAAGCGATATGTTCGGAATTTGATATTTCTGCAATATTTTTTATGTAATGAACTATACTTAAATGAAATTTTGCAGCAATAAAACTTTTATTTTCCCCATCATTGAGGTCTTTTATAATTCCTTTCAATATTGTTTTAGGTATATTAGAGATTTGACCATTACCAAGATATGAATATAACAAATCAACAATGTTACTCATAAAATAATTGGATGCTGCCACTTCAAGTTTCATTGCAGCTTCCCCCTCATAGGTTTGCTTATCGATATTCAAAATCAATGAAGCTGCCGCATCAAATAATCTTCCGATACTTGAACTTTTCAACATTGATGGTTTTCCTGCTATTTTACGATAAATATTCCATTCTATATCATTGAATTTCTTTTGTATAATAGCTTTAGCTTCAACAATTTCTTTAGTTATAACAAAGGCTGAGATTCTTGGTTCCATAACCATTTTATCAGCAAGAATAAAATCGAAATAATCCAGATGTTCAAATCTTTCTATTTTATTATTTTCATAAATAAAAAACTCCCCACCCCAAATATTTCCATCATCACCATAGCCAGTACCATCAAAAATAACTCCCAAAACTGACTTTTTTGATTTCATTAAATTGTTTTCTGCGAGTACAGCAGCAAAATGCGCTTTATGATGCTGGATCTTATTTATTTTTATATTGTATTTGTCTGCTAATTCCTGTGCATAACGGGAGCTGAAATAATCCGGATGTTTATCGGAAAATACCATATCCGGTTTTAATTTGAATAAACTGAAAAAATGATCTAATGTATGTATATAATTCTCCTGAGCATCATAAGCTGCAGTATCACCAAGAAACTGACTTATGTAAATATTTTTATTCTGAACAAGGCAAAATGTACTTTTAAGACTTGCACCGGTGGCTATCACTGTTTTTAAGGGTAAATTCAATTCCGGATTAATATAAGTGGGAGCCATACCACGTGATCTTCTAATAATTATTTTTGATCTTGTTTTTTCTGAAAATTTCACAACTCCATCATCCTGAGGAACAACAATATCCCTATCATTTAGCAGGATAATATCAGCGATATCCACCAATTCAGATATAGCCTTTTCATTTGAATAAATAATAGTGGAATTACTTATATTTCCGCTTGTTGCGATTACAGGTTTACCGAATTTATTTAACAACAGTTCATATAAAGGAGTATAAGGAAGCATAACTCCTATTCTATCCAAACCACTGTTAATACCTTCCAAATCCAAGTTTGTATTCAATTTATTCATGATTTTCAATAACACTACAGGAGCGATAGTGTTTGAAAGTTCAAATTCTTCCTCTTTTGACAAAAAGCAATCTTTTTTAAGCATTTCCGTATCAGGATACATCAAGGCAAATGGTTTTGACGGACGATGTTTTCTTTCTCTTAAAAGACTTACTACATTTTCATTTGTAGCATCGCAAGTCAATAGAAAGCCTCCAATACCTTTTAGAGCAACTATTTTGCCTTTTTTCCAAGCTCTGACCACAAAATCCATATAATCATCTGAATTCACCTTTTTGCCATTTTCATACAAAATTAATCTTATTCCGCATTCATCGCACGAATTGGTTTGGGAATAATATCTTCTATCCAACGGATCATTATATTCATTTTCACAAGAGTCACACATTATGTATTTCTCCATAGTAGTCAAAGGTCTGTCATAGGGCAAACCTGTAATTATTGAATACCTGGGACCACAATTTGTACAAGTGATAAACGGGTAGTTGAAACGCCTGTTGTCAGGATTCCATAATTCTTTTCTGCAGTCATCGCACAGAGCAAAATCGGGAGTTAAAAGCAAGTTTGGTTTTTCATCATTCTCACTATGAATAATTTGGAAATTATCAAATTGAATATCATCTATTTGCTCAATAGTATAACCGGTAATAATAGATAATTCAGGAGCGTTTTCTATTAAATTATTTAAAAACTCCTTTGCTTTTGCTTTTGAACAACTGACATTTATATGTACTCCATCAGTAGTATTATTGACATTGCCTTTCACTCCTGAATCTATAGCAAGTTTATATACAAAAGGGCGAAAACCAACTCCTTGTACTATACCTCTTATATGTATGTGGAATGTCATTAAAATAAAATAGATGTTCTATAATGATTTTTCTTAGTCTTTATGCTATATCTTTCCATCAACATATCCTAGGCAATTGCTCTCCAATTTGCATATTTACTACCCTTTTACCACCGATAGAACTTTCTATAAGAACTTTTCCCGGATGTTTATCTGTAACTTGTCCGATAATTGATGCATTTTCTCCATATTCCAATTTTCTCATTGTTTTTACTACATCATCAGCTATTTCATTTGCAACAAATGCAATAAATATACCTTCATTAGCAACATAAAGAGGATCAAGTCCCAGTATTTCACAAGCAGCATCTACTTGCCGGTCGACAGGCAATAATACTTCCTTCATTTCAATACCTCGTTTTATATCTCTGGATATTTCATTTAACGTCGCAGAAACACCACCACGGGTAGGATCCCTGAACAGATGAATTTTTTCACCAAATTCATCAAGCAGTTTAGTTATTAAAAAATTAAGATTTGTAGTATCACTTTCTATGGTCGTTTCAAATTCCAGTCCTTGTCTAACGGACAAAATAGCTATTCCATGAGTTGCAATATTACCGCTCACTATTATTTTATCACCCGTTTTTATATTGGATGCACTAATATTAGCATTAGGATGCATCTTACCTATTCCGGTAGTATTTACAAAGATCTTGTCACCTTTTCCTCTTTCTACGACCTTAGTGTCACCGGTTACAACCATTACCCCTGCTTTTTCCGCAGCATATTTCACTCCGATAAGTACATCCCAAAATTCTTCCATTTTCAATCCTTCTTCAATTATGAAAGCAAGAGAAATATATTGAGGAATTGCCCCGCACATAGCCACATCATTGACGGTACCGTTCACTGCCAATTCGCCTATATCTCCTCCCGGAAAAAATACCGGTGATATTACAAAGCTATCTGTTGAAAAGGCAATTTCTCCTTCTAAATTCAAAATCGCACCATCATGCCTCGTTTTAAGTTTGTCGTTTTTAAACACATCAAATATTGTCTTATCCAGAAGTCTGTTGGTTAATAGTCCTCCGCTACCGTGCCCTAAAGTGATTATATCATAATCTAACTTTGGCATTGGGCAATTTAGTTTCATTTTTATTTTATTTTCCATAGTGTTTTTTTGGTTGTGAGTTAGTAATTAAACAGAGTAGTGATAATATGCCGCACAAGCTCCTTCCGAAGATACCATTGGTGCGCCAAGAGGATTTTCAGGATTACACAATTTCCCAAAAGCAGGACACTCATAGGGCTTTTTTATTCCTTTTAATATTAAACCAGCAATACACATTTCACTTTCTTTCGCAATATCAATATCAATATGGAATTTCAAATTTGCATCGAAATCTTTATATTTATCATTCAATTCATATCCTGAATCCGGAATATTGCCGATACCTCTCCACATTCTGTCACTTATTTCAAAAGCTTCAAATATCAGATTTCTTGCAGCAGGAGTGCCATTTTCCCTTACTACCCTTTTGTATGCATTTTCCATTTTATACTCCCCTTTCTCAAGTTGTTTCACCGCTGAAGAAATTCCAACCAACATTTCCACAGGCTCAAATCCGGTTGCTACTATCGGAACTTTATATTTTTCCACCAAAGGATAATACTCGCTAAGGCCCATTATAGACATTACATGACCGGCACCAAGAAAAGCATCTATTCGTGTTTCTTCATCGTCCATTATAGCTTCAATGGCTGGTGGCACCAAAACATGAGAAACCAAAATTGAATAATTGGTTAATCCCAACTTTTTTGCTTGAATAACAGATAAGGCATTCGCAGGTGCTGTCGTTTCAAATCCGACAGCAAAAAATACTACCTCCTTATCCGGATTGTCCTTAGCGATTTTCACAGCATCACTAGGCGAATATAAAATTCTTACATCAGCTCCTTCGGCTTTTATTTGCAAAAGACTTTTTTCTGAACCGGGAACTCTTAACATATCACCGAAAGAGCCAAGAATAACATCTTTTTTTTCAGCTAAAAAAATCGCTTTATCTATCAGATTCAAAGGTGTAACACATACGGGACAACCTGGCCCATGAATCATATTAATTTCTTCAGGCAAAAGTTCCAATATTCCGTTTTTCACCAGACTATGGGTTTGTCCACCACAGACTTCCATGATTTTCCACGGTTTTGTTACTGTCTCCGAAATATCATTTATGAGTTTTTTTACTTTTTCGGCATTCCTGTATTCACTTACAAATTTCATTTTATACTTGTTATTATTATTCCTTAAATTAAAATTTCTTATAGACAGTAGTCTATTTTATACTCAGAATTACAAAAATAAGAAAAAAGCTTATTCATAGAAATAGAATAAGCTTTTAAATAACCTTTGTGTCACCAACAGAACCTTTTAATTATTTTGTTTTACTAAAATAATGGTTTTATCATTTATTTTATATAACTTCATCTCCGGTTTTTATCTGGCTAACAATACTTTTAATTTCAGTAATGACATTCGGGATACTGTTTTCAATATCTTTTGTTAATTTTATTGTCATCGGTATCATTTTCCGGATAGAAACAGTAATCAATATAATTTTTGGCAATTCACCTTTAAATTCCAATGCGTCTATCATATCTTTCAATCCGACATCGTGAGCACTTAATACTGTTGGGAAATCCGCTGCAAATTTTGGATAAATAACATCAATTGTCCCGGCAGGTTTAAAATCCATAGTAGCATCGATAAAAATAACCAAAGGATACCTCGCTAGAATAGGCATTAGATCAAAACTACCTGTTCCCCCGTCCATTATATCAACATTTGAAGGAAGTTTTTCTTTACTCAACGCATGTATTGCGTGAACACCAACTCCTTCATCTCCCATTAAATAATTCCCTATCCCTAAAACCAAAATTCTATCAGAATACTTCCCTTCTTCGATATAATCATTGGTTTGATAAAAATACTTCTGCAGTTTCATTACTTCATCTGATATCATTTCATATAATGTTTAATTGATAATTATTAATATTAATGTTATTTAACAAAACAAACCCCTAAACCACTTCATTCTGGTTTTGTTTAACAGCAAAAAACAGTGGCGAAGAGTTACTCTTCACTATTTTTTTCTCCTTCCCACATTTGTTTTTCAGCTTTTTCTATAATATCCTGCTCTTTCTCATCCACTCTTTCAGCTCTTATAAACTTAAAACCACTAATCATTGCTGATGCTTCCCCTCTGGCTTCTACATAATCATGATAAAGTACAAGATAAACATGGATTACAATAAATGCCATAAATATCCAGGTCAAAATATGATGAACATATCTTACCGGTATATCCCCTCCAAAAAGAGGAATTATAAAATGGAATAATTTAGGTAACCACCAATTTGATGTATCACCTATCAAAGCCAGACCTGTCATAACTTGTAATATGAAAAACAAAGTCATAATTGTATATGAAAATGCCGCCAGATAATTATGTCCGATGCTAATATTTGACAATTTATGTTCCTTATCAGGCATAAGCAAAATATCAACTTTCAATACATACAGAATATTTTTTATACCTTTTTTAGTATAAGGAATAAAGTTTTTCCAATTAGCAAATTGATTTCCCGCAAAAGCCCAATAAATTCTATATATCAAATTTGCAATCAGGAAATATGCCACTATAAAGTGGATTGCCCTTACTATTCCAAACCAATATGAATTAGTTGCTTCAATATTGCTGTTAATTGCTGGAGGATCAGCAATAATAAACCCGGTGATAATAAGTATTGTAGTGGTAAAAGCCGTTATCCAGTGAAAAAATCTTACAGGCAATTCCCATACATAAACTCTTTTATAATTATATGTTGTTGTGGCCATAATGATAAATTTTATAAAAATGGTACCGGATACGATAATCCGGACCATTTTAGATTATTTACTTTTATTAAATCAAATGCTGCATGCACCGCCAATTTGAATTTGGCTAACATTCTTCCCATGCTCGTCATACAAATGAACAGCGCAAGCCAAACAAGGATCAAAAGAATGTATTGTCCTTAATATTTCTACAGGATTGTTAGGATCCGCTATCGGAGTACCTATCAATGCCGCTTCATAAGCAGACAGTTGACCTTTTGGATCTCTAGGTGAAGCATTCCAAGTAGTAGGAACAACCATTTGATAATTATCGGTTTTACCGTCTTTTATCACAATCCAATGAGACAAACCTCCTCTTGGGGCTTCCATGTAGCCAACTCCTTTTGATTCTTTAGGCCATGTTGACGGGTCCCATTTATCCATATTTGCCATTTTTGTATCTCCATTCTTGATATTGGTCAACAATTTGTCATAAAACTCAAGTCCCCATTCAGCTAACAATTTGGTTTCGAGTCCCCTTGCAGCAGTTCGTCCAAGAGTGGAAAATAGGGCTTCGACCGGTATATCTAAAGTTTTCAGTGCATAATTGACTACTTCTTTATATTCCGGAATACCTTTAGCAAAACCGATTAACACCCTTGCTAAAGGCCCTACTTCCATAGGTTTACCATGCCATCTCGGAGTTTTAATAAAACTATATTCCTTATCTATGTCAAGATGCTCATAAGGAGGTTTGGGACCTGTATAATTAATGTTTGTTTCACCTTCCCAAGGGTGTAATCCAGCATTTTTGCCTTTGGAATAATCATACCATGATTTATTTATAAATTCTTGAAATTCGCTAGTATCTCTGATATCAATATCGTGTACTTTGCTCAAATCACCATTCAAAATAACACCTTGTGGCCATTTGAAACTTGCTGGATTACGATAATTGTCAGCCGGTAAATCACCAAAAGACAAATAATTTTTGAAACCGGATACTCCAATAGCTCCCCAATCTTTATAAAACGAAGCTATCGCCAATAAATCAGGGATATAAACTTGATTTATAAATGTATGCGCATCTTTCAACAATTTTCCTACATAAGCCAGCCGTTCAGCATTCAACCCTCCGGCATCACCAATATTTACGGGACTAGCCATACCACCAACCAAGAAATGAGGATGTGGATTTTTACCACCAAGGATTGTATGAACTTTGACTATTTCTTTTTGCCAATCAAGAGCTTCAAGGTAATGAGCAACAGCCAAAAGATTAACTTCAGCCGGTAGTTTCATAGCAGGATGCCCCCAATATCCGTTTGCGAAAATACCCAATTGACCACTTTCAACAAATTTCTTAATCCTGTTCTTAACATCTGAAAAATATCCGGGTGAACTATTAGGCCAACTCGAAATACTTTGAGCCAAATCCGATGTAGCTTTCGGATCGGCATTAAGTACCTGTGTGACATCTACCCAATCCAAAGCATGTAAATGATAAAAGTGGACTACATGATCTTGTAAAGCATGCGCTATTGTAACCAGATTTCTAGCTATTTCCGCATTTGGAGGCACTACAATACCAAGTGCATCTTCAACTGAACGGATAGATGCTATAGCATGAACAGTGGTGCAAACACCACAGGCACGTTGTACGAATGCCCATACATCACGAGGATCACGTCCTTCGACTATTTTTTCCATTCCTCTAACCATAGTAGATGAACTATACGCATTTACCACCTTGCCGTCTTTAATTTCGGCTTCTATTCGTAAATGTCCCTCTATACGGGTTATCGGATCTATTACTATTCTATTTGCCATAATATTTGATTTTCTATTTTATTCTTTAATTTTTTGTTCATTAATAATACCGCGTTCTTCATGCCGCTTCAATTCTTTTCGTTTTGCAACATTGGATGCAACAGCATGAACAGCAGCACCTGCAACAGCAGCTCCCACAACTATTTTTCCGATTTTGTCAGCAGTTGCCTCAATTCCAATTCCCGGAATATTTTCCAATCTCTCTGTAAATGGACCATTATCCCAAAAGTCTTTTTCACTACATCCTATACAAGGATAACCCGATTTAATAGGAAAACTAACACCATTATTCCATTCCATAAATCCACATGCATTGTATGTAACAGGTCCTCTGCAACCCAATTTATATAGACAATAGCCTTTTTTTGCTTCCTCACTATCAAAAGTTTCCGCAAATAAGCCTGCATCAAAATATGGTCTCCTATAACAACTATCATGAACTCTTTTGCCATAAAACTGTTTAGGGCGCCCCATATCGTCCAATTCTGGTATGGTACCAAATGTTGCATAATGAACCACAACTCCTGTCATTACCTCTCCTATTGGAGGACATCCCGGAACTTTTATTATCGGTTTATCTTTGATAATTGCATCAACTGGAACCGAACCTGTGGGATTGGGATACGCAGCTTGAATGCCCCCCCAAGCCGAGCAACTACCAAAAGTAATTATAGCAGCAGCTCCGGCTGCTGATTCTTTAAGTATCTCAATTGCGGTACGACCAGCTATAGTACAATAAATACCATCATCTTTAGTAGGAATTGCTCCTTCAACTACAAGTATATATTTTCCATAGTTCTCTTTCATAGAAGCTTGTTTTGCTTCTTCTGCATTATGTCCGGCAGCTGCCATCAAAGTATCGGTATAATCCAATGATATCGTATCCAATATCAAATCAGCAGCAAGCGGATGGTCTGACCTGATAAATGATTCCGAGCAACCGGTACATTCTTGAAAATGCTCCCAAATTACCGGAATACGTTTCTTTGTTTCAAGCGCTTTTGCCACCTGTCCAATCATACTTGATTCAAGTCCCATAAACGCAGACATGTAAGTTACAAATTTCATAAAGTCCCGACGCGAATATCCTTTTCTTAAGATAGCTTCGAGGTAAGTTTCACTTTTGTTTTTTGTTTTCATCATAACAAACTATTATTTTGTTTTTTTAATTTACGCCATAAATATATTGAAAATTTAATTCAATTAAAAATATTACGTCTATTTGAATGTAATCTAATTTTAAATACCTTATCGTTATTTAGTCTAAATCACCTAAGATGAGAATAATTTATTGCTAATTCAAGAATGGTGATATTATATTTTCCCTAAATCACAATGACACAATCAACCAAAATAAAATTTGGACCATTATTGTTTTTATTAAATTAATTAGGATATTTAGATTTGTTTTAAATTAATAAACTTATTTAAATAATGAAAATAATACTTATATTTCAAATGTTTTTAATTAATATTGTATTTATAAATAATTAAAGATGCATGAATTATCAATAGCTTTAGGAATAGTAGAATTAGCAGAGAATGAAGCTAAAAAAGCAGGGGGTAATGAAATTGAGATTATAGAATTGGAAATAGGTAAACTTTCCGGTATCGAAATGGAAGCTTTGGATTTTGCATGGCCTGTAGCCACTAAAGGAACTATGCTTGAAAATGCAAAAATAAAAATTCAGAATCCTGCAGGAAAAGCAAAATGTATGGAGTGTGAATTTATCTTTGACATAGAAAATCTCTTTGATTCATGCCCAAAGTGCAATAGTTACTTTAAAAATATTTTTAAGGGAAAAGAATTAAGAATCAAGTCAATTGTAATTAAAGATTAATTATAATTATTTAAAAAAAATTAAATAGCTCGTTATGTGTGCACCTAATCAAATAAATAAAATAGTAATTTCAAAGCCGGGTGAAGAACAAAATCATTCTCACGAACATCATGATTCCGAACATCATCATCACAATCATGACCATACTCATACTGATTCTCACGGCAGAGTGATAGAACTCGGTCAGGATATTATGCAATTCAACGATGTCGGAGCAGCAAGAAACAGAGGATATTTTGATGCTAAAGAGATTAAAGCCATAAACCTTGTCAGTTCACCGGGTTCCGGTAAAACCAGTATTCTTGAAAAAACACTCGCGGATTTGAAGGATGAAATTTCCTTTTATGTAATAGAAGGAGATCAACAAACTATGAATGATGCCAACAGGATAGATGCTTTGGACATTCCTGTCAGACAAATCAACACCGGTGCACTTTGTCATCTGGAGAGTGATATGGTCTACGAAGCGGTAAAATCACTAAATCCTGCACCAAAGTCAGTATTAATGATAGAAAACGTAGGCAATCTTGTTTGTCCTTCAAAATTTAATCTGGGTGAAGACTTTAGAGTTGTGATAATCAGTACCACGGAAGGCGATGACAAACCTATAAAGTATCCAGATATGTTTGAAGGTTCACAAGTTTGTATTATTAACAAAATAGATCTTCTGCCATATTTAAATTTCGATGTGGAAAAATCAAAAGACTATGCGAGAAAAGTAAATCCCAACATAATTTTCTTTGAAGTTTCAGCTACTTCAGGGGAAGGAATGAATAAATGGTATGAATGGCTTAAAAATAACGCGAAATAATTTTTTAAACAAAAAGAGACAAACTATGTGTTTAGCAATACCAGGAAAAATAAAAAGTATAAACGACGAAATAGATGATATATTCAGAATAGCGAAAGTCGATTTCAACGGAATAATTAAAGAAGTAAATTTGGCAATGGTACCAGAAGCTAAAGTTGGAGATTATGTAATGGTACATGTAGGTTCTGCTATCAGCATCGTTGATGAAGACGAGGCACAATACACTATGGATATCCTTCTAAAAATGGATGAACTTACAGAATTGGATAATGAAGAAACTTGACAATTATTATATAATTATCATTTTTTTTATAGCTTAAAAAAGTATTAAAACTTATACATTGTACTAAAAGATATTTGATTTCCTTCGGATTGTTTATCGTCAGGTCCCGATGTAAGTTTACTATTTAAATATTCCAATGCCATACCTATAGGGGCAACTGAATATTTAACAGAAAAACTCATTAGCTTATGTTTTGTTCTTGGATTTTCAAATGCTAACAACGCTTGTTCTTTATCAATATTCTCATATCCGTAAAAACCAAAAACACTCCAATTTTTAGTAATATCATAGCCCAGTTGCACCCATCCCCCAAACGAACTTAAATCAGTATTTCCGGGTTGAACCTGCACCATAGCACCTAATTGTTGTCCTATATTTTCACCATAATAACCATTACCTTGTAACAAAAACCCATTGCTTTTGATTTTACCACCAATTTCAACAGCCATTCCATCGAGATAATCATTTTTATCACAATCACATCCAAGAAGGTTTTTCCTGTCATAATGCGCTACAAAATAAAAAGACCACATCCTTGAGATCAAATTCAGTTTAGTTTCAAACTGCGGTAAACCGAAATTACCCGCTGTCCCATAATTATTGACATTATCAGGACCTCCCCAAGCACCGTTAAATATAGCTGCATCAAATCTTATTTTTATAGCAGAATCATTTCCGTTAAGTGAATAATAGGTATAAACACCGGGAAATCTCCATCCGATAAATCCGGCACTTCCGTATCCCAACGGAAATGCTACATGAGTAAGAGAAACAGGAACAGTACCAAACATTGGAGTCCATGCCTGACCAAATCGCAATTTTAATCTGCCTTTTATTATATCCATATATGCAAGGCGCAATCTAAATAGCGGTTGTTGTTCCGATACTACAGATACTCCATTATATCCTCCGAACAAATCTATCTCAAAGATACCTCCGGTTTTCCATTTGCTTTTTAAATCCGGACCATTAAACACAAAAGTCATTCTTGTATTTCTTATATCAAATCCCTTTATCCATTTTCCTGTACTATAATCCGTATTTACCCATTCTGCATTTTGTCCGTTAGCAAATTTAAAATTTTGATCCTGTAAAAAGGCAGTAGCGGAAATAAAACCTTTTATTTTTATAGTCTTATCTCCTCCCGGAATAACATTTTGGGAAAAAGAATTTATCGTTAAAAATATCAACAGTATAAAAGCGGGAATCTTTGTCATGATCTTTTATTTTATATTAAAAAATTAATATTACAAATATATGCTTCAGAGCAGAAAATATCTCTGCTTTTATTCTTTATTAAATCTATTTAGATTTAACATAAATTGAAATAAATAAGCCATTTAAAACCGTTATAAATTAAAATTGTTTAATTAAGAAAAATTAATTACCTTTGGGCAAAAATCTTATGATTCATAATTATGAGCTTTACAATCCTACAAGACTTATTTTCGGGGAAAACAGAATAGAAGAATTGGCAAATTATTTACCCGAAAAGTCAAAAATACTGTTTTTATATGGACAAGGAAGTATTAAAAATAATGGTATTTATGATAAAGTAATCAAAATCCTTAATGATTTTGATTATATTGAATTTGGAGGAATAGAACCTAATCCTATGTATGAAACTCTTATGAAAGCTGTTGATTTGGGTAAAAAAGAACAAATAGATTTTATTCTGGCTGTTGGTGGAGGTTCTGTTATTGACGGAGCAAAATTTGTAGCTGCTGCAATACCTTTTGATAAGGGTGATCCGTGGTCTATTTTGAAAGATAATGCAGAAGTTGAAACTTCTATTCCTATTGGAACGATCTTAACACTCCCGGCAACCGGATCTGAAATGAACAGGGGAGCTGTAATAAGCAAGGCTTCTACAAAAGAAAAATTTGCTTTTTTAACTGAGAAATCATTTCCTTTATTTTCTATTTTAGATATTTCCGTATTAAAATCATTGCCAAAAAGACAAATTGCTAATGGTATTGTAGATGCTTTTATACATGTTACTGAACAATACATGACTTATCCTGTAAATGCTGTTTTGCAGGATAGATTTGCAGAAAGCATTTTAAAAACGCTCATTGAAGAAGGAACAAAGTTTTATAATAATAAAGATTTAGAAGCAGGAGCTAACCTGATGTTTAGTGCAACTATGGCTTTAAACGGAGTAATATCAGCCGGAGTACCTACGGATTGGTCGATTCACATGATTGGTCATGAATTAACCGCTTTGTATGGAATTGATCACGCCAGGACCTTAGCAGTTATTTTACCTGCATTATATCTTGTGAAAATTGATAATAAACTGGATAAGCTAGCTCAATATGCTCAAAATGTATGGGGAATTACTCATGGCACAAAAAAAGAAATGGCAATAAATGCAATTGAAAAAACAGAAGAA
>Ga0256913_10000419_pt1 | contig 21881 bp, 18 predicted proteins | sample Axial_MatmetaG_FD_185970 | JGI IMG/M metagenome (GOLD analysis project Ga0256913, IMG submission 185970) | Deep-sea worm associated microbial mat communities from Axial Seamount, Juan de Fuca Ridge, Pacific Ocean - Axial_Mat | ecosystem: Environmental > Aquatic > Marine > Oceanic > Microbial... | reverse complement strand
AGTCCATTTCTATCCTCAAAATTGTGCATAAATTGGGATTTGAATTCTTAGATCAAGTGACAGACTATGATTACTAGCAAAATAGTAATAGCTAATTGTCGTTTCCAAAAGAAACATTGAAAATCCTCCACTAACATGAAACCCTAATTTAGTAAGGGTCTCATCAAAATTTTGTTTATTGGTATCAACTTTAAAAATATGCGTGTTGTTAAAAAAGCCAATTGATAACCCTGCTTCTAAAATTGGCATTACTAATATTTCGTCTTTGATAACCGGAGCAAAATAAAATCTGGCACCTGGCATAATTAAATATTCGTTCGTATAAAACGAAGAATAGTCTGATATTTTGGGAAGATTATTTGATGCCGGATAATGATGATACCCAAGCTTAGTATAGAAGAACAAAGGAAGAATTTGATTATCAGCGTAAGAGAAAGTTAGATCTAATCCGATTCCAATTCCATTTGTTACAGAGTAATCACCTATCGGAATTTTTGGCCCAATTCCAAGAGAAAAGAACAAACCTTTGGCTTGTCCTAATGACAAATCTTGCGCCATTGAAACATTAGCTAAAAGAAAGAGGAACAAAAATATTTTTTTTAATCTGTTAAATTTCATTTATTCACTTAATTTAAGAATTTAGTCTTAACGCAGTATTCATGACAAAATATAGAATAAACAATGCAATTGGGAAATGCACCAAGAGTGGATGATATTTAGCAAATAATTCCAACTATTTATCCTAAAAAATTATTGAATAATAATTATGAAAGATAAAGAATAACTGACAAAAAGTGTAATGAGAAATCAATAACTTACATCAATATTTAACTTTGTACAGATAAAGCCCGCATGCGGGAACTCCCCTACCGGCTGCATCTCTATCTTTTTGCAATAGGATCTCTTTAACTTTACTGATTGACTGTTTCTTTTCAGCAATTTCCAGAATGGTTCCAACAATTGCTCTTACCATTCCATGAAGGAAACGGTTGCCGTCAATTCTGAAAAGATATAAGTCTTTATTTTTTCGCCAATGAGAGAGAGTTATATTGCAGATCTTATCTTTAGTCTCACTATTCTTTTTTGAAAAAGATGTAAAATCAAATTCTCCAAGAAATTCACTGCTGATATCATTTAAAAGATCAATTCCGGATTTAGTGATTGGAGGATAAAAATAAGCGAAGTCCTTATAGAACGGGGACTTCATGGAGTTGATAACATAAAGATAACTACGCTTTTTTGCATCAAATCTCGAGTGAAAATTCTCATTAACTTCTGAAATATTTTTTATTGCGATATCGGATGGAAGAATAGAATTGAGAGAATGCTGGAATTTATGGATGTCCAATTCATTTCCAATTTTGAAATTTGCAATTTGTCCAAGTGCATGAACACCGGCATCAGTTCTGCCCGAGCCAACCAAGTTTATTCTTTCTTTTGTTAGAACTTGAATTGCATCTTCAATCTGCTGTTGAATTGTATCAACATTCGGTTGTATCTGCCAACCGGAATAATTTGTCCCATCATATTGAATTGTAAGTCGATAGTTCTTCATTATAATGCTGATATTAACATCAAACTAAAAGGTCGTAACAAAGTGCATCGATACATTATTTGGACGCATTATTGTATTGGAATAATTAAAACCAATTTGCCAATCAAGTTCCTTTTTCAGATTTTTGTTGTGAGCATTAACCAAACGTATTGCGTTAATAATACTGGCAACTCTGTTGAGTATAAGAGCGCCAACAATAAAACGGGTACTGTTATACCATTCTTCACTTGATTTCCACATAGCTCTATATTCTGAACGCTGTTCTTGTCCGGACCATTTCCAGTAATGAGTTTGCTCGTTATAAATATCTTCAAAGTTTCTATCCAATTCTTGTCGGCGATTGTACTGATAAATATCTACATAGTTACCAATGTCGCCAAAGTATTTATCATCTTTCCCGTTTAAATTAACACTACCATAAGCTTCAGCAAAAGCTTTATAATCATCCTCTTTACTGCTTGCATAGGCATTAACACCTATCAATCCACCCCAAAGAACTCCATCGGCAATTGTGAAATACTTCCCAGATGAATAACCGCCAGCGTAAAGTTCTCCCATACCAGGTAATAATGCCGAATATAATATGGCTAAGCCAGTGTTTTTCTTCTGCTGCTTGTAGAGAAGTTCCTTGTTATTATCTTCAATGGTAATATTTTGCATGAACTGATATTTCAATTCTTGAAAACTAGCTGTTTGACTACCTTGAGCAAATAAAAGAGTAAAGTTCAACAATAATAGCACAAATGTTTTTTTCATTTTTTATCCCGCAATACTTGTTATTTTATTACTATCTAGCACAGTACAAATATTACCATCCATTCCTTCAATTTTTATTTTAGATAAATTGTTAACCAAATTTTTATCATAAGGATATTTTACACGAACGTAATTTGAAGTCCATCCATATAAAAATCCATCATGATCTTCTTCCTCAAAAAGAACTGTTACTTCTTTGTTTATCATCTTCTGATAAAAAGCAGTTCGTTTTTTCTCACTTAATATTCGCAGCATATTGTTGCGGCTTTTTCTTTCAAGCAGATCAACAGCGCCATCCATCTCAATTGCTTTTGTGTTAGGACGCTCGGAATAAGTGAATACATGGAGATATGAAATCGGTAAATCTTTAATAAAATTATAGGTGTCCATATAATCTTTTTCGGTCTCACCAGGCGAACCGACAATAACATCAACACCTATTCCAACATCTTCAATTCTGTTTACCAATTTATTTATAAGTTCGCTATAATCTTCAACCGTGTATCTTCTCTGCATTAACTGTAGCATCTTGTTACTTCCACTTTGCAAAGGAATATGAAAATGCTTTGCCATTTTAGGATTTGATGCAGTTAGTTCAATTATTTCATCCGTCAATAAGTTCGGTTCAATTGAGCTGATTCTAATTCTGTAATCACCTTCAACAGTAAGTAGATCTTTCAGAAGAGAATATAAATTACTACCGATCTTTTTACCATAATCGCCAACATTTACTCCTGTGAGAATTACTTCTTTGTATCCGCTGTCAATAAGCTTCCGGAATTCGGCAACAACCTCATTCGGATTTGTGCTTCTGCTTTTACCACGTGCCAAAGGAATTGTACAGAATGTACATTTATAATCGCAGCCATCTTGAATTTTAAAAAATGCTCGAGTACGACCAAGACTATCGGAAGAATATGCGAAATTGAATTTATCCAATTCTTCTGTAGCAGAAACATGAACACACGAAGGTGCATCTTTATTGAACTCCGGTATTAAGGAAAAAATCTCAAATTTTTCATTATTCCCCAAAATTGCATCAACACCGCCAATCTCTTTTATTTCGTCCGGTTTTAGCTGAGCATAACAACCAGTTACTATTATATACGCATTCGGATTATTACGCAAAGCACGCCTGATAACCTGCCGGCATTCGCGGTTAGCGTTTTCCGTTACCGTGCAGGTATTAATAACGTAAACATCGGCTTTCCCTTTGAAATCGACCACATCAAAACCTTTTTGCACAAATTGGTTTCCAATAGTCGAAGTTTCGGAAAAGTTCAGTTTACAACCGAGCGTATGAAATGCAACTTTTGATGCCAAATGCTTTAATTCCAATTTAAAAATAAAAAGGGCTGTTATACCGCTACAATTTAATTAAAATAGCAAATATAAACAGCCCTAAAAATAATCACATTATTTATTTGTCTTTCTCGTCATCAGAAGATTTTTCCTCTTCCGCATCATCAGATTTGGATTCAGAATTTTCCTCAGCTTTTGGTTCTTCTACTTTTTCCTCTGTTTCAGTAACTTCTTCAGTTTCTTCGGCTTTAACTTCTTCCGAAGCTTCCGCTTCAACAGGTTCTTCAGCAGTTTCCGTTTCGTCCGCTTTTTCTTCTGACTCAGTAACTTCAGATGATTCCTCAGCTTTCTCTTCAGTCTTTTCCTCAACCTTAGGCTCTTCTTTCGGAGCTTCCTTTACAACAGCAGGTTTTGACTGTCCAACTTGTTCTTCAAATATTTTGAAATCTGAAGGATCAAAATCGCCAACGTCAGCATTTTGGATATCTTCTACACTTACTTTTTCGAGTTTGTGAACTTTAATATATTCTGCAATTTCATCTTCCGATTTATCCTTAAGAGCCGCTAAAGCGCTAAGAACAATCTTCTTGTTCTCTTTATCGAATTCGATTATCATTACCGATAATTCTGATCCGACTGGGAAACAATAAGAGAAGTTTTTGATTTTTGCAGTTGATAATAAAGTGCCAGGAATAAATCCGTCAACACCAAGCGGAAGCTCGGCTATAAGACCTTTTTCAATAATTCTAACAACCTTACTATCTACAATTTTACCAACAGGATATTCTCTTTCAAAAGTATCCCAAGGATTTTCTTCTATCTGTTTATGACCAAGAGAGATTTTTCTCTGCTCAGTGTCAATTGCCAATACAACAACATCAAGCTGCTCGCCTTTTTTAACAACTTCTCCGGGGTGACGAATTTTCTTCGTCCATGAAAGATCGGAGATGTGAACCAACCCGTCAATACCAGGCTCAAGTTCAACAAACACACCAAAGTTTGTTAAGTTACGCGCAATACCCGAATGTTTTGAACCAACAGGATATTTTTTCATTAACTCTTCCCAAGGATCAGGTGTAAGCTGCTTCATACCAAGTGAAATTTTCTTTTCATTCTTATCAAGACTCAAGATAACAGCTTCAACTACTTGTCCCATAGAAACAAATTGTGAAGGATGGTTAATGTGCTGTGTCCAGCTCATTTCAGAAATATGGATAAGTCCTTCGATACCCTTTTCAATTTCAATGAATGCACCGTAATCGGTAAGCGAAACAACACGACCGGAAACTTTGTCTCCGATATGGTATTTCTTCTCGATGTTTTCCCACGGATGTTCAAGAAGTTGTTTTAAGCTAAGTGAAATTCTCTTCTTCTCGGTATCAAAGTCAGTAACAACAACTTTAATTTTTTCATCCAATTTAACAACTTCACTCGGATGATTAATTCTTCCCCAGCTTAAATCAGTAATATGTATCAATCCGTCAACACCGCCAAGATCAACGAATACACCGAAGTCTGTAATCGCTTTTACAATACCTTCGAGTATTTGACCTTTTTCCAAACCTTCGAGAATCTCTTTTCTCTGATCAGAGATTGTCTCTTCGATAAGAACTTTATGTGATACAACAACATTTTCAGTTGGAACATTAACTTTAACAATTCTGAAATCCATTGTTTGACCAACGAATGCGTCAAAGTCTCTAACCGGTCTAATATCAATCTGTGAACCAGGTAAAAATGCTTCAAGACCAAGAATGTCAACAACCATTCCGCCTTTAATTCTTTTAAGGATTTTTCCTTGAAGAACTTCTTCTGTCTCATAAGCCTTCATTATTCTATCCCAGATCTTAAGGAAGTCAGCTCTCTTCTTACTAAGAACCAAATTTCCTTCTTCGTCTTCAACACTTTCGATAACTATATCAACTTCGTTTCCGATTTCAAGATCGTCATCCGGAGAAAATTCATTTCTTGGAATAGACCCGTCAGATTTGAAACCTACATCAAGTACTACATGATCATCACTAATACTTACAATGCGGCCTTTTGTAATCTCACCTTCCACAATATCCTGGAAGGAGTTTTCATAGAGTTTCTCTAACTCGGTTAATTCACTTTCAGAATACTCTTCAGGATTCATGAATTTGCTTTTGCCAGTTATCTCTACCTTTTTCGTCTGCTCAGTAACCTGTTCAACATTCTCGTTTTCTAATTCAGACATTTATCCTCCTAATACAATTGGTAATCCACTCTGCTTCTAAAGTCAGTAAAAAAAGTCAAAATGGATTGAATTTAGTTTAACATAATTTGTTTGACTGACTTTAATCTAATTCGATAAATTTATTTTTTTTTTTATGTTCTCGATCAATATCTCGAACTCTTCATCAACACTTAACGATGATGTGTCAACCTCAATTGCATTCTCAGCTTTCTTCAGCGGACTAACTTCCCTGCCGCTATCAATTGCATCTCGCTTTTTCAAATTTTCTTTTACTTCTTCGATGTCAATATCAACACCTTTCTCAAGATATTCTTTGTGTCTTCTTTCAGCTCTAACATCTACACTGGCAACAAGATAAATCTTAACATCGGCATTTGGGAAAACAACAGTAGTAGTATCACGTCCTTCAGCAACAATATTACCAACTTTTCCCATCTGTTGCTGCATTCTTACAAGTTCTTTTCGAACAGCCGGCATAGCAGAAATTTCACTTACCTTACCATTAACCTCAGGAGTTCTGATATGATCAGTTACTTCCTCACCATTAACAAATACTCGCGTAACTCCGTTCTCAAATTTTAAAGTAACATCAAGATCTTGAACAAATTTGCTGACAGCTTCTTCATCATCAACTATTCCTTTACGAATAGCCAAATATGTTATTGCACGGTACATCGCACCGGTGTCAAGATAGGTAAACCCTAATCTTTCAGCGACCATTTTAGCCAATGTACTCTTTCCCGAACCAGCGGGACCATCGATTGCAATAGTGATTTTTGACATAGTTTACAAAAATACGGAACTGCTCTCTTTTAATCAATAAAAAAGAACTATAAATAATTGAAATTAAATGAGTTAAAGGGGTACAAGTTTAAAAAAGGTGGCAAAAGTATTTCCTCGGTAAATATTTATGTCGGTTACAACGTAACAGACTCTGCATACTTTAGCGATTTTTTTATAACTTCTGATATTTTAGGAAAGTTTGTATTTATTGGCGGTCCCGGGACAGCTCCAAGTGATGAAATATTGCGTTTTGAACATCCTGATTATCTTATAAAAGATATCGTTTTGAAAGATTCAGCAGTAAAGGAGAATAATATTTATCGCCTTAATGTATCATTACAAACGGAATAATAATATTATAATACTACTATTAATTTCGGAAAACTTAATTTGATAATACATCCATCATCTTTTCGTGTATTTTTCCATTCGAAGTCAATAACTCAACATCATCATATTTTCTGTAATCAATTTTTCGGTTAGAAAAATCGGTCACTTTTCCTCCCGCTTCTTCAATTAATATGTGGCCGGCACAAACATCCCACGCATTCAATCTAACTTCCCAAAAACCATCAAAAGCGCCGGAAGCTACGTAACAACAGTCAATTGCCGCCGAACCAAGTCTGCGAACTCCACTGGAAACTTTTAAGAAATCATCGAATTTACCAATTGCATTTTTAGGGTTGTCCTTAATATCGTATGGGAATCCGGTTACCAAAAGTGATTGACCCAAATCTGTAGTTTGACTAACGTTTAATTTTTTATCATTTGCAAAAGCGCCGCTTCCCTTTTCTGCAGAATAAACAATATCCATCATCACATCATAAACTACTCCGGCAATGATTTCATCGTTTTTCATTACTCCAATTGAAACGGAAAAAATAGGAAGTCCGTGTGCGAAATTCATCGTACCGTCAAGAGGATCGACCACCCAAGTGTATTCGGAATTACCGTCCGACTGACCGCTTTCTTCTGCTAAAATATTGTGAGTGGGAAATTCTTTTCTGATAAAACTGATAATTTTCTCTTCCGATGCTTTGTCAATATTAGTCACGTAATCCGTAATATTGGTTTTATATTCAAGAGTTAATTCCTTCCCAAATCCTTCACGGATAATCCCACCGGCTTCTTTCGAAATCTCAATTATTTTATCTAACATAAATTCTCCAAATTTTAAGATGAAACTTAATCAAACATTATGATTTATAGAAATTAACTTTGTCATGTATTATAATCTACCTTGAAGCCCGCAAGTAATATCACTATTTTTGTAAGCTTAAAATTGATTAAAGAGAGTAGAAGAAATGCACGAGTTATCAGAGACAACTGTTATAGATGAAACGCTAGTAGAAGAAATTCCGAAAGTATTACCAGTTTTGCCGTTAAGAGATAATGTAATTTTTCCGTATATGATTTTCCCGGTTTTGGTTGGTCGCGAGCAGTCAATCCGAGCGGCAAATTTTGCGCTGGATAATTCAAAATATATTTTCCTCGCAGCACAGAAGAAAAGTAACATCGAAGAACCTACAACTGAAGATATTTACCGAGAAGGTACGATAGCCAAGATAATCCAGATTCTGAAATTGCCGAACGGCTTGATGAAAATTTTGGTGGACGGAACAATTCAAGGTAAGATTGTTGAGTTTACTGACAATCCGAGTTTCTTCGAAGCAAAAATAGATATCATTGTTCCGAATGGTCAAGAACATCATGAGATGGATGCGCTGATCAGACAGATGTCCAATTTGTTTAAAGAGTATGTAAAGATAAATCGTTTAACTCCACCCGAAGCGCTTACCGCTTACGAAAACATTGACGAACCGGATAGAAAACTTTTTTACGTAGCTGCCAACATCAATCAGTCAATTGATGTTAAGCAAAAAGTTTTACAAAAAGTTACATTGAAAGATCAGATATACGAAGTAATAAAAATACTCCTCTCGGAAGTTGATATACTTAAAATTGAAAAAGAGATTGAATCCAAAGTACAGGAAAACATCGCGCGCTCACAACGTAAATTTATTATCCAAGAGCAGATAAGAATTTTGCAAGATGAACTCGGCGATGATGAAATCGGCTCGCCCGAAATGATAAAATTGAAGGAGAAAATTGATAAGGCAAAACTTCCGAAAGCCGCTAAAGAAAAGGCAATTGAAGATTTTGACAAATTAAAAAAGATCCCTCCAAGTTCACCTGAGTTTACAGTACTACGCAATTATCTCGATTGGCTGACTGACGTACCTTGGCATAAAAAATCCAAAGACAACTTGGATATTAAAAACGTTAGAACAATTTTGGATGAAGATCACTTCGGTTTGGAAAAACCAAAGGAGAGAATAGTTGAACATATTGCCGTACTTAATTTGGTCAAGCAAATGCGCGGACAAATACTTTGTTTTGTCGGACCTCCCGGAGTTGGCAAAACATCTCTCGGTAAATCAATTGCGCGAGCATTGGGTAGAAAGTTTGTACGCATTAGTCTTGGCGGAGTAAGAGACGAAGCGGAAATTCGCGGTCACAGAAGAACTTATATCGGATCAATGCCAGGCAAGATAATTCAATCGATGAAAAAAGCCGGGACAATAAACCCTGTAATTTTACTGGATGAAATAGATAAAATGAGTATGGACTTCCGCGGCGACCCTTCCTCTGCAATGTTGGAAGTGCTTGACCCCGAACAGAATTTTGCATTCAACGATCATTATCTTGATATTGATTATGACTTATCGCAAGTAATGTTTATTACAACAGCCAATGTACGTTACAATATTCCCCTTCCGTTACAAGACAGAATGGAAATCATCGAACTTCCGGGCTATCTTGAATTTGAAAAAGTGGAGATTGCCAAACGACACATTATTCCAAAGCAGTTAAAAGAACACGGATTGGATAAATTTAAACTGACTTTTAAAGATGAAGCTATTCAGAAGATCATCAATGATTACACTCGTGAAGCCGGCGTTAGAAATCTCGAGAGAGAAATAACTTCTGTCTTTAGGAAAACCGCTCACGATATTGTTATGAACGGAACCAGAAAAAGAAAGAGAACGCCTTCATATACCGTTGATGCACCAAAGATTGAGAAATATCTCGGTATCCCGAAATTCAAAAGGACATTGACGAAAAAAGGAAGCCGTATCGGAAGCATCACAGGATTGGCTTGGACAAGTGTTGGCGGGGAAATTTTATTTGTTGACGCAACAATAATGAACGGAACCGAGAGAATGATAATCACAGGGCAGATTGGCGATGTGATGAAAGAATCGGCACAAGCGGCATTAAGTTATTTGCGTTCAAACGCTAAAGAATTAGGACTACCGGTCAATTTCTATAAAGGGAAAGAAATTCATATACATCTGCCGGAAGGCGCAATTCCAAAGGACGGACCATCTGCGGGAATCACTTTGGCAATGGCAATGTACTCGGCTTTCAAAAAAGTCCCGTCAAAGAGCGATGTGGCAATGACAGGTGAGATCACTTTGAGAGGGGAGGTTTTACCGATTGGTGGATTGAACGAGAAACTACTTGCCGCTCAAAGAAGCGGAATTAAAACCGTATTGATTCCGATTGACAATGAAAAAGATCTAACGGAAATAAAACCGGAAGTGAAAGAAGGAATGAAGATAATCCCGATTGCTGAAATTAAGCAAGCATTGCCTTACGTTTTCGGCAGAAGAAGATCAGTAAAGAAAGAAAAGAAATAAATGTCTTCGGAACTGAAAATAGATACTTTACAAAATGAGAAAGAAATTTACAAGCAGTTATCTAAACAACTTGATCATTTGATCGTTCCGAGCGACAGAATAATATCAAATCTTTCGAACTTTACTGCTGCATTGAAGCAAAGTTTAAGTAAGATCAGCTGGGTAGGATTTTATATCCGAAGCGGCGATAAACTTTTACTCGGACCGTTTCAAGGAAATACCGCTTGCACCGAAATCACTATTGGCAGCGGTGTTTGCGGGACTTCTGCTCAACAAAAACTAACCATAATTGTTGATGATGTTGAAAAATTTCCCGGTTATATTGCTTGCGATGCGGGCTCAAAATCCGAAATTGTTGTACCCCTTATCTTAAACAAAAATGTGTGGGGAGTTTTGGATTTGGATAGTTATGAACTTGCTGCATTTAACGAAACGGATAAATTTTATTTAGAACAATTCTCTAATTTTTTGGTTAGTAAATTAGAATTAGATAAATTTGCCTTTGTATGATTTTAACTTGGTTTAAAGATGACTTATGTAGTAACAGCTAGGAAATGGCGACCGAAAACTTTTGACGAAATTGTTGGTCAAGAGCATATTACAAGAACGCTTAAAAACGCAATTGTAAGTGACAGAGTTGCGCACGCTTATATTTTTGCCGGTCCGCGTGGAGTTGGCAAAACCACTACGGCAAGGATCTTGGCAAAAACATTGAACTGCACAAACCAAGTTAACGGCGAACCTTGTAATAAATGCGAAATGTGCAATTCTTTCAATTCCTCTCAATCCCTTGATATTATTGAGATTGACGGTGCATCGAACAGAAGAATTGAAGAGATACGAACTCTGCGCGAATCCGTAAAGTACGCTCCTACCAAAGGGAATTACAAAGTCTATATTATTGACGAAGTACACATGCTCACTACGGAATCGTTTAATGCGCTTTTAAAAACTCTTGAAGAACCACCAGAGCATACGATTTTTATCTTTGCTACAACAGACGTTCACAAAGTGCCTCTTACAATTATTTCTAGATGTCAAAGATATGATTTCAGAAGAATTGGGCTGGATGCAATTAAAGACCAGTTGCTAAAAATCAGTAAATCTGAAAACATTGAAGTTGACGATCAGTCATTGACTCTAATTGCAAAAAAAGCTGATGGCGCTTTGCGTGACGCTCAAAGTCTGTTCGACCAAGTAATTGCATTTGGCGGGACAAAGATAAAAGCGGAAATCGTTTCGCAGATGTTAAATCTGATTGACGAGGAATTGTATTTCAGAATTTCCGATGCCGTTTTATCAAAAAATTTCAACGAGGCATTTGATGTTTCCAAAGCTCTTTACGATAACGGTTGGAATTATATCGACTTTATGGCGGGACTCGTAGAGCATTTCAGAAATATCATGACTGTAGTACTCAGAAAAGATCCATCTCTTGTAGAAGCTTCCGAGGACTTTAAGAAAAAATATCTGGAATATGTCGATTCCTTCTCCGAGGCGGATATTCTGAGAATATTCACTTATCTGAACAATGCACAAACCCAACTACGATTATCTCAGAATCAGAAATTAATCACGGAAATTGTACTTAGCCATATAATTGGATTTGAAAAGTCCTCTACTATAAGCGAACTGCTAAAAAAGATAAAATCCGGAAACTTTGGTTCTGCCGATGTAAAAAAAAAAGCTAACTTAGAAATTCAATCCGAACAAAAGACCCAAACGCCGGTAAATCCATCTAGCACCCAACATCCGGCATCCAGTATCCAGAACGTTCCCAAAGAGGTAATCTCGAATGTTGATAATAACCTATCGGAAGAAGAAAACTCGCTGATAAACGCAATCATAAAAGAACTTGGCGGAAAAGAACTGAGACCGTAACACAACAGTCTAGCTGCTAATCTGCAATTCGGCAAACAGGTTCGTGAATCTCTGCACCTAAATATTTTACTCTCCGAAAACCTCTTCATAATCTTTAATTGCTGCATGGACTACCTTAAATGCTTCTTCTTTTCCCATAACATTCTCAATTGTGAATTTACTCTCTTCACCGGGAATAAGTTTGTAGGTCATAAAATAATGCGTTAACCGTTCAACTATTACTTTCGGTAGCTCCGATATATCCGTGATATCTCCGTAAATATTATCATTTTTCAGTACGGCAACAATTTTATCATCTGCTTCGCCATGATCAATACCTTGAATTACACCAACGACTTTTGCACGAAGAATTATTTCACCCCGAGATATAGGGCGTTCGCTAATAACACAAATATCTAACGGGTCATGGTCGCCTTTATCAACTTTCGGATTTAGTTTACTCGTTTCTTCTCCGCAGTAAGTTCGTGGAATAAATCCATACAATGCCGGCGGATGTGATGAACTTCTTTGCGGTCTATCCACATGCATGTAACCGGTATATTTATCAACTTCGTATTTTACCAAGTCGAAAGGTGTTATCTCGATATATGCATTAACAAATTCGGGCGGATTTTCTCCAATCTCTAATCCATGCCAAGGATGAGGACGCCAACGGTAAAATGCTTTTGGGAAAGGCATAATTCTATTTCTCCATTACTTAACAAACTAATTTTCAATATTTAATTTATGGAAATACTATTAAAAGAAAAAATTGGGAATAATCATTCTTCTATTTAATTATATTATTATTTTTATGTTAGGATTAGAATCTAATGTTTCAAATTGAATGATGTATTAGTCAATAACTTACAATCCTAATAAAAATAGACAGAGGTATGAAGTTTTTTAGTTTAACAAGTCTATAGAAATTGAGCACCAAAATCGGTAAAGCTATTTTCTACCAATGTTTGTCTAAAGAGGAAGTAATATGACACAAGATATAAACCAAACACCGGAACAAATCGCTCGTGATAAAATCGATCAAATGTTGGTTGATGCCGGTTGGGTTGTACAATCTAAAAAAGAAATTGATTTAGGAGCAAACAGAGGTGTTGCTGTTAGAGAATATCAAACTGATATTGGACCGGCTGACTACATACTGTTTGTTGACAGAAAACCTGTTGGCGTTATTGAAGCAAAACGAGAAGAAGAAGGACACAGACTTACTATCGCCGAAGACCAAGCAAAAGGATATTCTGAAGCAACCTTAAAATATCAAATTAACAAAGAACCTTTACCATTTATTTACGAAAGCACCGGAGTTGTAACAAGATATAGAGATACAAGAGATCCAAAACCAAGAGGTAGAAACGTTTTTACTTTCTTCAGACCTGAAACTTTTGCCGAATGGCTAAAAAAAGATAAAAGCTTAAGAGCAAGATTACAAGATATACCGCCATTAAACAAATCAGGACTTAGAGACGCCCAAATAAAAGCGATAAATAATCTTGAACTCTCTTTCAAGAACAATAGACCTAAAGCATTAATTCAGATGGCAACGGGAGCCGGAAAAACTTTTACCGCCGCTACTTTTGTTTATCGCTTGCTTAAATATGCCGATGCAAAAAGAATCTTATTCCTTGTTGACACAAAAAATTTAGGAGAGCAAGCTGAACAAGAATTTATGAGTTTTCAGCCAAATGACATTAATCGAAAATTTACGGAATTATATAATGTTCAAAGGCTTACATCAAATTATATTGCATCGGATAGTCAGGTTTGCATATCTACAATACAAAGAATGTATGCTATTTTAAAAGGCGAAGAATTAGACGAAGATGCGGAAAAAGAAAATCCAAATGAAAGTTCATGGATGCAAGAGCAAATCAATAAAAAACAACCAATGTCGGTTGAGTATTCCGCAAAAGTACCTATTGAGATGTTTGATTTTATCGTAATTGATGAATGTCATCGCTCTATCTACAATATTTGGAAACAAGTGTTAGATTATTTCGATGCGTTTTTAATCGGACTAACTGCAACGCCCGACAAAAGAACTTTCGGCTTTTTCGAGAAAAATGTTGTAAGCGAATATCCTTACGAACAATCAGTAATTGATGGCGTAAATGTACCTTATGATGTTTATACTATTGAAACCAAAATATCTAAACAGGGCGATACTATAAAAGCAGGTTGGTTTGTTGATAAACGAGACAAACTAACAAGAAAAACCCGATGGGAACAAGTTGACGAAGATACCGAATATAATAGAAACGATTTAGACAAAAAAGTAGTAAACCCCGACCAAATTAGAACAATAATTCGTCAGTTCAGAAAAGCGTTGGAAACTGAAATATTCCCAAACCGAAAAGATGAAAACGGTGAATACGAGGTGCCGAAAACTTTGGTGTTTGCTAAAACCGACAGCCATGCAGATGATATTATAAAAATTATCAGAAAAGAGTTTGACGAGGGTGATGATTTTTGTAAAAAAATAACTTACAGAACTTCGGAAGATCCGAAATCTGTTTTAAATCGTTTCAGAAATTCATACGATCCGAGAATCGCGGTTACTGTTGATATGATTTCTACAGGTACGGATGTTAAACCTTTGGAAGTTCTCCTTTTTATGCGGGATGTAAAAAGCGCTAATTACTTTGAACAAATGAAAGGAAGAGGAACCCGCACAATTAATAGCGACAGTTTACAATTGGTTTCCAAAACGGCGAATGCTAAAACTCATTTTGTAATTGTTGACGCCGTTGGCGTTACAAAATCAAAAAAGACAGATAGTAGACCATTGGAAAGAAAACCAAATGTAAATTTAAAAGATCTGCTCGGTGCAATTACAATGGGCGTTACCGACGAAGATTTGTTTTTATCTCTTGCCAACAGATTAATCCGTTTGGAAAAACAAATTACCGATAAGGAGAAGGAAAAACTGTTGGAATTTTCGAAAGGGAAAAACTTAAAACAAATAAGCAAAGAATTGCTAACGGCTTTCGACAAAGATGAAATTGAAACAAAAGCGCAAGAAATATCAAAAGACTCATGGGCATATGTTCCAACAGATGAACGTGAAAAGTTAATGAAAAAAGCGCAAAAAGAATTAATTCTACAAGCGTCTTCAACTTTTAACGGAAAGTTAAACGAATATATTGAAAATGTACGGAAAGAACATGAACAAATTATTGACACCGTCAATCCCGATAATGTGGTAAAAGCTGAATGGGACAGCTATACAAAAGAAAAAGCGGAAGAAATTGTAAAAGATTTCAACGAATATCTTGAAGCCAACAAAGATGAAATTGAGGCGCTTACAATCTTTTACAATCAACCGTACAACCGCCGTAATATCACTTTTAAAATGATAAAAGATGTTTTTGATAAACTTAAAACGGACAAACCAATGCTTGCCCCGGATTATGTTTGGGAAGCATATAGCGCGCTTGAAGACGTAAAAAGCAACCAACCAACAGATAAACTTACCGCTTTGGTTTCCCTTATCCGGCGAGCTTGTAGCATAGACAAAGAACTAAAAGCCTATGACAAAACCATTGACGAGAATTTTAAAAATTGGATTTTTAAACAAAATGCCGGGAACCATAAACGATTTACCGAAGAACAAATGGAATGGCTAAGAATGTTAAAAGACCACGTTGTAAGCTCATATCATATTGAAATTGACGACCTTGATTACACGCCGTTTGACAGCAAAGGCGGAAAAGGAAAAATGTATCAACTGTTTGGCAATGAAATGATGGAAATTATTAATGAACTAAACGAGGTATTAGCGGCATAAAAATTATGAATGATAAATTTAAAGGAAAATATAGAATAGAATCAAATCGCGCCAATTTTTGGGATTATTCTGCGCCTGCAAATTATTTTATTACAATTTGTATTTTAAATCGCGAACACATTTTAGGCAAAATAATAAATGATAAAATGATATTATCGCAATACGGCAAAATTGTAGAAACAGAAATAAAAAAAATACCGAAATATCATAAACGAATTCAATTGGATGTGTGGGTGGTAATGCCAAATCATATACATTTTATTATTTCGTTGGGCGATTATGGTTTTGATAACGGTATATCAACCATTGGCGATGATAAAAACGCCAACAACAATAATAATTATAATAACAATATTGACGGTATTGATAATGGCATTATTGTAGAGAAAATTCATGAATTTTCTCTACAACCATCACAACCGCCGCAATCAATATTACAAAAACAACGGCGGTTTAATCACGATTACAAACCAACCATTGACGAAATAAAACAATACAGGAAACAACGCAGAAAAATGTTAATCCCAAAAATATTGGGTAAATTTCAACAACAAACATCAAAACAAATAAATATTTTGCGAAATACCCCCGGAACAAAAAATTGGCAACGCGATTATTACGACCACATAATCCGAAACAATGAAGAATATCTGCGAATTAAAAATTATATTATCAATAATCCTGTAAAATGGAAAAATGATAGATTTAATTCCCAAAATGCAGAATTAAAACAGAATAAATGAAGATAAGATAATTATGAATAATAAATTACAAATTACGAATGTGGATTGGGTTGAATGTAAATTGGGTGATATTGCATATATCTATAATGGCAATAGCATCAACGCACGTATAAAAAAAGAAAAATATGAAACTTGCAAAACAGGATTAAATTATATTGGAACAAAAGATGTTGGATTTGATGGTATTATTAATTATAACAATGGTGTAAAAATTCCTTTTAATGAGCCTAAATTTAAAATTGCACCCAAAGGTGCTGTCTTGGTTTGCTCAGAAGGAGGAAGTGCAGGAAGAAAAGTCGGATATACTAACGAAAAAATATGTTTTGGGAATAAATTATTTGCAATAACAAATAAGTATTCTGTTTTTGAAGGTAAGTTTGTATTTTATTACACAAGATATCGTGGTTTTTTTCAAGCTTTTAGAAATCAAATGAATGGTATTATAGGTGGTGTAAGTGTAAAGAAATTTTCAACTATACAAATACCCCTCGCACCGTTGCCAATCCAACGCGCAATAGTTTCAAAAATAGAAAGCCTGTTTTCAGATTTAGACAACGGCATTGCCAACCTTAAAAAAGCACAAGAGCAACTAAAAATATACCGCCAAGCAGTGCTAAAAAAAGCGTTTGAAGGCGAACTGACAAAGGAATGGAGAAAGAAAAATCCATATACGATGGATGATTTTTTAATCAGCCTTAAAAAAGAAAAGAAAGAAGCAATAAAGCAAAAGCTAATTCAAAAAGATGAATACTTTCCTGAATTTGAGAATACAGATTTAACATATAAAGTTCCCAAAAACTGGATTTCATTACCTTGGAAAACAATTGTTTCAAATAATAAATATGCAATGAAACGAGGTCCATTTGGTAGTGCTTTGAAAAAATCATTTTTTGTTGAAAAAGGAATTGTGGTTTATGAACAAGGACATGCAATAAATGACGACCCATATAGACATCGTTATTTTATTACTGATGAAAAATTTGAAGAGTTAAAAGCTTTCAAGGTTCAGGCAGGTGATATGATAATTAGTTGTTCAGGAGTTACATTAGGAAGAATATGTTTATTACCAGAAGATGCTGATTTAGGTATAATAAATCAGGCTTTACTTAAAATTGATTTGGACGAGAAAATTTTATTGAAAAAATTCTTTATAATGTTATTTCGGTCGGAAACTTTTCAAAGATTAATATTTCAGAAATCACTTGGTTCTGCAATGCCAAATATGGTAAGTATGTCAGAATTAAAAAAAATTCTAATCCCAATTCCTTCAATTCAAGAACAAAACCAAATAGTACAAGAAATAGAAAAACGTTTATCGGTAACTGATAAAATAGAAGAAAGCATAAAAGAAAGTTTGCAAAAAGCCGAAGCCCTACGCCAAAGCATACTAAAAAAAGCATTTGAGGGTAAACTCTTAACAGAGCAAGAAATAGAGCAATGTAAAAAAGAACCCGATTATGAGCCGGCAAGCGTATTGCTTGAAAGAATAAAATCCGAGAAAAAGTAAAGAAAATTCATGAATTTTCTTAAAAAGGCAAAAAGAATGGAAAATAAAATAGAAATCTATCAAAAAAACAATAAAACCCAAGTTGAAGTCAGATTTGAAAACGAGACAATTTGGTTAAGCCAAAAACAAATGGCAGAGCTGTTTGAAAAAGATATTCGCACTATAAATGAGCATATAAAAACAATTTATAAAACAAAAGAATTGACAAAAGATTCAACTTTCCGGAAATTCCGGATAGTTCAACAAGAAGGAAAAAAGATTAATAATAAGCATTTTAAACAGGAATAAATAATATGACGGAAGCAAGTATAATATCAAAAGTTTGGAATTTCGCCGGTGTTTTAAGAGACGATGGCGTAAGTTACGGCGATTATTTAGAGCAGATTACTTATTTGCTGTTTTTAAAAATGGCAGATGAACTAAACAAACCGCCGTACAATAAAGGTTTAAAATTTCCTAAGCTGAAAGACGCAAAAGGTAAAGAAATTGAAAATGCCGAAACTTGCGACTGGAACACTTTAACACAAAAACGAGGCGCTGAATTAGAAACATTTTACAACCAAATGCTTCGCTCGTTGGCAACCGAAAAAGGAATTTTAGGTCAAATCTTTACCAAAAGTCAAAACAAAATCCAAGACCCCGCAAAACTCTTAAAAGTAATTGATATGATTGATAGAGAGCAATGGAGCTTAATGGGAGCCGATGTAAAAGGGAAAATTTATGAGGGACTTTTAGAGAAAAACGCAGAAGACACAAAAAGCGGCGCCGGTCAGTATTTTACGCCGAGAGCATTGATTAAAACAATGGTAGCTTGCGTTCGCCCAAGACCTAAGAAAACAATAATTGACCCCGCTTGCGGTACGGGCGGTTTCTTTTTGGCGGCTTACGATTTTATTATTGATAATTATAACTTAGACCGAGACGAAAAAGAGTTCCTAAAAAACAAAACTTTTTACGGAAACGAGATTGTTGCCAATACACGACGTTTGGCTTTAATGAATATGTTTTTGCACAACATTGGCGAAATTGACGGTAATACACATATTTCACCAAACGATGCTTTAATTTCAGACGCCGGCGAACGATACGACTATGTCCTTACAAATCCGCCCTTTGGAAAAAAAAGCAGTATGACTATTACCAACGAAGAGGGTAAACTTGAAAAACAAGATTTAAGTTATAATCGTCAAGACTTTTGGGCGACAACTTCAAACAAACAGTTGAACTTTCTGCAACATATTAAAACACTGCTGAAAATAACAGGCGAAGCCGCTGTTGTGTTGCCCGATAATGTTTTGTTTGAGGGCGGAGCGGGCGAAACCGTTAGAAAAGAACTTTTGAAAACTTCCGACTTACATACAATTTTACGGTTGCCGACAGGAATTTTTTACGCACACGGTGTAAAAGCAAATGTTCTGTTTTTTGACAATAAACCTGCATCAAAAGACGCTTGGACAAAAGAAGTTTGGATTTATGACTACCGGACAAATGTGCATCATACGCCAAAGAAAAATCCGATGCGTTTTGAACATTTACAGGATTTCATAAAATGCTACAACCCTCAAAACAGACATAAGCGAAAAGAGACTTGGAGTGAAGATAATCCCGAAGGCAGATGGAGAAAATTCACTTATGATGAAATAGTAGAAAGAGATAAAACCAATCTTGACATATTTTGGATTAAAGATAAAAGTTTAACCGATTTGGAAAATTTACCCGACCCGGATATTTTGGCCAATGAAATAATTGAAAATATTGAAGCCGCGCTAAATAGTTTTAGAGAAATAATGGAAACATTAAACGGAGACGAATAAATATCACTTGAAAAAATGATTATTTCATATCTGCCCAAGAAAAATAGCGAAAAAGAAAATTCAACTATTCCGTAGTTGCAAACAAATTTAGTTTATAACTCTGGACTTTGCCCGAAGTTATTTATGTTCAAGTCCTTCGGACTTGTCTTTTTCAACGATTTCGGAGCAGTCGAATGTTAATAACCTTGCGTAAAATGCAAGAGAACTGAAACGCAGTTCAATTTGAATAAATATTTTTTTAATCGACTGTATAGTTAATTAGAAAAATAAACAAAAACGATATAGTTTTATAATACAGGGATAACAGGAAATATGAAATCAAAAACAATTGTCATTATATTATTTATTGCATTACTCTTATATCTTGGTATGCGTTACGCTTATTATGGTTCAATAATAAGCAATTGTATTTACACGGAAAAAAGCCTACCGGTTCCTCAGCAACTAACCGAAGGAAAAATAGTAGTTGTAAAAGATGCCTATGTTGCTTTGGGGCATGATGAAGAGTATTCATGCTTACAGAATCTTGGAAATATTGATAGAAAAATTGTCGGACCTGAAGCAATCAACAATATTACAATAGGAGAGAAATATTTTACAGCTAAAGGCTTAACAGTTCAACCGCTCAAAAAAGGGACTTCGTTTAATTTAACAGAAGTAATTGAAGTAACAAAACGTGGAATATCTACAATTGATTCCGGACCGGGACCTATTTACTATCTGATACTTAAAGACAAAAACGATAATTTATATAATATTGCAACAGTGTCTCTTGGTCTTAATCAGGAAGATCTATTTTTAGCCCTTGTTGATTCCTCACAAACAGAAGATAGTTCCTCAATAAAATTGTTGAGTCCATTTAATTTTATTCAACCAAATAACAGCGAAGGTTCAGATACTTTCATTTATAAAAGTGATTAATCGGAATTTCATTTTGATTGTATTTGACCAATGTTAATATTCTTTAAAAACAAAAAACCCTCAATCGAAAATCGATTAAGGGTTCAAAAAATAAATCCTGGCAGCTACCTACTCTCCCACAAGGTTGCCCTAGCAGTACCATCGGCGTTTAAGGTCTTAACTTCTCTGTTCGGAATGGAAAGAGGTGTTTCACCTTAGCTATAGCCACCAGAAAACTTTTAACAAAAAATTGAAGATTGAAGAGTGTGCTAAGCCCAAAAGTAAACGTCTTTAATAAAAAATTAAATGGTTAAGTCTCACGACTTATTAGTACTGCTCGGCTAAATACGTTACCGCACTTACACCTGCAGCCTATCAACCTTGTCATCTCCAAGGAGTCTTTAGTCCCGATTTACATCGGGAAGGGATACCTCATCTCGAAGTTGGCTTCGCACTTAGATGCTTTCAGCGCTTATCCATTCCAAACGTAGCTACCCAACTATGCCACTGGCGTGACAATTGGTACACTAGAGGTTTGTTCACTTCGGTCCTCTCGTACTAGAAGCGACTCTTCTCAAGTATCCTGCGCCCGCAGAGGATAGGGACCGAACTGTCTCACGACGTTCTGAACCCAGCTCACGTACCGCTTTAATGGGCGAACAGCCCAACCCTTGGGACCTTCTTCAGCCCCAGGATGCGATGAGCCGACATCGAGGTGCCAAACCTTGCCGTCGATATGAACTCTTGGGCAAGATCAGCCTGTTATCCCCGGAGTACCTTTTATCCTTTGAGCGACGGCACTTCCACTCGCTACCGCCGGATCACTAAGTCCTACTTTCGTATCTGCTTGGCCTGTATGCCTCACAGTTAAGCTCCCTTTTGCCTTTGCACTCGACGCATGATTACCAACCATGCTGAGGGAACCTTTGAGAGCCTC
>Ga0256913_10000418_pt1 | contig 21890 bp, 22 predicted proteins | sample Axial_MatmetaG_FD_185970 | JGI IMG/M metagenome (GOLD analysis project Ga0256913, IMG submission 185970) | Deep-sea worm associated microbial mat communities from Axial Seamount, Juan de Fuca Ridge, Pacific Ocean - Axial_Mat | ecosystem: Environmental > Aquatic > Marine > Oceanic > Microbial... | reverse complement strand
ACTAAAAACTTGATCAATACTTAAACCAACTAATTCAACATTTAATTCTTTAAATTTAGAATATCTTTTATTAAAAGCAACAAACTCAGTAGTACAAACAGGAGTAAAATCTGCAGGATGACTAAACAAAACTAACCATTTCCCACTAAAATCTTTAGGAAAATGCATAACTCCCTGTGTTGTTGGAGCTTCAAATTCAGGAAACTCAGTTCCAATTAAAGGCATATTATTTTTTAATTCCATAACAATATAAATTAAAAATATTTATTTTATAAAAGTTTGGTTCGAAATCAAAACCAAATAAAAAAATATTAAAAAAAATATCGAAAAAAATGTCAAAAATAAACTAAATTTATAAATTCTAATTAAAAATAATTAAAAAAAGAACGGATTTCAAACTTAAAAATAAAAATATAACAAATATTTATAAATAACTTTAATATTATTAATATTAAATTAATATGGAACTAGATAATAAAGATAAAACAATATTAAATTTATTAGAAAATAATGCTAGAACTTCCTTTACAAATATTGCAAGAATACTAAACATATCAGAAACTGCAATAAGAAAACGAGTTAAAAAACTTGAAAAAAATAATATAATTTTAGGTTACAAAGCATCAGTAAATTATAAAAAATTAGGCTATTCAAATAAAATTATAATGGGTGTAGATACTACACCTGAAAATTATTTTAAAGTAATAAATAAATTAAAAGAAAATAAAAAATTAAAAAATTTAACAACAAGTTCTGGAGACCATATGATAATGTTTGATGTATGGGTTAAAAATATGGAAGAATTAAATTTAATCTTAAGTGAAATAAATAATATAGAAGGTGTTACAAAAAGTTGTCCAAGTATAATTCATGAATCAATTAAAAAATAATATTATAAATAAATAATATTTAGTTAATAATAAATAAAAAAAAATTAAATTTAAATCAAATTAAAATTATAAAACAAAAATGGTAGAATATGTACAATATACAAAAAGTAAAGGACCGAGAATATTTAAATTTGGAAAATATAGTTTTTCAACAACAGAAATAAAACACCTAAGTTTTGCACTAATAATGATAACAATAACTTTAATGTTATTCAATAAACAATTTTCAAATAATAATAATATTGGAATTATTAATTTTATAATTATCAACCTTTTTACAATAGGCTTAGGTTTTATTTTACATGAATTAGGCCATAAATTTGTAGCACAATACTTTGGTTTTATTTCAGAATTTAGAGCAGATTTTGTAATGTTAACAGTAATTTTAATTTTAGCATTAGTTTCACCAATATTATTCTTAGCCCCTGGAGCAGTTTTAATTTTAGGAAGACCAACAAAAAAAGAAAATGGTATAATCTCAGTTGCAGGACCTATAGTAAATTTAACTTTAGCAATAATTTTTTTATTAATCTCAATAATATTCAAACCAAATATAAATTCACTAATCGGATATATTTGTTGGTTAGGTATTTGGGTAAATAGTTTTTTAGGGATTTTTAATATGTTACCATTTTGGGTTTTAGATGGAAAAAAAGTTTTAACATGGAATAAAAGTATTTATTTTTCAGTATTAATTCCACTAATATTTTTATTAATTGGAAGTTGGAATTATTGGTTTATTTTTTAAACTTCAATTTATATAGGTAAAAATTAAAACTTTTATTAATTTTAATTAAACTACACTTCAGAATTCTTTACTCTCCAGTTAAAATTTACATAAAATTTATAAAGAAAAAAAATTTTAATAAATTATGAACAAAGAAAAGAAAATCATTCTATATGGTCCAAATGGCGAAAAATTAAAATTTAAAAAAAAAGAAAAAATTGAAGAAACTGATTTTGTTGAATATGAACCAATTATACTTCCAAAATTTAAAGAATTAAAAAAAAATATAGATAAAATTGTTTGGGGAAATGAACATGCAAAAAAAAAATTAATAACTGCAATGAAATATTTAGAAAATAGAATTAAAATCCCTGAAATAGAAATGAAAAAAGGAAATGTTTTATTTTTTGGAAATACTGGAACTGGAAAAACTTTCTTAACAAAAAAACTATTTACAGAAGCTAAAGTTCCTTTTTTAGAACTTAAATTAACTGGAATCTCAGCAGAAGGATATAATGGAGAATCTATTTCTGAAATTTTTAATCAATTAATTAAAATTTCAGACGAAGAAGAAGAAGAATTTAGTTTTGATGAGTATAACTTGCCTGAATTTATTAAAAATTCAAATTATGCAGTAATTCACTTAGATGAAATTGATAAACTTGCTACCCAAAATCAAACAAATTTTAGTTCGGAATTACAAAATGAATTAATAAATTATATTGAAGAAAAAATTCTTTTTGAAGGAAATTTATCTACAAAAAATATGTTATTTATTGGATCTGGTGCTTTTGTTGGACTTGAAGAAATTATAATGAAAAGATTAACTAAACGAGGATCAATTGGTTTTAACTTTTCCCAAGATGAAAAAAATAAAGAAATTGATAATAATAAAATATTTTCATATGTTACACACGAAGATTTAATTAAATATGGTTTAAAACCTGAATTAGTTGGAAGATTCTCAAATTTAACTTATACTGATCCATTAAAAAAAAAAGATTTAATCTCAATTATGGATTTGGAAACTTCTGATTTAAATTCTGAAATAGATATGATTGATGCTGCATATGGAGTAGAAGTAATTTTAGAAAAAGAAGCAAAAGAAGAAATCGCAGATTATGTTAGTAAAACAAAAATTAATGCAAGAGGTTTAGAAACCGCAGTTAAAAAAATATTAGAACCAATTTATGAAACTATTGAAGATTGTCCCGTTGGAGAAAAAATTATAATAGATTTAAATACTGCAAAACAAAGACTATATAATAATTAAAAATATATTTTAAAATTAAAAAATAAATTTAAATACTTAAATTTTAATCAAAAATTAGAATAAATTTTAATTGGAAACATTTTAATTTTTCTATTTATTTCAGAAATATAATCAAAAGCTAGAGGATCCCTTCGTTTATAAAAACTATTTTGAAATTTCACTTTAACCTTTTCTTTTTTATTTTTTCTATTTTTTAAAAGATTCAAATACTCAACTTCATTAAAAGCATAAGTCTTTGTTTCTTGAAATAAATCATCCCTTAATTTATCAATTACTTCTCTTGAAAGCATATTTACTCTTTCTTTCAAATTTCCATTATATGGATTTAAATTATCACATTTATTTAACTGCTTAGTATTTAATCTAGTAAAATTTTTAACATGATTATACCTAGGCAAACCAAAAGAAATTATTTCTTCAAACAAAGAATGAATTTCTTTATACTCTAAATGAAATCTAAATTTATCTATATTATTTTCCCTAAACTTCCAAGAACCAGAAGAAAAAATTAATAATTCAGTTAAATTTAAAACTGGATATATCTCACTAAACGAAATCTCTTCCAATCCTAAAAAAGAATCTTTAGCGAAAATAACATTTTCTCCCAATATTGCAGAGATTATTTTTTTTGAAGGTTTCCTTAATCTTGATCTTTGCATTTTTCAAATAATTAAAAAATAAATTACTCCGAAGAAACTGATTTAACGGGAGAATCTATATTATATACATCATAAGAATCTTCATCTACAGAAATAACCATTCCAGAAACTAAAACTGAACCTTTTTTCACATTATACATAGAACCATCACTACCCATAACAACAATATTTCCATTTTTATCTAATTTTCGAACAAATCTATCTGTTACAATAGTTCTTTTAGAACTTGATTTAACAACATTAGAACTTGAAGAAGAACTAAACTCGGAATTTTCATAATTTCCAGATTTAAAACTATTCTCTAAATTTACATTTTGACTAAATAAATTTGAATTAATTAAACTTGGATACTTTAAAAAAAGTACACCAATAATTAAAATTACAACCAATAAAAGCCATACCAATAAAGTATTTATATTTTTCTTTCCACTCATTTTTATTTTAAATTTTATAAATTATCAAATTATCAAACATTTAATAATTTTTATTAAAATAAATCAAAACTCCCTAATTTATAAATGTTGTGGTTTGTTCTTACTTTAGAAAGACAAATTTATAAATAACTAAATATAATAAATAAATATGGTATCAAAAAAATGGAGAAATGATTTAGATTTATTAATTGAAGAAAATTTAAACGAGTTAATAAAAGAAACAAAAGATTTTGATTATGCTATTTGTAAAGCTAAAAACAAATCTAAAGCTCAAATGTGGGTTGCAATGGCAATAATTAATAATAAATTAAATAAACTTTTAGTTACTAATAAAAAATATGAAAAAAAGTTATCTGATGATGAAATTAAGAAAATATTAAATACTCTTGAAAAACTTTAATAATATATGAATAATAAAGAAAACAAAAATAATAAATTTAAAAATAAAAATAATGAAAACTCTTTTATAAATTTCAATAAAATCATCTCTCAAACTAAAACTAAAAATATTAAAATATTTCTTAAAAAAAATAAAAAAATAAAAAAAAATAAAAAAGAATTATTAAAAATTTATTTATTAAAATTTATTTTAATTGGATTAATAATTTTCGGTTTTTATTATACAAATAATTCTTTTTCAAATACAATCCAACTATTAGCAGTTAGTGAAAATTCAAAAGGAGAAATAAATGGCGGATCATTGATTAATTTAAGTTTAAAAATAAAACCGGGAAATGGTGAAATTTATGTCAATCTAAATAGTATCGAGGAAGTTGATACACAAATCTCAATTATAAATTCACAAAAAATAGCTTGTGATATTTTTAATTTAGATTGTCAAAATTATGATTTTTATTATGAATTTTCAAGTTCCAGTATAATATTAAAAGGTCCTTCTGCGAGTACAGCAATTGCAATTTTAACTGCTAAAACAGTAAAAAAAGAGAAAATAAAAGAAAAAGAAACAGTCATTACAGGTTCATTAAATTCTGGAGGATTAATAGGAAATGTTGGAGGCATAACTCAAAAAATTTTAGTTGCAAAACAAAACAAAATAAAAAAAGTTCTAATTCCCATATTCTCAACATACAATAAAACTAAAGATTATTCCAAAATAAAAATAATTAAAACAATTGATTTAGTTGAAGCATACAATAATTTCAATGGTAAAAAATATGAACAAGAAAAATTTCCATTAAACAAAGAAAATTATCAAAATTTAATGAAAAAATTAGCAAAAAATTTATGTGAAAGAACAATTGAAATAAAAAATCAAATTAACTTAACAACAATAAATAAAAATTCAAGTCTATATCCTTTTTTAAATAAAGCTGTAACTAGTTATAACTCATCTCAAAAAGCATATAAAATTAAAAATTATTACTCAATGGGAAGTTTTTGTTACAATGCCAATATAAACTTTAGAATAATTCTTGAAAATATTGAAAATAATTCTCCCTCAAATTTAAATAAAAAAACTAATTTATTATATAAAGAAATAAAATTTAACCAAGAAAATATTTTTTCAGAAGAATATAAAAAAAAAATCCAGACTATTAATGATTTTTATGTCTACTTATTATTAAATAACAGAATAAATGAAGCTAAAAATTTCTTAAAAGAATATAATAAAATTAAATATCTTGTCTTTAAAAAAGAAAAATATAATAATACAAACAATAGTAATAATAATAGTAATAATAAAAATAAATTAAATTTAACAGAAATAAATAAAATAAAATTAATAATAAACAATAGTATTTACAAAAAAACAAATATTAGTAATTTAACTAAATATATTAAAAATAATTATAATATTACACTAAATTTTACTAAAGATAATTTAAATTTAGATTATATTTTAAACAATATAAATCAGAATATAATAGATAAAGAAAATATAAAAAATGAAACTAAAATATATGAAGACAATTTAAAAATATATAAAGAAAAAATAAATTACTATTCTTTTGCCAAAGAAAGAATGTATACAGTAAAACTTTGGGAAAAATTTATTACACATACAGGAACAAAAGTTAAATTTAATGACAAAAAAATAATCAAAATTTGTAGAAATACAAATAAAGAAATTCTAATCAAAAATGAACTTTTAAAAAAATATAACCTAAACTATTTAGAATCTGCAATAACAGAACAAAATAACTATAATTTAAACTTTACAAATCAATATTTATGTATTTATAATGGATTAGAACTAAATGGTAGAATTAATACCCTCTTAAACTCACGTGGAATTAAAGACAATAATTCAATGAAATATATAATAAAATTAAATAAATTTACAAAATCAAAATTGCCTTTAAATTCAAAAGGTGATTTCCCATTATTGCCTTATATTTATTCGGAATATGCAGAAGATTTATTTAGAGAAAATAATACTGGTTCCACAATACTTTATTCAAATTATGCTCTTTCATATTTAGATTTAAATTATTTATTAAAAGAAGAAAAAAATAATAAATCAATTTTTAATCAAGTAATAAATGAATCTTATAATAATTTAATTTTTTTAACTGGGCTATTATTATTAATAAGTTTTATTGGAATTTAAAAAATGATTTTAATTTTAAAACATAATTAAAATTTAAAAATATAATTATTATAAAGATTAAACACAATAAAATATTATGAAAATGAATAAATATTGGTTTAAACCAAAAAGATTTGGTTATGGAGCATATCCTTCAACATGGGAAGGGTTTTTAATAATAATATTATATTTAATAATTATAATCTCAATATCTAAAAATTTAATAAAATCAAATAAATTTTTATTTCTAACAATTATAATAATTTTAACAATAATACTAACTATTACTAGTAAAATTAAAACAAAAGAAAATTGGAAATGGAGGTGGAACTAAAACTCCAGATTATAAATCTAAAATAAATTCATTCTTATTAGGATTAAACTTAACAACTTTCTTATTCAATTCTTCATTTTCAGAAATAATTTTTCTAACATAATCCCAACCTTTTTCTTTACCCGCTTTGTTTACAGACTTCAAAAATTCATCAATAAAAGCATAATTTTCATAAATTTTATTTCCAAATTCATTAAATTTAACTGAATCTTTTAAAATTTGATTCCTTATTTTTTCTTGTTTTTTAATTCTATTCTCTAATTTAGCAACTATTTTTTTAAACTCTTCCTCTCTCTGATCTAAAGAAATTCTAAACTTACTAAAATAATCCAATAACAAATTATTAAAACTATCAAACTCTTTAAAATTTTCATTTTTTTTAAGTTTAATAGAATTAAATTTAAAAGGATAAAAATCTTGAATTTCCCCACTCGAATTAATTAAAGCCACTGCAGAAATAGGTTTTATTGAAATTTTTTTAATTTCAGAAATTAAAATATTAATTTGTTCCTCAGTTAAATCAATAACAGAAATATTTTTATCAATTTTTGAATTAAAAACTATTTCTTCAGAATACTTACCACCAACACCCAATTTAATTGCTATAAATTTCACAACATCTAAATCTGACTCCAATAATAATTTCCTAAATAAACTTTCATCTAAATTAAAAATTGAAATATCTCTCTGTGGAGGTAACTCAAATTTTTCTTTAACAATAACTTTCCTATCCTTAAACTTCTTTTTAATAATAGAATTTTTAATAATCCAATTCTTATCAGTAATAATTATATTCCCATTAGCAAATAATTCAATAAACAAATAAAAAGTATCCATCTCACCAGTTTTAGAATTCTTTTTATCTATTTCTATTTTTAAAATTCTTTCATTCTCAAATTGTTCAAACCCAACAATAAAACCATTCTTTAAAAATTTTCTAAGATATTGAATAAAACTACTTGGAAAAGTAGACTTATCTAATTTTTTATCATCTAAAAAAATATATTTAGAAATTCTATTAACTAAAAAAAAATGTCCCCTACCCTTAACATAAACTTTAAGATAAAAAATATCATCTTCTTGATAAAAAGTCTCAATTCTTTGATTAATTAAAACTTCCTTCATTTCCAAAGTTAAAAAATACAAATCTACTGCAGATATTTGTTTCATATTATAACTAAATTTTCTCCAACTTTTCTTCTTTAGTTTTTAAATTTTTTAAAATCACTTCATTATTATTAACTTCATTCTCACCAACTAAAATTAAATTCTTAATTCCTAAACTATCACAATATTTAAAAGCTTTTTTTAAAGAATATCCATAAAAAACTTCTACATTTAGATTATTTTTAATACGATACTTATTTGCAACCTTAAAACTATAAGACACAAAATCTTCCCCAATAGGAACAACTAAAATATCTGTTAAAGTCTCTTTATTTTTAAAAATAGAATTTGATTTTTTATTATATTTTAAAACTTCAAGAATAGGAACTAAACCAAAACTAATTCCAACAGCCAAAACATCTTCATTTGAATTTGTAAATTCACCAATTACTTTATCAAATCTCCCGCCTGAACCTATCGAAGAAACAATTGAATTATTAAAATCATAAACTTCCCAAATATTCCCTGTATAAATATCAAGCCCCCTTGCCATCGAAAAATTAAGTCTATAATTAATTCCTAAATTCTTAATTAAATTAATCAACTTTTCAATTTCATCTATTCCTTCTTTAAATAAATCATTAGTAGCTTTTAATTTCAATTCCTCTATAGATTTACAACTTAAAATTTCAATCGATAATTTAGCCCTATCTTTATCAAAACCTTTTAAATTTATTTCTTCTAAAACTTTTTCAAAACCTATTTTTTTCAATTTATCCACAGATAAAATTAAACTTGAAATCTCCGATTCTTTAAATCCATTTTGAATAAAAACACCCCTTAAAATTTTATTATTATTAATCTCAATAATTGGATTAATCTCTAATTCCTTATAAGTTGAATAAAAAAGTTCTAATAATTCAGCTTCAATTTCTACACCTGCAACCCCAATAACATCACCATCACATTGAATAAACTCTCTCAATCTTCCTTTCTTAATAGGGCCATCCCTAAAAACTTTCCCAAATTGATATCTCCTAAAAGGTTTTTTAAATTGTTTTTGTGAAGCAACAAATCTACATAAAGGAGTAGTTAGATCATACCTAAGACCTAACTCTCTCTCTCCACGATCACTTAAAGTAAAAATCTCATCTGTAATCTCAGCACCCTCACCATATTTAAAAGTTAAAATATTTAAATACTCAATAATCGGAGTATCAAAAGGTCTAAATCCATACTTTTCAAAATTCTTTCTAATAATATCCAAAATCAAATCAACTTTAATCTTTTCATTAGATAAAATATCCTTTGTTCCCTTTAACACTTCAAAATCCACCATAATAAAATTAAAATAAAAATAATATTTAAATCTTTGGTTAATTATTACAATTCTAAAAAATAATCTTTACTCAATTATTACTACTACTATCACCATTACTATTATTTTCAAACTCTATTTTTTTTATTTTATCAAGTCTTTTCTTATGTCTTTCTAAATTAGAAAAATTAGTAATTAAAAAAGTCTCTACAATTTTTTCATATAATGTTTCATCAAAATTCCTACCCCTCAAAGTTAAAATATTTGCATCATTATCCTTTCTTCCCATTTCAGAAGAATAAATATCATAAGAAAAAACTGCACGAATACCATTAAATTTATTTGCAACAATTTGCATTCCAGTACCACTACCACAAATTAAAATTCCAACATTATTCTTTAAATTTGATTGAACTTTCAAAGCAACTTTTTTTGCATAATCTGGATAATCAACAGAACTATCATTAAAAGGTCCTAAATCTTCATAAATATAATTTAATTTATTTAAAATTGAAATAATTTTTCCCTTAACAAAAAATCCAGCATGATCCGAAGCAATATAAATCTTTTTCATAATAAAATAAATAAATTTAATCTTTTAAATAATTTTGGAATAAAAAAATAGAAATAAAATAAAAAATAAATTGTCAAAATTTAAAATTTAAAATAAAAATAAAAATAAATTAAAAAATCCTAATTTAATAAAAATAGTTAAATTTATTAAGAATGAAAACAATATATAATCATATATGAAACAATATTTCTTAAAAAAAATACAATTATATGATATTGAAGTTGAAAAAATAATCTATGACTTTAAAGTTAATCAAACAAATACCCCAACAAGATTTATCAATATAATTATTCATCAAACTGGAAATAAAAAAAGTATTCAAGAAATAATAGACTTACATGTTAAAAAAAATCATTGGTCTGCAATAGGTTATCATTTTATCATATCCCAAACTGGAAAAATATATTATTCCAGAGAATTAAAATATGCTGGAGCACACACATATTCATATAACAAAAATTCAATAGGAATTGCCCTACTTGGAAATTATAATAAAATAAAACCAACAGAAAAACAAATTATTTCATTAAAAAAACTGATCTCAAAACTAAAAATAAATCATCCAATAAAAAGAATATTAGGACACAATCAAGCAATATATAAACTAATAAGAGATAAATTTTGGAAATTAAATTTAGATGATATAAATCCAATTGAAATACAAACTAAACTTTCATATGATATATTCACAAAAGAAATAACAACTAAAATATTAGAATTTAATGCCTCACCAGAAAACTTAAATCTAATTAAAAAATTTAAATCATGTCCTGGTTTTAATATGTATAAAATATTAAATGAAATTGAAAAAGAATTCTAATTAAATAATATTTTAATTAAAAAATTAACTTCTCCACAAACCATGAAGATTGCAATACTCCCTAACAAATAAAATATTTTCAAATGAAATCTCAAATTCAAATTCAGGTTTATCATCATAAGTTAAATACTTTCTAAAAATCGAATTATCTTTACAAATAACTTCAATAAATTGAATATAATGTTCTTTTAACATCGGATGAGTCTGTTCCTCCCCAATTTTAACTAAAACCTTATTTGATGTAATTTTCTTAACAAAAGGAACATGTTTTTCTATTTTTGAATCTTCAATCTTTTCATTCAATAAAGTCATCGGTTTATCACAACAAACTAAAGAACTATTAATACTATTAATCCTTTCAATAATTGCACCACAAATTAAACACCTATAAATTTTATTTTTCTCAGCCATATAATATATAATATACTAAAACCAAAATTATTTAAACTTTAGTAAAAAATAATAATAATAAATATATTAATCACTACTTAAATATTTTAAAAAAATATTTAAAAAATAAAATTTAAAAATATTTAAATATGTTTAAATTAAATTCAAATAATAAAATTATTGAACACTTACTAGATAAACTAGAAGATAAAGAATTAAAAATTTATTATAACTATTTAAAAAAATCCAACATTAAACTAGATAAATTAGAATATAAAAAAATAACTTCAAACAAAATATTAAATCCTGTTAAAAAAATGCCAGTAGAATGGTGGTATTTTACTGGACATTTAAAAGATGAAAATAACAATGATTATGGATTTGAATATTGCTTTTTTAAATTTCATCCACAATCATTACGAATAGGCCCACTACCACTATCATTAATCAAAAAAAAACCATTTTTAGTATTACACTTTGCAATAACAGATATAAAAAATAATAAATATTATACTTTTCAAGAAAGTGGATTAATACACAAAAACAAAATAAATTATAATGAATTATCATTAAACTTAAACAAATCTCAACTAATACTTGAAAATAAAATTAAAAATAAATTCCCAAGATTTAAAATTAAAAATAAAAATAAAAAAACCTCAATAAATTTAGATTTAAAACCCATTAAAAAATTAATAAAACATTATAAAACAGGATATCTTAAAATGTATAATAAACCTATACATAAAACTTATTATTTAAGTTTTCCAAGAATAAAAACAAAAGGAACAATAATAATAAATAATAAAGAATTAAAAGTTTCAGGTGAAAGTTGGTTTGACCATCAAAAATTAAATATGCCACATAAAAGTCCAGTTTTAGGATGGGATTGGTTTAGTATAATGTTGGATAACAAAACCGAAATAATGTTCTTTACATTAAGAGATAAAAAAGGATTAAATCATAAACATATGGGAGGAACATTAATAAAAGAAAATTCTAAAACAATTGATTTAAAACAAGAAGATGTCAAAATTATAAATACAAAAACTTGGACTTCAGAAAAAACAAAAATAACCTATCCTTCTGAATGGATTTTTAAAATAAATAAACTAAATTTAGAACTAAAAATAATCCCAACAATTTCAAATCAAGAATTTAATGGAAAAATTACAACACAAATAATTTATTGGGAAGGGTCATGTAATGTAATAAACAATAAAACTCAAAAAAACATTGGAAAAGCATATATTGAACTTGCTGGATATGATAAAAGATTAATAACTAAAATAATGAAAATAAATTATGATTAATTAATATAAAGTTCCATCTTCTTTTTGCCAACCCCCATATGCACCACCATTACAATGACTTGTCCATTGATTTGGATCAACATTTGAAGCATTAAAATCCCAACTACTTCCACGACAAATTGCAATATAATCCCAACCTGAACTTGAAGTAACATGTAACTTAACACAACCTGTTCCTGATTCTACTGAACCATCAGTAACCTCTTTAACTATTCCTAATTGACCAGGTTTATAATCATATCCATTTCCACTATAATCAATCCAACCTTCTCCATTTTTACCCTTACATTGAGATTCCCACCTATAATTATCTGTTCTAGCACTCCAATCTGTAGTACAAAATGCTAAAACTTCCTCACCACAACCATTTTTCAAGTGAACTAAACTTTCACTAGTAACATCCTCTGCATCGAGATTCCTACCACATTTACGATTATGGCAATTATCTCTTTTATAAATTCCTTGCCAAATCCAATCTACTTGAGATGATTGTGGCAAACTCCAAGAGGCACTGTCTATATTACTAAAATAAGGTTCTACTTCTGCTCTTGTATAAGGTGATTTTTCACAATAAGAATACCAATTATCTCCCCTTGAATCTCCCCACCAATCACCTAAACATGTAGCAGTATATTCTTCACCTCCAATATTTCTAATTGTTAATTTATTATAAGAACCACTACAAAATTTATTATAACAAGTAATAGGACATTCTAAATCTGTAGAACTATATTCACAACATTTTGTTTTATCCATATCTCCACTATCAAAATCATTAAAATCAACCTTAATTCCACCTTTACCATCTGTAGCACAAGAAAAATGAAAATAACCCCAAGCTATATCTTTATCTCCAGTAGTTGAATTTTTTGCTACCATTTGACAACCACCACCAATCTTAGGTAAAATTCCTTTTCCATTCTCATTTCCTAAATGTTGAGTCCAATGATAACATCCATTACAAGGAACATCTATTCCACACCAAGTACAAACATCTGCATAACTTGTCGAAAAACAAATATTTACTGGTGTTCCACCATTTGGAGAAACATGCCTCACATAATATGGGGAATTTAACCAACCATTTGCTTTCCAATAATTTATTTTTGGTTTATTAACTTTTAAATTACACGCAGGACAAGAAATTTGATGATTACAACCATCATTAATTATAGTTCCACAATTACCAGAATTACAAGAATTAGTTGGAATACAAGATTCAAGATGACAACTAGAGTCACAACCATCACCACCAATTACATTACCATCATCACATCCTTCTCCTGATTCTTTAATTCCATTTCCACAAACAGCAGCACAGGTTCCACAATCACTTAGACAATTATTACAAATTTCATCAACTGCACAAACACCATCTCCACAAACAGAAGGACAAGAACCACACCAAAGAGTTCCACCACAACCATCACTAATTGAACCACAATCAAAATTAGAACAACTTTTTGGAGTACAAATATCACAACTTCCACTTATACAACCATAAGTACAATATTCTGAAGAAGTTATACTATCTGAACAAGCACCACTAACACAAGAATAATTATGATATTCTTTACTTTGACCATCTAAAGAACAACCCCAATAATTATTTAAACTACACTTCTGAACTAAAGATGAAGATACTAAAGAACAAGAATTTCCTTGACATGTCCAATCACTAAAATAAACATCATCACCAATACAAAAATTACTATCCCGAGAATTACAATTTTCAGTAGAAATAAGTCTCATATCACAAAAACCAGACTTTAAACCATTAATTTCACAAAAATAATCTCTTCCCTCTAAAACATCTCCAACACAATAATTCCCATCAAGATTACATCCTGCTTGAGAATCTTGATAAACAGATTTACCCTTAGTATAAATACTACCATTTTTGGCGAATAAAGTTTTTGCTTCATTAGTCAAAATATTTCGAATTAATAAACCTTGAATATTAGGTAAATTTACTAAATCTTGAGTTAAACTTGAAAATTTGCTCGTAATACCATTGAAATGAGCATTATTCAAAATAAAAGAATTATCTAAATTTGATAAAGTGTGATCCCTACCTTGAAAATAAATATCTCCGTCACGATCAACAATTAAAAGTTCATTGCCATTACTTGAATCTTTAACATCAAACCAAGGTTCAGTAAAATTAACATTACAAATATTAAAACTTGAAACTAAACCCAAACTAGAAAAAAAAATTAAAAATAGAAAAAAAAATCTAATTAAAACATTCATTTTTTAAATCCTCCTTTTGAATATTATTACATAAAATTGTATCATTATTATTAACTGACATTACATAATAAAAATTATCTTCACAAATGACCCTCAAATTGTCTGGAGCTAAATTAAGACAATAACTAACATTCCCAGTTTTTACTGCTAATCTACTTAAAGAAAAAAGTTCCATTTGAATTAAACACCGATCTTGTAAAGCTTTATTCTCTATAGATAAACAATCAGATTCATAATAATGAGATTTTGAAAAAGCTTCTTGATATTTACAAGAATCATTACAAATAAATTCACTTTCCTGAACTGAATTTATTACTGACGAATTCGAAGAAATTGTTAAACGATTATAATAAATTTGAAAACTTACTATACAAATAAAAACTAAAAAAAGAAAACAAATTAAAAATAAAAATTTATTATTAATTTTTTTAAACTCCATAAAATTAAATTAAAAGTATAATTAATAAACTATTGTTACTACTACCACCAATAATAATAATAATCAAACATAATAATACTCGCCCGATTTTTTCTGTTCATCATCTTTAACAGAACCTAACTTATTAACCCTAGGTCTTTTATTTGATTCATCTCTCCTAAAAGTAATATCTAATTCTTTTAAAAATAAATTCATACCCTCCCTCATTAAAAGAGGTTTATTTGCAATACCATTAATACTTGGTTCACCTAAAAAAACTTGTAATTTATCCGACAGATAATCCATAAAAACAATATCATGATCAATAATAAAAGCTGCCTTTTCTTTAAGCATTGTGAAATTTTTAATCATCTTAGATATTTTTAATCTATCTTCAATATCTAAAAAAGCAGTAGGTTCATCCAATAAATATAAATCACAATCATTAAGTAAACATTTAGCAATTGCAAATCTCTGTAACTCTCCACCAGACAAAGTACTAATCGATTTCTCAAGTAAAGGTTTAATATTCAAAGGATCTAAAACATATACTTTATAAAAATTATCTTCATAATTTTCAAAAACCATTAATTCCTCCATAACTAAATTATCAGTCTTAGGAATTAATTGTGGTTTATAAGAAATAGAAATATTTTCAATTCCTTCTTCCACTAAAGACTTAATAAAAGTTGTTTTACCTAATGCATTTCTCCCAATAATACCAATAATTTCACCTTTTTTAATATCTCCAGCTTCAATTTTTAATTTAAAATCACCTAAAACAATATTCTTTTCATCCCAAACAGTTAAAACCTCAATTCTCTTAGAATCCCTAACTGATTCTTTATCAAAACTAATAGGCTTATCTCTAAATCTAACATTCTCCTCCTTCGAAAATCCTTCTAAATAATTATTAATACCAACTTTTGCAGATTTAATTCCAGTTAACATACCAAAAGCTCCAGGTTGACCATACATAATATGTAAAAAATTAGTTAAATAATCCAAAACAACTAAATCATGTTCAACAATTAAAGCAGATTTTCCATCTACTACTTCCTTAATAATCCTAGAAGAATTCAATCTTTGATATATATCTAAATAATTAGTAATCTCATCAAAAATAAATAAATTTGCTGAATCTTTTAAAAGAGCAGCAGCAATTGCAACCCTTTGAAGTTCTCCACCAGATAATACTTTAATGTCCCTATCTAAAATCTTATGAATTGTTAATTTAGAAGTTATTTCCTCAATTCTTTTTATATTAGGATTTACTTTTTCCAATAAATCCAAAACTTTTCCTGAAAAAATCTTAGGAATATTTACAATTTGTTGAGGTTTATAAGCAACTTTGACCTCATCTTTTCTTAATTTATTAAAATAATTTTGAAGAGCAGAACCTTTAAATAAATCATTTAAATAATCAAAATATTCATCATTACTCTTAACCTTAGAATCATCAAAATTAGCAAAATTAGCTTTTAAATTATTTGACAAAACATTAATTACTGTAGATTTACCAATCCCATTTCTCCCTAAAATTCCAGTAATACTTCCCTCCTGAATAAAAGGTAGATTAAAAATTCTAAATCCATTAAGTCCAAATTGATGTATTGGTCTTTGAGACTTAAGTTCAGGCAAATTAATAATAGTTAAAGCTCCAAAAGGGCATTGTTTAGTGCACATCCCACAACCAGTACATAAAATTTCATCTATCTCTGCTTTTTTATCAGAACCCTCATAAACACAATCGGAACCAGTCATATTAACAGGACAAACTCTTTTACACTCCCAACTACAAGAAGTAGGTTTACATTTATTTTTATCAATTATTGCAAGTCTTGCCATTTCTAAATTTAAAAAACAATAGTAATTTATAAATCATAGTAAGAATTAAAAAATAAATAAAAAATTAGTAAAAAATCAAAAAAATTATTCGATTTGAATTTTTTTAGTTCTAATACCACTAGAACCAGAAACATTAATTTTTTTACAAACAGTACAAGTATATCTTAAATCTGTTTTCTTTGAATGCTTTTTATTAAATCGTTTCCAAGAATTTAATGCTCCCCTACTAACTCTACCCTTATTTCCTAAACCAGTTGTAGTTCCTTTTAATTTCATCCTAATCTGTGAAAACTTACTAAGAGGTCTAGCTTTATTTCTTCCCCTAACTTTCTCATTCTTAACTTTTTGAACAGTATGTACCTTACACTTAGGACAATACCTTTTAATCTCTTTTGGTAATTTCATACTAAAATAAATTTCTTTTGTTTTATAAATATATCTAAATATTTAAAAAATTATGAAATAAAAATAAACAAATAATAAAATAAAAATAAAACAATTATTAAATTAATTTAATACCATAATTATTAATTTTAACTCCACCTTCCATATAATTAAAAAAATCAACATAATTTTTTTCATCAATAGAAACAGAAGAACTAGGAACTAAAACTTGTAAAACATTTCCATTATGTATATTTGAAATTTTATAATTTTTCAATTCTAAAAACCCTTTCAAATTATAATTTGAATCCACATAAACTACACTAATATTATAAACATAATCTTCACCATCTAAAAAATTAACTCTATTTAAATAACCTTCTTGATTAGGCCACATCCCAAAACTTTCAAAATCTTCATTAGTATTTTCAATTGAAATATAAACAAAACCATCGTCTTCAGTATAAACTCTTTTTCCCAAACCTGATTCTCTTTCCCTCATCAAAAAAGTAGATTTACTTATTTCAAAACTCTTAACAGGAATCATCTCAATATCTTCATTACCATTTTGATTTTTAAATAAAGTTTCATCAGTATTAACTCTAATTTTTGCAGTATGGTAACCTTCTTTCTTAGCAACAACACTCCCACCAAAACAAAATGGAAAAACTCCATCCATCCTAGGATCTGCATAAACCCTAGTTACTCCCATATATGTTGGTTTCTTAGTAGAGCCAATATCACACTGTAAATTCATACAATTATAAGAAATATTAACATCCGAAAGATAATCTCCTGAATTTTTATCCCTAACATAAATTAATAAAGGATATTTTAAATTCTCCTCAAGACAAAATTTATCTTGTAATTTATTACTTTTATCTAAAGAACTAATTGGAGTAGAAGGTTTAACTTTAGGATTATTATTCTTAATTAAAACTCTTAAAGGAAATTGAAAAAAATAACCGTTCCCATCTTCACTATAATCAGTAAGTTTAACCATAATATCATAATCCAAAGTATATAAATGATGATAAATTTGCATACACGGAATTGGAATTTTAGCTCCTAAATTAATTTTAAAATCCATTGCCTTAACAATCTCGCCAGAACTAGGAGTAACTTCAAATTTCCTAAATGAAAATCTTTGAGAAAACTTATTTTTAGTATTGGTCTCAGTTGCAGGAATAAAAAAATCAACCTTATAATTTCTAAAAGAATTTTTAACTTCAGCAAGATTAAAAGTATAAAGTTTTTCATAATATTCTTTAAATTCCTCAGAATCATATTTCTCATTTAAATTAGAATTAAAAATAAAATCATTTGGATATGTCCCACCAAAAGTTAAATATTTAAAATTATTATTATTTAGATTTACTAAAGTTCTAGTCAATTGAGATTTAGTCCAAACTCTAGGAACACAAGAAAAACCCATTCCTTCAGAAGGCATAGAATGTTTAGAATCAGAATAATCCGAAGCAGAATAAATTTGTTCAATAGTTAAATCTTCAACAAAATTTTTACTAGCCTCTAAATTATATACTTGAACTGCCAAATCATATAAATCTCCTAATTTAACATTATCTTCACGAACTAAAAAGTCATTTACAGTATAAACATCCTCTTTGACATTCTTTTCATTAAAACTAATTGGAATTGAAGCTTCCACAATAACATTTTCAGGATTAATCTTAGCTTTAACAGAAAGATTATCCCTTATGTCAATATCAATAATTTCCTCCAATTGTTTTAAATTATCAATAATACAATCATTTGCATTTTTAGAAACAAATAACTCCAACTCATTTTGCATCGAGTTAATTGTCGGAATATTACCTTTTGTAGTATCCCAATTTGGAATTTTTAAACCAATATCTAAAAAATTATTAACACCAAAATTTTTAACATTATTTTTAATATCAATATGTCCTCCTTGAAAACCAAGTAAAAATACCGCTTTTTTTGTATTTTTTTCTAAACATAAATTAACAACATCTGAAACTTCTCCCCTCAATTTAGTCTCAGTACTAACAAAAAAATCAAATTTATTATTAAAAAATAAAAAAACTCCAACAATAACCAAAATTACTGAAATAACTACAAAAATACTAATTTGTGCTTTATTTAATCTTTTATACATTTTGTTATAACCCCCGCATTTAAAACCTGAATTTTTCCATTACATTCATAATCCCTTTCAGAACCAGACAAAATCGGCAAAAAAGTAAGTGAAGATGGACCTTTACTAACACTCATTTTTTTAGTTTCTTTTGGTTTAACCCTATAATTTCCCAAAGAAGACTTACCATTAATTTTAAAATCAATAGTTTCATTAAAATTATTCTTAATAGAAATACGAATTGAATTTTCACTAATACATTTTTTAGTAATTTCATAATCTACAAATTTACATTTCTCAATATCTCCATCATAAATTGTTCCCAAAATAAAAAATAAAAAAAATGCCATAACTATACTAACTAAAAATAATGCAATCATATAACTTTGAATAGATTTTTTAGATTTGTTCATTTAATATAAATCAAATAAATTTTCATTATAAATTTTTGTTATTTTTCAAGGGTGTAAAAAATAAAAAATAAACTTTAAAAATAACTAAATTACAATTTAAAACTTATCTAAAATAAAACTAAACTTAAGAAATGACCTGTCCCAGATTTGAACTGGGGACCACTCGATTATCAGTCGAGCATTCTAACCAGACTGAACTAACAGGTCAAAATGTTTAAAAGTCAACTTGAGAAAATATCTCAAGTATACTTTGACGCCTTAGGCAGGGCTCGAACCTACGACCTTGCGGTTAACAGCCGCACGCTCTACCTACTGAGCTACTAAGGCATCATCAATAATTAAAATTTTAATATGATTTATAAAAGTTTGTAAAAAATAATTAATTAACTCTAAAAATCATTTAATTTTTCTAATTTTAGCTACAAAAAAACCATTTGTATCATTATCTTGTGGCCAAATCCTAATTGTATTTTCATAAATTAAACTTGGAATTTTAATTCCTTTAAATTCTTTAATTTTATGTGTTAAAATCAATCCAGATAACTCGGCTTTTTCTAAAATTGCTTTTTCATTATTCTCTAAAAAAGTTTTAATAACAAATTCATTTTCCTCAGGATCCAAAGAACAAGTAGAATAAGTCATAACTCCTCCAATTTTTAATAATTCAAAAGCCCTCTGAATTAATTTCTGTTGTAACTTAGAAATAAAATTTAATCTCTTTGGATTATAAGTTTTAATAGTTTTAGGTGACTTTCTAATAACCCCTGAACCAGAACATGGCGCATCTAATAAAATCCTATCAAACTTTTCAAATCCTTGAATTCTAGAAGCATCCATATTAGTAATAACTACATTTGTTAAACCTGCTCTTTCTAAATTTATTTTAAGTGGACCTAACCTCAAATAATCTAATTCATTAGCAATCAATAAACCTTCATTATTCATATACACACCCAATTGAGTTGTCTTAGAACCTGGAGAAGAAGCCATATCTAAAACCTTAAACTCATCTAAATCCTCAATATTAAAAGGTATCTCCAATAATTCTGGAGGCGTCATTGAAGTTGATTCTTGAACATAAATCTCTCCCAAAAAATGTTCAAATAAATTCCCCAAATCAGTCCTAATATTTTCATTAAATTTAGTATAATATGAATGTTTTGACCAAGGGATTTTTTCCAAAATAAAACCTTTCTCTTTCAAATTATTCAATAAAATTGAAGTATCTTTAACCTTCAAAGTATTAATTCTAAAAGACTTTCTTTGCGGTTTTAAAATAGTCTCAACAAATTTCAAATAATCCTCCTCAGAACCAAGCATTTCTTTAAATCTCTCCTTAAAAATAGGTTTAATTTGTTCCCTTAAAGGAATATCTTTTCTACTATTATTTTTACTCATTCTTAATCAACTTATAAAACTTAGTCGAAGTTTATTTAAATGTTTAATTCTTTTCAATAAATATGAGAAAATTTTTTGTCTATTCAAAAACAGCTTCAACAAATCCATATATTAAAGATTTAAAATCAGCAGGAAGAATTGATATACTACTACATTCCATAATCTCAGCACTCTTTGCTTCAAACGAATTTAGAGAAGATGTTGAATTACACTTATTTCTAATGGGAAAACCAACCCCGCCAAGACATATAATATTAAAATATCATCAAGACAATACCATTTCAAAAAAAAATTTAAAAAAACTATTAGAAATAGCACTAAGAAAATATAAAGAAAATGAAACCAGAGAAATTCATCCTGGAGTTTTTATAAATAATAAATCAATTGAAAAAGTAATTAATGAAGAAACTGAAAAAAATAATAATAATAATATCTTTGTTTTAAATGCAAATGGAAATCATATTAAAAATATAGAAAAAATAAAATTAGAAAATGCAATATTTATACTAGGCGACCATGAAGGAATAGATAAAAAAACAAGAAAAAATCTAAAAAAACAAACAGAAAAACTATCCTTAGGAAACCAAATTTACTTTACTTCACAAGCAATAACAATAATAAATTATGAACTAGATAATTTATAAAAAACAAAAATAAATATTTTAAG
>Ga0256913_10000417_pt1 | contig 21949 bp, 21 predicted proteins | sample Axial_MatmetaG_FD_185970 | JGI IMG/M metagenome (GOLD analysis project Ga0256913, IMG submission 185970) | Deep-sea worm associated microbial mat communities from Axial Seamount, Juan de Fuca Ridge, Pacific Ocean - Axial_Mat | ecosystem: Environmental > Aquatic > Marine > Oceanic > Microbial... | reverse complement strand
TCTGCGAAATAAAAACTTACTAGAAATATATTAGAATTCGAAAACGCCAAGACAGGGGCTCGAACCCTGAATCCGTAAGGACTTCCTTAGCAGGGAAGCGCAATACCATTATGCGATCTTGGCAAATAGTTAATATATATTATAATTTCTTTCTGTTTTTAAAAGTTTTGTATATTTTTTAAGTTTATTCCAATTAAATTTATAAATGAATTTTCTTTCTTTTTATTTATGGTTGAAGCTAAATTCGATGAAATGGGAAATAAGTTAGTAAATGAACCCGGAAGTGTTACCTTTAAATGCCCTAAGTGTGGAGAGGTAGAGATATCAAGATCTAAGAAAGCAAGAGTTCTTGCAAAAGAATATACTTGTCCTAAATGTGGATTTATTGGTCCATAAATTTTTTGAAAATGAAAAAGAAAGTTGAAAAGGAAACTTCTTTTTTTAAGTTAGTTAGTTTTTCTTTAAGTTTAGTTGTTTTAATTTTAATTGCAGTTTTAATTTTTGTAGTTTTTAATAATAATGATAATAATAATAATAATTTAAATATGAACCAAAATAATAGTAATAATGATATGAATAAAGGTAATGTGGCAGTATTTCAAACTTCAATGGGTGAATTTGAAGTGGAATTATTTTTAGATAAATCTCCAATCACAGCGGGAAATTTTAAAGAGTTAGTTGAGAAAGGATTTTATGATAATACTAAGTTTCATAGAGTTATTGATAATTTTATGATTCAAGGTGGTGATCCTTATTCTAAAAATGATTCTTTGAAAAATAAATGGGGTACTGGAAGTTCAGGAGAAGTTATTAAAGATGAATTTATTAAAGGTTTATCTAATTTAAGGGGAACTATTGCAATGGCTAATTCTGGACCAAATTCTGGAAGTTCTCAATTTTTTATAAATTTAGTTGATAATACTTATTTAGATTGGGATAAACAACCTTCTACCTCTAAACACCCTGTATTTGGTAAAGTTATTTCTGGAATGGATGTAGTTGATAAAATAGGAAAAGTTTCAACAAATCCTAGAACTGGTAATATCCCTTATGAAAATGTTGTAGTAAATAAAATTTATATTAAATAATATAATTTTATAAATAATTCTTCTTTTCTTTATTTATGGAAAAAAGTAATACTAATTCTAAATTGGAGTTAACTCCAAAAATAATTGGGAAATTAGAACATATGCATTATGGAGTTTATAATCATTCTGCAGTTCAAATATGTTCTTGGACTAAAAAAGCTCTTACTAATAACGGAATTTGTTATAAAGAAAAATTTTATGGAATTGATTGTCATGGTTGTTTAGAAATGGCCCCAACAGTAATGTGGTGTCAACAAAATTGTACTTTTTGCTGGAGACCTATGGAATATATGAAAAATGTTAATATCTTGAAATCACAAGTTGATACTCCTGAAGATATTATTCAAAATTTGATTTTAAAAAGACAAAAATTAATTTCCGGTTTTGGTGGACATTTAGATTTAAATAAAGATAAATTTTCTGATGCTCAAATTCCTTCTCATTATTCTATTTCTCTTGCAGGAGAACCGACTATGTATCCATTATTAAATGAAATGATTATTTATTTAAAAGGATTAAAAAAAACTAAAAGTATTTTTATTGTTTCTAATGGACAAGAACCAGAATATTTTAAAAAATTAATTGGAAATGAAGAAGCTGCTCCAACACAATTGTATGTTTCTATTGATGCACATAATAAAGAATTATTTGATAAAATTAATAAATCGTTATATGTAGATGGTTGGGATAGATTAAATTTAAGTTTGGAATTTCTTTCTAAAATTAATGTTAGAACTGTTATTAGAATGACACAAATTAAAGGGTTAAATGATTTGGATGAATATTTAAATGGATATTCTAAGTTATTTGAAAAAGCTAAATCCGATATTATTGAAGTTAAATCTTATATGCATATTGGACTTTCAAGAAATAGACATTCTAAAGAACAAATGGCAACGATTGAAGAAGTTAATTCTTTTGCAAATAAATTAATTGAAGTTAATAAGAACTATGAAATTGTTGGTGAAATGCCTGAGTCTAAAATTGTTATTTTAAGAAGAAAAGATAGTAAATATAAGACTAATATTGAAAAGTTTGAAAATTGAATTTTTTAAAATTTTTTTAAAATATCATTTCAAAAAAATCAATCATGTTTTGTATAAAATTTCTTAAAATGGAATCTTTAGTTTTATTTCTTTTCTCTAAGATTATTTTATTTTGATTTAAAGTTTGATTACTTATTAAAATATTTATTTTTTTAAAGTCTAAAATTTTTTCTCCTTGTTTTAGCTCAATAAATATTGAATTATTTAATTTGTCTAAAATGAAATCTTGTGAATTTCTTTCATTTGAATTTCTTTTTATTAAGTTATTATTTAAATAAATATTTGTTTTAAAATTTTTATTATTATTTCTTATTAGGTAAGTTAAAAAAAATTCATTTTTTATTACTTTCTTTTTCTCAATTTCTAAATAAGGTTTAGGTATTTCTAATGAAATTTTTTTATCTTCACTACAATTAATCAAATTACATTTATAATTATAAGATAAACTTAAATTTTTATTAAAATCTGCTGTTTCATAAGATATTTTTTTTTCTTCATTTAAATTTAAAGAGAATATAGAACAATTATTATCAATACAAAATTTAATATTTTTAATTTGATAATTGTTTTTATTTTTAAAATCACAAGTTATTAAATTATCTATTTTTTTAATAGAAAAATTACAACCTAAATCTATTTTATTTTTAGAGAATACTTCTTCTTTTTCTTCTTCTTTTGGTAAATCATCTAACTTATATCTTTTAAAATCTTCTTTAGATTTTACTAAATATTCTATATTAATGTGCTCATTTTGTAAAGAAAATGGGAATGTATAAGAATAACCTTTATCTAAATTAGGTATTTTATATTTGTAATAAATTGTTTTTTTTTCATTTGGTTTAAATACTAACATTCTTTGTTTTAAATCAGTAGATTCTACTTCTTGAGTCTTTACAATATTTAAAAATAATACTTGATAAATATTTTCTTGATTTTGTATATTTATTTCAAGATATCCATAACTGTCAAATCCTATCTCATTAGGTCCAGAAATTTTAATATCAAAATTTAATTTATCAGAATAAATATCATTTTTTTCCAATATTGTAAATTTATTTTCTGTTTTTAAACTATTTTTTACTAAAGTAAAACCATATCCAGAAGCATTTAATTTAATATTACTTTCTTTTGAATCTTTACTTCTTTCAAAAATTAAATGTGTTGCATCAACATAACCATATTGATTATAAGTTAAATCAAAAGGTACCCATTTATTATCAATTAAAACTTCAGCCCATGCATGCCCTCCCCAATTTGAGTTTAAATAATTTATTAACTTTTCTGAATTTGTATAAGCATAACCTGTTACAACTCTTGCTGGAATACCGACACTTCTAAGCATTGAAACATATAAGTTTGTTATTTCTTTACAAACTCCAACTTTACTATTAAAAACATCTGAGGATTTCTGATTAGGTTTACTTAAAATTGAACTTAAATCATATTTTATGTCGTTCTGAATCCATTTTGCAATCTCTGTTGAAATAATAAATAAATCATCTTTTCCTTCAGTTAATTCTCTTGCTTTATTTTTTATTTTGAAATTAGTATCTATTAATCCTGAGAATTCCAAATATTTCTTATCTTTATCTTTAATTTTTAAAATAGGATATTTTACAATGTTCTCAATCCTTGGTTTAATTGTGGTACTTTGTAATATAAGATCAATATTAATCTTATTCTTTTCTTTTAAAGTATTTTTATCATAATTAAAAGTTAAATAATTATTTTCTGAATCTTCCTTATTTATCTTATAATTTGAATTTGAAGTTGTGAAATCATTTAAATATTGAGAATTGTTAATTGTAATAGGTATTGAAAATGAATTTATTTCAAAAAAATTAACATTATATTTATTTTCTTTTTCTATTTGAAAGTTTATTTCTGAATTAATTTTAACTTTTAAATAATCATAAGAATTAATACTTTCTGAACTAAAAATTATTTGTGAAAATAATAAAATTAAAAATAATAATGAAATACTTAACTTTAATTTTCTTTTTTTATTCTCAAATTTAAGATGATTTAATTTTAACATTACTTAAACTAAATGACTAAGTTTTATAAATTTTCTTTATTACTAATAGTTATGTACAATAAAAAAATGAAATCTCAGGGAGAAATCTTTGGTATTGCTTTAATGTTTGTTGTTATTATTATTGGTATTATTATTTATGGACAGATTAAGGTTTTAAATCCTAATAATGAAAATGATTTAAAAACTGATGGTAAATATAGTATTCTTGCTGAGGGTTCTTTAAATTCTATTCTTAAAATGAGTACTGGTTGTGAAATTGAAAGAAATAAAGACAGAGTTTTAGATTTGGTTAATTTCTGTATTGAAAATTCCTATTCTTCAGATAATGACCCTGAAGTTTATTGTTCTGATGGTATTTCTTATCCCTCATGTTCCCATGTTTTAGAAATTTTAAATTCTTCATTATATGGATTTTTTAATAGTTCTCTAATAGGTCCAATGTTATTTAAATTAAGAATTGAACTTCCTGCTGAAAAAAATAATATTTTAAATACAAATCTTAGTAATTTTGGAAGTTTTGAATATAATGGGAAAATTGTCAATGAAACTGGAAAAAATAGTTATATAAAATTAAAATTTAAAAAAGCTCCTTCGGGGATAAGAAGTTTAGATACTGCAAAACGAGAAATTACTTTTAATTTAGCTTTATACTATCAATAATATTTTAAAAATCAAACCTAAATTAAAAAAAATAATAATAATAATATTATCATGAAGATTATTATTAAAGTTATTCTAAATAAATGTTTAAAACCAAAATGTGAAAGAATTAAAATAAGTGTTATAATACTTAAAATTAAAAAAATTCCTATTAATAATAAATAAATAAAATATAAATTTTGACTTTGATTTTCAATATTTGATTCTTCTAAATTATTTTGATTTGATGAAGTAATATTTGCTCCGAAAATCTGTGTTAAAAATAAAATAGAAATTACAATTAAGAATACTAAATTTGATTTTTTTCCCATAATAAAATTATAAATTTTAATTTTTATAAATCTTCGTTATATATTTTAATAAAAAAAATTATTTGAAATAAAATTAAATAAATAAATATCCACAAATTGATCTTATTAGATTTGGATAAATAAATAATAAAATTAAAATTATTATTGAAATTAATAATAATGGTAAAAATACTATTATTAATGTTTGAGGTAATGAAAATTTATATATTACTGAAATTGATAAAAACATAGTAAATATAAACCAAATTATAAATAATATTGATAAAAATAAACTTGCCATTAAATTACTTGTTGCAATTATTGCAATAATATAAAATACAACTGAATAAGTTATTGCTGTATGGAAACCTACTGAAAGTAAAGGTTTTATATGAGATTTTTTATTTAACATTTCTGCCATTAAACCAAAAAGTCCATAAGTTAAATAAATAAGTAAATTATAAGTAAATGGATACATCATTAAAATTCCATAAATTACTGGCATATTTAATGCGCGACCATTTATACTTGCACCACCAGTCATAGTTGTTAAAATAAATATAACTAGAACTAATACATAATTTAGAAATAAAGTACTTAAAAATATTTCTTCTAAACTTTTTTCTCTTGATACTGATTTTATAGATTCTTTGTCAAATCCTAAAATCTTTAACCCATCTATTATTGATTTAGATATATACATAATATAATTTTAGATTTATTATTTTATTTAAAAATTAGTAATTATTTAATAATAATAAAAAAGAAAAATAGTATTTTAATTAAAAATTATTCTTCTTCTGAATCATTCTCTGAGTCAGTTCCATCTTCAGAATTAAGAAAAACAATATTTTGAGCTTGAGTTCCTCTATCTGTTTCTTTAACTTCAAAAGTAACTTTTATTTTTTCTTCTTCCTTAATATTTTGTTGATTTTCAGGTAAAGCTGTATAATGTACAAAATAATCTTTTGAATCTTCACCTATGATGAATCCATAACCTTTTTCTCGGTTGTACCATTTAATCGTTCCTTTCATTTTTCTGTTTATGTTTAAGAATTGGTTGAAATAAACTCTAATTGTTACTTAACTTAAAATCTTAAATACTTAATAGTATCTTTCATTTATTTAAAAAATTTTTGTTTTTAAATTTTTAGAAATTAAAAGTCAAAAATTGAAATCCCTAACTTTATTAAAGCTTTATTTAATGAGGATATAGGTAATCCTACAACATTAAAATAAAAATAAATTAATAATTAAAATAATTAAAAATAAATTATTCTAATTTTTGAAGTTTTCTTGCTGGAACAATTAAATTCCAAGTATTTTCTTTTCTTGAATTAATTTTTAAATAATCCCAGTTTGAAATTAAATAATATTTATTTACGTTTGAATAACTCTTTGATCTTTCTTTAAAAATATTATATCTTGAACTACTTTTAGAAATTAACTCTATTTTCCATGGTTCTCTATCAATATCTTCTAAATCACTCGAAAAACAATTATCTAAATATGGAATATCCGAATAATAATATTCTTCAGTAGAAAATAAACAATTATTATCTGAATTTTCAAGACTAATTAAATTGAATTTATCTTTATCAGCATCATAATCTAATTTCCACAATAAATTCTTATCATCTAAATTACAATTATCAATACTTAAACCATAATTTTTATTATTTTGATTATAACCACTATTATAATTTAGTGGAATTTTATTAAGTTTAATTTCAGCATAAATACAATTATTAGTTTTATATTCTTTTATTTTAATATTTGGCAAATCTGTAATATTTACTACTTTTATTGACATAATTTTATCATTATCATCACCTAAAAATGAATCTGAACCTAAAAGTAATTTTCCTTTCCCCTCTAATCTTGGGCCAAAATAATAAATAATTGCTTTACCTTTTGGAACATAAATTGAAGAAATTTCATTTTCTAATTTTCCAAAATAAGAAATTTTATCTTTTAAAACTCTTGATGTTCCGGTATAATCTTTATGTTCAAATAAAACTGGAAACTTTGGAAAATCTTTATTATCGATTGGATTTCCCTCTCCAATAACTTCAACATAATCTGAAAATCCGTCTCTATCAGAATCTACAGCTAAAGGATTAGTTCCATAAGTAACTTCACCCGAAATATTTTTTTCTGGAATTGAAATTCCATCGTATAATCCATCACCATCAGTATCTACATTATTAGGATTACTTCCAAATTTAATTTCTTCTTCATCAGATAATAAATCTCCGTCACTATCGATGTAATGTTTAAATAAAATTCTATCTCCTTTATTAACTTTAATCTCATCTAAATTAGAAATACTTTCTTCTTCTCCATTTTTTTTTGAAACTAAAACTTTAATCCATTTATATGGTAATTTCCCTGATTGTATACTTTTATTATTAATTTCAATAAATTCGCCTTTATCATTTAATTTATATTCAATACCACCTAAATCTAAAATTTCAATTAAAGAATAATCTCTTTTTCTTGGAATTACATAATAAGTTTCAGTATTGGTTTCATTGATAATATCTATTTGAACAGAATTAGCTTTTGCAACTTCTAAAAATAATTGGTCTTCTCCAAAAGAATAATGTGGATTTCTTACTTCAATTGTTTCTCCAGCTAATAATCTTTGATATAATTTGAAATTTAAAGGTATTTCATCAATAGCTATTGTTAATTTTTCATTTGGTTTTAAATTAGTTAGTTCATTTTCTATAATTTTTGTATAAAAAGGTAATTTATCATTTCCCATATAAAAATTTAAAGTAACTTCTTTAAGTGAAGATGACATGATATCTGTTCCTTTATTTACAATATCAATCCAAATTTGAATTGTAGAACCTGCTAAATCAACTTCTTTTGAACTATAAATCTCTTCTGTTGTTGTTTGTGTATCTGTTACTATTTTTGACATTCTACTTGATGATGAATAATCAAGAGCAACATAACCTTCTACTGTTGTTTCAACTTCTGAATTCCAAGGTGGCCACCCAACAGAAGCACTAACTGTTGCTTTAGTTCCTGTTGAAAATGTTGTTGTTTGTGTACTCTCTTTTTCAGTTTTATATTCATGTTCTCCTTTTTTAATATCATTACTGCCGATTTTAACTGAACGAGCAAGGTTAAGTTCAATTTTTGGATGTACTTTAATTCCAATATCTGGAACTGAAGGAACAAACATATCTGCTTTAACATATGAAGGTAATTCTTCATTTTTAGTATCTAATCCGAAATATTCTTGACCATCACCATACCTATCACCATCAGTTGAAAAACTTTTATAATCTGAACCTAACTCATACTTCTCTACTGCAGTTGGTAAACCATCACCATCAATATCTAATGAACCTAATGTTGCTGTTGTAGTTTTTCCTAACTCATAAGGATATGTTTCTTTATTATTAACTGAATCTCCATCTGAAATAAAATCACCATTAGTGTCTTTTTTTGTTGGATTAGTTGCCCACCAATATTCTCTTAAATCACTTAAACCGTCACCAACAGTATCAGGATTATTTGGATCAGTTTTAAATCCTAAAGTTCCTTCTTTTTCATCAATATCTGGGATTCCATCTTGGTCTGAATCTTTAGTTTTATCAGAACTAAATTTAATTTTCTCTTCAATTGAAAGATTAGTCAAATCTAATGAAGTCCATTTATCTTGAAGTCCATTCATCAAAGAATCTAATTTATTTTCTTCTTCAATTGTTTTATTTTTAGTTGAATTACTCATAAATAAATAAGCTGAAATTATAACTAAGCCTATAATCAATAAAATTAATAAAAAAAATTTTTTATTTTTTTTTTGTTTATTTTGAGATTTTTTCTTATTAATTGTTTTTTTATTTTTACTCATAAAAGTATAAGTTTTTTAATCTATTAAAAATGTTTCTTAAATTTGAGTTTAATTCTATCTCTTTCCTAGTTTATTTGGCAATGAATTTATATAAGCTAAAACACATTTTATTTCAAACCAATTAATTTCTTCAGGCAATTCTTTTTTAATTTCTGAAAGTTTAAATAAATTTAGATTTTGAATTACTCTTAGTATTTTATCTTTATTTTTCTTAATAACTATATCATCAATATTAATCATTGATTTTGTTATTAATTCAATTATCTGTCTTTCAATTGTTTCTTCATTGAAATCCCTTTTTATTGAAATCTCTTTTATTTTAAAACCTTTTAAAAATAAATTATAAGTTTCTTCTAATGTTTGAGTTAATTTTTTCTTTTTTAATTCTTTATTCCAATTAACCCAACTTTTTTCAACTTTATTTTTTTCAAATTGTTTGGAATTATTTTTAACTCTCATTTTAATTTTAATACTATATTTAATAGATAATTTAGTTATTTAAATAAGTTTTGTTAAATTAAGTTTTGTTAAATAACTCTTATATGATTAAATTTTATTTGAAACTTCTATTTACATAGTTATTATTTTAAAAAATAAAAAAAATTTATAAAAGATAAAAAAAATTATTTATATATAATAGAATGATTAAAAATAAGAAAATAAAACTTAAAACTCCGGGTAGTTTACCTGGAACTTTAATTTATACTGGAAATTCTTTTGATAAAAATATTAAAATAGAACTCTTTGAGATTATTGAAGAAAAATATTTTCAAAAAAATATTAATAATCTTATTGAATTAAAAGATAAACTTAGAGAAAATAAAAATTTAAAATGGTTAAATGTTTCTGGACTTGGAGATGTTAATAGAATTAATCAAATTGGACAAGAAATTGGAATTGATAATTTAACTTTAGAAGACATTTTAAATGTTAATCAAAGATCTAAAATTGAATTTTTTGAAAATTATATTTTTATTGTTGTTAAAATGTATTCAATAAATCAAAAAACAAATTTGATTGAAAGTGAACAAGTTAGTATAATTTTAAAAGAAGATATTTTAGTTACTTTTCATGAAGATAATGACTCTTTTTTTGATCCTATAAGACAGAGGATTAAAACAGATTCATCTTTAGTTAGAAAGAAAAGTTCGGACTATTTATTATATATAATTTTAGATTTAATTATGGATCATTATTTATTAATTTTAGATAAAACTTCAGATGAAATTGATTCTATTGATGAGAAATTAAATGAAAAAAAATATTCAGAGAATATTTCTACTGATATCTATCAACTTAAACAAAAAATTTCCAGACTTAGAAAAGGTTTTATCCCAAATAGAGAAATTGTTAATGGATTATTAAAAATTGAAAATAATATTGTTAAAAAAGAAACTAGAAAATATTTTAGAGATCTATTTGATCACTCTTTAATTATTAATGAAAATTTAGATACTCAAAGAGAAACTCTTTCAGAAATTCTTTCATTATATCAAAATTATATTAATAATAATATGAATGAAACTATGAAAATCTTGACTATTATTGCAACAATTTTTATTCCTTTAACTTTTATTGCAGGAGTTTATGGAATGAATTTTAAATTTATGCCTGAACTTTATTGGAAATATGGATATTTTATTATATTAGGTTTCATGGCAATTCTTGGTTCTTTTATGACTTATTATTTTAAAAAAAAATCTTGGCTATAAATTTTTATTTTTTTTATTTTAATAACTATTTAATTTTTATCAATATTTAAAAAGGATTATATTTTAAAAATATTTATGAAAGCAATTATTTTTGATTTTGATGGTGTTATCCATGATACTTTAATTGATTTATATGAAGTTCATTGTGAAACTCTTGAAAAACTCACTTTAGAAGAAATGAAAAATAATGTTTTTAATGGAAATCCTAGAAAATATTTAGAAAAATTTACAAATAAAGAAAAAAATGATTTTGAAAAAAGTTGGAATAAACATTATAATACATTAAAATTAAAAACTAATATTAGAAAAGAACTTTTATTGTTATCTAAAAAATATTTGTTATTTATTATTTCTTCTAATACTGAAAATAATTTAAATCAATATTTTAAAAATAATAATTTTACGAATATTTTTGAAAAAATTTATGGTGTTGAAACTGATAAATCTAAAATCAATAAATTTAAAATTCTATTTAATGAATATAAATTAAAAAATGATGATTGTATTTTTATTACTGATACTCTTGGAGATATACTTGAAGCAAATAATGTTGGATTGAAAACTATTGCAGTTGAGTTTGGATTTCATGATAAAGAAAAATTAAAAAAGGGGAATCCGTTTAAAATTATTTCAAAATTTGAAGAAATTAAAGATATTGTTTCTAAAATCTAATTACTATTTTGTGTAAGGAATATTTTTTTTAATACATTCAATTCGATATAATTGTTCAGTTAGTAAATACTGGGCTTGTTGTGAAGTAAAAGTCATTTTAGATAATGATAATTTGAAATCTACTAATTCTTTTAAATCATTATTTGGGCCAAATGGTCCTGTAATTATAAAACAAATTTTCTTCTCCTTATTCTTTTCTAAAAAAGTATAAAACTCTTTTGTTGAAAATTCATTTTTAGATTCTAATAATAAAATATTATATTCAGTTTTGTTTATGTGTTTTTTTATTTCTTCAAATTCTTTTTTTTGTAAAATTTTAACATTATTTTCTTTGATTTCTTTTAATTCTAGTATTTCTAATCTTGAAATTCTTTTCCTTAAATTTGTTATTTCTGAAAAAAGATTAGAATTTTTTATTTTTCCAATATAAATAATTTTAAATTTCACTTTTTTTGATTATGTAAAATTAAAATTAAAATTGATAATATTATTGTATTTCCTGCCGAGATTAAACAATATTTACAAAATGCTTTTATTATTATTGCTTGGACTAATGTATATCCTACTGAGAAAACAATTCCAAAAATTGCAAAATAAAACAACCATTTATTTAATTTTATACTTCTCTTTTTATTTTTTAAATTTCTATAATCTAATAATAATAGGCCTGTTAATATTAAGTAAAATAAAATTCCTACTAATGTTATTGGAACTTGAAATGTTGTTTTTTCCTCATTATTTTTTAAGTTTATAATATTTGAAAACTCACTATTTTGTACAGTATTACAAGAATTGGAACTATCTTCACCACATAAAACAGCAATAGAATCAGAATATTTTGCAATAGTTAATGTTGAAGAAATAAAGACTTCTAAAATTGATAATACTATCATGAAAACTAACAAATATTTAATATTTTTTTTAAACATATTTTATTTAATAATATTTTATTTATAAAAGTATTTTTAAATTATTAAGTGTAAAAATTAATGAGAAATTTATGATTTATTTAAAGAATTAAAATTCTTCAACATTCTCTAAACTTCCTAAGATTCCTTTTTTCTCAAGAGCTTTTATTTCATTATATTTATATTTATAGATTAAATCTGCTTTTTTTTTATCTAATTCCCAAGGTTGTAATAAAACAATATCTCCTTCTCTAATCCAAAGATATTTTTTTGCTCTTCCTGGAACCCTAGCCAAAATATCTTCTCCTTTTACACTTCGAATATTCATTCTTGAACCACCAAGTCTTTTTTCTACAATCCCTATAAACTCGTCTCCTTTAGGGTATCTTACTTTAGTTGATGTTTGATTTTGTAAATCATTTAATTTCTTCTTTTTATCACTTACCATAAAAATATAATAATTAAGTTCTTTATAAACATTTACTTAAATCGAATAAATTTAACGTATACTAGTCTATTTTTATTAAATTTAAATATAGATTCTTTATAAAAAATTAAAATTCTTAATTTAAGATTAATATAGTAAACTAATTTAAACTTAATTTAAACCTAAAAGATAATTATTTCTTAATTTGTAATCTCCTATCCCTGAAATTGAATAGTTTATTTCTATTGTAGATAGATTATTTAAACTTAAATTCCAAGTTAATAAATCTCCAGAATATTTTCCTGTGATAGCTGAACTTGAATTGTATAAATAATTAAATGAACCATAAGTAAATGAATTGTCTACAAAATCAAATAAAGAAATATTCTTATATTTATTTAAATTATTCTTTACTTTAAGTTTTACTAAAAATATATTTGTATTTATTGATTTTATTGTTTTATTTATTGTTAAATCATTTGGAATATATGGTGAGGTATCAACATAAAATGTTCTTAATGATGAACAATTTTCATGGCCATATTTATTTATTGAACAAACTTTATATGTGTGTGTAGATTTATTTTCTAAGTTTGAAATATTGTAAATGAAATTTGGTTTTTGTGAGTTATATGAAAAATTTATTAATTCTGGCGATAATTCTTTATTCCAAATTTTAATCTCATCTAAATATCCACCAAATTTATAACCTGAAGAACTCCAACCACTTATAATTAAATCATCTGATATTGTTTTTGATCCTGAAGTCCCTTGTCTTTGAGTTAATGTTTGTTTTACTCCATCAACATAGATGGCATTATTACTATTATTTATTTGACCATTATAAAATACTGCAACTATATGATGCCAAGAATTTATTAGGCCTGCTGATGATATTCCATATATGTCTCCTGCCCCAGAATTAAATCCGAAATTTCCACTCGAAAAATATAAATCATAATTAGGTCCTTCCCAACCTATTGGCATTTCACCTGAACTACCTTTCCAATACATCCAAAATTCAACAGTATTTTTTGCATCTGAACTTGTATTTACATTTAAATTACTTACTCTAATATAATCATCATCACTATCCATATAAACTGATTTTCCTCTTATTGATTCTGTTTTACCTATAATTGCACCATTATTAAGAGTTCCAGTTTTATGATATGAACTATGCCCATAAACTGTAGTACTCGTGTCATTTTCAAAATTGAAATAACCAACTAATATTTTATCTAAATCTATATATGAACTTAAATCTCCTGAAGAATTCAAACTAATATTTATCAAAGTCCAATTTGATTTTACTGTTTCTCCATTTTTTGGACTTGGATTCATTAAATCTAATTCTGTTTTTTCTACTGCAAAAATTGTTCTTAAATTTAATGATTTAGCTTTTCCTAAAGTATTATTAGCAACAACATAAAAAGTATAATTTGAATCTTTAATTAAACCTGATTTTGTTATAGTACAAATATAATTTGGACTTGTTCCAGAACAAGGAAGATTTTCAAAAGTTCCATTCCAATTTAATCTTATTTCATCTAAATTACTTTCATTTAATTCAACTTTAATTTCTATTTCTGAAAAAACATAATCTAAATCCTCTGGTGTTGGATTTAAATATTTTAATTTTGGTGCTAAAGCATTAAATGTAATATTTATATTTCTTGTTTCAGTACATTTATATTCTCCATCATAATTTATTCCACAAGAATAAAATGAATAACTATCATCTGGTAAATTTGAATATTTTTTAAAGTAATTTTTCTTTGCGTCATATAAATTATTTACTTCATCTTGAGATAAAGCACCATTCCAAATTCTAAATTCATCTATATTTCCACCAAAATTATAACTCCCTGAATGTCCCGAAATTCTCGGATTTGTATTTACACTTCTTGAAGTTGAAACTGAACCTCTACAATTAGTTAATGTTTGTTTTACTCCATCTAAATATAATTCATTATCAGTTGGATTGGCTAAACCATTATAAAAAGTTGCAACTACATGATGCCAAGAATTTGCAAGTCCAGTAGATGAAATTCCTAAGATATTACTATCAAAAGTATTAAATCCAAAACACCCATCATATATCCAAAGATCATAATTTGCCCCACTCCAAGAGAAAGGCATTTGACTTGAAACTCCACCCCAATACATCCAAAATTCAACAGTATTTTTTCCTCCTGAACTTGTATTTACATTAATTGAAGAAAGACTTACATAATCATCACTTCCATCAAAATTACCATAATCACCACGTATTTTAGTTGTATTTTTAATATTTGCGCCATTAGTTAAAACTCCATTATGTGAATAAGTTGATAAATCATAAACTGTTGTTCCCGAAATATTATCAAAATTCCAATAACCTAATAATTTTTTATTAAAATCAATATAACAACTTAAATCTGTTGCAGATGCTAAAGATAAATTTATGGAAATTGAGTCTACATTATTTTCAATTCCTGTTGGGGTTGTATAATTAATATATGAAATATTTAAAGGTAATTTTATATTTATTTCTCTTATTTTAGTTTCATTTTTAGAATTATTTATGTGTTCTCCAATAACGAAATAAGAATATTTTCCATTTTCTAAATTTGTTTTATTATAATTCCATTTTGTTCCACTTCCACTCATAGAATAATTTGTTCCATTCCAATTTAATGTAGCTTTTGTTAAAGAAATATCTGAAGTTATATTTATATAAACCCAATTATTTCTAGAATCAGAATTATTTTCAGGAGTTATATTAACAAATTTAATAATTGGAATAATTATTTCTTCATTTTTAAAATTAATAAATGAATTATGATTAGAAATTAAATTATAAGTTTCATTTATCCATTCTTCACTTCTAGCAATATTTGAAATTCTTAATTCATCAAATTTACCAATAAATGGATAACTACTTGATTTTCCTATCCAAAGTGGTTGATTCCCTAAATCTGTACTATCTGTATCTGCTCCACCAAATGTTTCAACTCCGTCAACATAAAATTTAATAATATCTGATGAATCTCTAGTTGCTACAATATAATACCAAGTATTATTTGCAGAGATAGTTACTGAAGTTTTACTAAATCCATTAGTCCAATATTTCCAATCTGAACCTTGTGGCCAAAAAATATTATTATAACTATTTGAAGGGTGTTTTGGTCCAAAAAGTCCAACCCATGTACCACTCGAAGGAATTGAATCAAAAGTAAACCAACCACCAATAGTAAAATCATTAGTTCCAATATTTAAATTAGAACTAGAAGTAATACCATTAGATCCACCAGAATTATGTTTACTATTTCCTATAACCCCATTAGTATTATTTACTCCTGTTGAAGTTCCATCATTACTATTTGAAGTACTATCTATAATACTTGATGTTGCATCATTTAAATGCCAAACTATATCATAATTACTATCCCACACCTCTGTTTTATTTTCAGTAGAAGAAATACTTGAATTTCCATAATACATACAAATTGAAGAATTTCCTGAAAATAATTTTGGTATCTTAATCCAAATATTTGCTAATGATGAAGTATAATTTTCAATTTCATATTCTAATTCTAAAGTTTGATCACTACTACAACTTCCATTAATAAATCTTAAATCTCCAAAATCATTTTGAATTTTTGAAGTTGAATTTACTTTTAAATAAATAGGGAAATTATTAATATTGTTTAAATGAGGATTTTTAATTATGATTTCCTGCCTATAATCAAAATTATTACTCCACCAAGAATAAGAATTATTCGAAAAAATACTCATACTAAAAACTAGAATTAATATTATTAATAATATATTCTTACAAATTTTAGTATAATTATTTCTTTCCATAAATCGTACTAAGTACGATTTATATAATATAATTTATAAATTTTGAGTATATAAAAAATAAGTGAAAAATATTTTTAATAAAAAAAGAAAAAAATTATAATTCTTAAATAAAAAAGAAAAATCTATTAAATTATAATATTATTAAATAAATTATTTATTTAAAACTAATTAAAATCAAGTTTATATAATTGTAATACTGAAATTAATAAACTTACAATTATTGGACCAATGAAAACTCCAAAAAAACCAAATATTTCTAATCCTCCTAAAACTGTTAATAATATTAATAATGGATGAACTTTTGTTTTTCCATTTAATAATACTGTAATTAATAAATTGTCGATTGTTGAAATAATTAAAAATCCATAAATTAAAAAAGCTATACCAATATAATAATTTCCAATAATAATCTGATAAATGCTTATAGGAAACCAAACTATTGCCGAACCAAAAAGAGGAAGAATGGCAAATAATGAGGCAATTAAACCCCACAAAATTGGAGCCTCACTCCCCATAAAATATAATCCTAATCCCACTAAAAAACCTTGAACTAAAGCAATGAATATTGTTCCAACAAAAACTGCTTTAGAAACATCACTAAATCTTAAAAATATAGCATTTTTATATTCATATTTCATAGGTATTATTTTTTTAATATATTTTACAAATTTTTCTCCATCTCTTAATAAAAAAAAAATTGATAAAATAAAAATTGATAATTGTATTATTATATTTGTTAAAGAACTAAAAATGAAACCTATTGAAGAAGTAATATAATTCTCTAAATTTTTTAAAATATTATTTGAAAATATATTTATATAATCAGATTTTGTTTCAAGAAAACCACATATCCTTAAATTACAATTACTAAGGCTTGAAGTACTAATTATTTTAATTCCACTATTTACTAATTCTGAAGTTTGATAAAATAAAGAAACAGAAAGTAAATATAATGGATAAATAATTATAAATAAAATTAAAATTAAAACAATTAATGCTGAAATATTTTTACTTTTAATTAAATTTGAAATTCTATTATAAAAACCATAAGTAAAAAAAACAATTATTGATGCTAAAAATATTGTTAAAAGAAAATTTTTAATTAAATAAAGAAAAAATAAAATTAAAAATAAAATTAAAAAAGTCTCAAAATAATTCTCAACTTTTAAAATTGATTTCTTTTCCATTTATTAACTTATATTTTTTATATAATTTAAAGTATTATCTTAACTTTAAAATAAAAAATATAAAGAAATTTAATAATAATAATAATAATTTAAATTAAATATTAATGATAAACTCATTAAATTAAACTTAACCTTTTTTTAACCTGTTTAACAACAAGTCTTTTTAGTAATAATACTTGTTTTAATAACAATTAATTTATATAATTTTGCTCTGCCTTTTATAACTCAAAACAAAAATCACAAATTATCAGTGCTTAAGCCTTATTAATTTTCCAGATAAAATAAATTTGTAAATAAAAAAATTATAATTGATGATGGAAAATTAAAATAGATAATTATATAAATCTAGATATTAATTTTTAATTATGATTCAAATTAAAGAATTAACAAAATCTAAAATTAATGATATTGTTAAAATATATTCTCAGTATGATAAAAAAGATGCTAAGATAATTGAAGATGTTTATATTAAATTTTATTCAAAACCAAAATCTAAAAGAAATAAAAATATTAAAGATTATATATTAATTAAAGAAAAAGAAATAATTGGTTTTAGTGGATTTAATAAAGAAGATACTGAAACTATGGATATTTATTGGTTAAATTGGACTGCAATAAAAAAAGGAAATGAGAAAAAAGGTTTTGGAACTTTATTATTAAAACATATGTTAAAAGAACTTAAAATTAGAAAATGTAGAAAATTATATGTTTCAACATCTTCTAAAAATAAAACCTCAAGAAATTTTTACAAAGAAATTGGATTTAAAGAAGAGGCAATTTTAAAAGATTATTATAAAAAAAATGAAGATTCAATAATATTTAGTATTAATCTTTAATAATAAAATCTGGATAATGTGAATATCTAATTTCTTCAAAATAATCCAAATATTCAATTAAAAATATTTTATTTGAATAATTTTTAAAAATATCCTCTTGAAATTCTTTAAAATCTTTTAATGAATTAAATACAAATTCTCCAGTCATATCATATTCTCCAAAACAATAAGATATAAACATTGTATTTTTTAAAGAATGAAAATGCTTTTTTAAATTTTCAATTTCTAATAATCCTGATGGTTTAAATTTAATTAAAACAATTTTGTGTAAATAATTTAATTTATTTGCATCTATTGACGGTCTAATATTAAGGATGACTTCTTTATCTAATAAGGAATTGTATCTTTTTCTAATATTATTTAATGAACTTCCTAGTTTATTTGCTAATTTGTTAAAAGAAACTCTTGGATTTTTTTCTAATAAATTTAATAATGCTATATCTTTACTATCTAAATTAATTTTATCTGAACTTAATAATTCTTTATTATGATTTAAAGTTTTAAATGAATTATTAAATAAGTAGTTATGGGCTGGAGAATAGGCTCTATAAATTGATAATATTTTATAACTTGAAATAGTATTTTTAAATTTATTCAATATTTCAAGAAAAAAAATTTCTAATTCATTTAGATTCTTTGCAAAAATTGAGATATATAATTGATATTTCCCAATTGTTTTTTGAATACAATTTATTTCTTTTTTATTTAAGAGATAATTAATTAATTCTTTTTCATCATCATTATTACTAAACATTTGAAAAAATATATCATATGTTTGAAATCCTAATTTTGAAATATCAACTACCATAATATAATCTAAAATTATTTTTTTCTCAATCATACTTTCAATCCTATATTGAACAAATGATTTTGATTTATTTATACTTTTAGCAATTTGATTATAAGACACCCTACCACTCTTATCTAATTCGTATATAATTTTTATATCCCAGAAGTCCATTTTTATCTAATATTTGACATTATTTTGGAATTTATAAAGTTTTGTTCAAAATTCGAATAAATTATTTTAAATATATAGAATAAATAAAATAAATATGGTAAATTTGTTATTAGTAGGAGTTGGTCCACATTCAAAAAGGATTTATTTACCATTAATTAAAAAATATGAAGAAAAATATAATATAAATCTTAAAATAATTATTGATATTGAAAAGAATAAGAAAGAAATACATAATTATTTAAAAAATAATGATTTTAAAGTTGAAGAATATTATGTTAATTATGATATAGATAAAGAATATCATATTAATAAAAAAGATTATAAGATTTTATATAATTTAGTTAAAAAATATAAAATTGATGCTATGGTTTTAGCAACAGATCCTTTGGCACATAAAACATATATTGATTTTGCACTTGAAAATGGAATTAATATATTAATGGATAAACCTATTACAACTGAAGTTGATGCTTCGACAAATCAAAAACAAGCAAAAAAAATATTTGATGATTTTGTAAAAATTGTTGATAAATATCATAAAGCAGAAGAGAAATATCCAAGTTTGATTGTGAGTTGTTTATCTCAAAGAAGATATCATCCAGCAGTTAATAAAATTAGAGGAGAATTAGAAAAAGTTTATGAAAGAACAAATTGTCCTATTACTTCAATAATTTGTGAACATAGTGATGGTCAATGGAGAATGCCTGATGAAATTATAAGTGAAAAATATCATGGGTATATAAATGGTATTGGTAAGTGTAGTCATAGTGGTTATCATTTTTTTGATATTATGCATTGGTTTGGAGAAATATCAAAAGATAATTATAAAATATATGATAAGATTACTTGTTATAGTTCATTTACAAGACCATCAGATTGGATTACTCAATTAAATATGGAAGATTATAAGAAAATATTTGGTAATTCTTATAATAATGGAAAGTTTAATATTACAAATGAAGAATTCATTGAAAAGACTAAAAATTATGGTGAAATTGATGCTCATTTAAATTTTACTTTCTATAAAAATAATAATAAATTATTAAATATTCAATTCTCATTATTACATAATGGATTTAGTAGAAGAAGTTGGGTTGAAGCAAGAGATAATCTTTACAAAGGAAATGGTAGGATTAGACATGAATATTATTCAATTCATCAAGGACCATTCCAATCTATTAAATATGAAAGTTATCAATCAGACCAAATTGATAATGAGAGTTTAAAAGGTAGTGGTCAAGTTGGTGGGGAATTACATTCTGATGTATTTATATTTAGAAATTCAAAAGCAATTGGTATTGATTTACCACCTATGGAACAAATACAATTTGGTGTTGTAAATGAAAATGGTCTTCAAGGTTATTCTAGAGGTCATCAAGAAGATGCTCGTGGTGAGTGTTTTAAAGAGTTTATAATGGCAGTTAATGGTGAAATTCCAAAAGGAAAATTAAAATCAGTTATTGATGCACATACAGGTTCCGTTGCTCTTATGAGTTTAGCATATTTATCAGGTGCTAAAATATTTAATAATGAAAAAAATCCAATTGCAGTTTTTGATTGTAAATCAGTAAAATGAAAGGTATAAAAATAATTAGTTTTGAAGGTTTGAATAGGAGTGGAAAGGGAACTCAATTAAATCTTGCAAGAAAATTTCTTGAAAATAATATACAAAATGTAATTGTTGTTCGTGGAGATGGTTCAAGAGAAGGAATTGGTAATCATAAGTATTTTGATCCACAAAGTGTTTGGTGGAGAAAATGGCAAAGTAATAAAAATAAAACAGTACAAGATTGGGATAATGCTTATTTAGTTTTAAATAAGGAAATTGAAAATGAACTTAAAAAGTTTAGACATAAATATGATAATGGTTTCTTTTTAATGGATAGGTGTTATATTTCAAGATGGTTTGTTGAAAGGCAAAGAAACAAAAATACTTCTTTTGATGACATTATTAATAGAACAAAAATATTTCCAAATAAATATTTTGTTTTAGATGCACCAAAAGAGATTTTATTATCAAGACAAAGTGATGATAATCCAAAGAAAGCACAATTTAGAAGACATGTTGTTGAACAATGGTATGATTTATGGCAAGATACTCTTTATAGAGTTCAAGAAAGACTTGGAAATAGTATAATTAGACTTGATGCTACACTAAGTAAATACGAGATAAATCAAATAGTTTTAAAAAATATAGAAATTTATAAATAAATAAAAATATAAAATATTAAAATGGTAGAGTTAATTGAAAAAAAAGATTATAGGAGAACAGCACTTGCATTGTTAATAAACAACAAAGGTGAATTATTGATTACTTTGAATCCTAGAGTTAATTCAACAGATAGTAAAAATATTGATAAAGATACTTACAAATTCCCTCAAGGAGGAATTGAAATTGGTG
>Ga0256913_10000416_pt1 | contig 21957 bp, 18 predicted proteins | sample Axial_MatmetaG_FD_185970 | JGI IMG/M metagenome (GOLD analysis project Ga0256913, IMG submission 185970) | Deep-sea worm associated microbial mat communities from Axial Seamount, Juan de Fuca Ridge, Pacific Ocean - Axial_Mat | ecosystem: Environmental > Aquatic > Marine > Oceanic > Microbial... | reverse complement strand
TGATTTTCCTTTGAAACGAACCTCTAATGTTTCACGATTATATCGTTTGCCATAGCACTCGTCACACTCAACATAAACATCGGGTAAAAAGTTCATTTCTATGGTTTTAACTCCTGCTCCTTTGCAGGTTTCGCAACGTCCGCCTTTTACATTAAACGAAAAACGTCCTGCCTTGTAACCACGAATTTTTGCCTCGGGTAGTTGCTCGTAGAGTTTACGAATATCATCAAATATTTTGGTATAAGTTGCAGGGTTAGAACGTGGTGTGCGACCAATTGGCGATTGGTTTACCTCTATAACTTTATCAATATTTTCTATTCCCGAAATACTTTCGTATTCCAATGGTTCTTTTAACGAACGATAAAACCTTTTGCTTAAAATCGGATGTAAAGTATTGTTAATCAACGATGATTTTCCGCTACCCGAAACTCCTGTAACACAAATTAATTTACCTAATGGAAATTCAACAGTCAAATTTTTTAGATTATTTCCTTTTGTGCCTTTCAAGATTATTGACTTTCCATTGCCTTTTCGGCGATGTTTTGGAACTTCAATTGCTTTTTCTCCGTTAAGATATTTTGCAGTGCAAGAATTAGATTTTAGCAAATCTTTTGTTGTGCCTTGGGCTGCAATTTCTCCTCCAAGTTTTCCTGCTCCGGGACCAATATCCAAAATATAATTCGAAGCTAAAATCATATCTTTATCGTGCTCTACAACAATTACAGAGTTTCCTGCATCACGCAAGTTTGTAAGAGATTTTATAAGTTTATGATTATCGCGTTGGTGCAAACCAATGCTTGGCTCATCTAAAATATACAGTACATTTATAAGTTTTGAGCCAATTTGTGTTGCCAAACGAATTCTTTGGCTTTCGCCTCCCGAAAGTGTTCTTGTTTGGCGGTCGAGCGATAAATAATCTAAACCAACATCAATTAAAAATTCAATTCTTGCATTAATTTCTTTAATAATTTCTTTGGCAATTATGTTTTCTTTTTTCGATAATACTTTCTCGATTTTAGAAAACCATTCTTGCAATTGCTTGATATCTAATTTGGCAACATCTGAAATATTTTTATCGCCAATTCTAAAAAACAAAGACTCTTTTTTCAAACGAGCTCCATCGCAATCGGGACAAGTTTTTTTAACTACATATTCTTCGGCAAACTTGCTTTTTTTTCCCGAAGAATTAGAGCTTGATATTAAATGATTTACAATCCCCGGAAAACTGAAAGAATAATTAGATAATCCGCCAAGCGGACTGTTTTTAACTCTTACCGGCTCTACCGAACCATAAAGAATTATGTTTAATGCTTCCTCGGGAATATTTTTTATTTGAGTTTTTAGAGTAAAATTATACTTCAGTGCAATAGACTCTAGCTGCCAAAAAATAAGATTAGATTTATATTTTCCAAGTGGTGCAATTCCGCCTGATGCAATACTTTTAGTATTGTCGGGAATAATTTTTTCTATATCGGTTTCGGTAACTTGTCCAAGTCCTTTGCATCGCTGACAAGCACCCTGCGGCGAGTTAAACGAAAAAGAGTGAGGTGCAGGAATATTATAAGAAATCCCTGTTGTAGGGCACATCAAATTTTTAGAAAAATATTTGTGTTCTTTAGATTCCATCTCAAAAATTGAAACCACTCCATTGCCTTCTTCAAAAGCAGTTCTTATAGATTCGCGAACACGCTTTTCGTTTTTTTCCGAAACAATAATTTTATCTACAACAATATCAATATTATGATTTTGATAACGGTCTAGTTTTAATCCGTAAGTTAAATCAATAATTTCTCCATCAATAAGTGCTTGAATAAAACCACGTTTACGAATTCTTTCAAACAATTCTTTATAATGCCCTTTTCGGTTTTTCACGATAGGCGACATTATAATTATTTTTTGTGTATCGTATTTATCAAAAATCAGATTTAAGATATCTTCTTCGGTATATTTTACCATTTTTTCGTTTGTTTCGTACGAGTATGCTGTTCCAACTCGGGCATAAAGCAAACGCAAAAAATCGTAAATTTCGGTAATTGTTCCCACGGTTGAACGTGGATTTTTATTTGTAGTTTTTTGCTCAATAGAAATAACAGGGCTTAAACCGGTAATTTTATCAACATCGGGGCGTTCTATCCCACCCAAAAACTGACGTGCATAAGCCGAAAATGTTTCTAAATATCGGCGTTGCCCTTCGGCATGTATCACATCAAAAGCCAAAGAAGATTTTCCGCTACCGCTAAGTCCGGTAACAACAGTTAGTTTGTTGCGAGGTATTGATACGGTGATATTTTTTAAATTATGTACCCTTGCCCCGTAAACATTAATTTTTCCTTCTTCGTTAAGAAATTTATTTTCCGATTTTTTTCTTTTAATCAAGACCTTTTATTAAAATTTTTGCAAAGATACTTTTTATATCTGCATTTTTATGCAAATGCTAAGAACAAATAAATACTAAATACTTTATTTATGATTGTTTAAGATTTTTGCACAAAAAAATGGCTACCCAAAATTGAGAAGCCATAAATAACTAAATTTAATTTTAATTAAAACCCACCATCAAGTTGCCAAATTTTGTTTTCATTATCATTCCTTAGTGCTAAATTATGCTCAATAATTTCTCCATCTGTAAATTGTATCTTGTATGGCACAAATTCTCCCGGATATTGTCCCGATTTAAAAGCATCTTTCAAGTAAATAATTTTAATGCCTTTATAATCATTTATAATTTCGGTTTTTGCGTTTTCACTCATTTCATCAAAATCAGGATAAAATGCAGATATTGATTTCCAGTCGCCTTTTGATATTGAGTTGAAAAATATTTCAGCAGCTTTTTTACTTGTTATACCTATAAATGTTTTGTCGTTAGGTATTTTGTTTTCTTTATGCCATTTTATGCCATCGGCTAATTTAATTTCAAAATCCTTATTGCTTAATGGTAAATTATATTTTATTTCACTAATATCAAGCATTAAGTTTTCTTTATTTTTATCTATAATATAGAATTTAACCGATTGCAAAATAGTATCAATTTTTGAGAATTTATAAACGGTTTTACTGTCAGAATCACCAAAAGATGTATTCTTTAAGTATGGATTTGTATAATCTCCTTTTGCTTTTGAAAAGACATTTAATATAATAAGATTATCTTTTTCAGTAATTTCGTATTTAGTTGATTTACTGTTTTTAGCATTTGTTAGTTCATTCTCAAAAATATCTTTTGGGTTCAATAATCGTTTCATCCAGTCAACATAATTGTTTTTTGCACTTCCAATTTCGGCTAAACCCACGTTTTTTATATACAAGTATTTTTGTTTGCCATCAAATGCAACTGCTCTTTCCGGTTTTTCAATTTTCCATTGTTTTTTCCCTGCAAATTCCTTTACAAGAGTATGTTCTACAAAGTTACATTCAGCATCTAAATACTCAAAGTTGTCTTGGGGCAAAGTTTTAACCTTAAATTTTATATAAATTGTTTTTATATTGTTTAAGAAACTTATTGAATGCATAAAAATATTCTCGGCTGCATTTGCAGAACTTATTAACGGGGTTTTATTATTAAAATCTAACCGGCTAATAAAAAACACTAACAAAAATACTGCAGCAATTGCCGATATCTTTTTCCAAAAACCAAATCTGTTTTTATTAATAGTTTTTTTCGCACTATTAATATTTTCAATTTTTGACATAAGATTAGCAGTATAATCATCAGGTGTTTTAATCTCAAGTTTTGGACTTAAATCATCGTACATTTTTTTTGTTGTCTTGTAATCTGTTGCACAAGTTTCGCATTTGCGTATATGCTCTTGCATTTCGTTTGATATTGAATTAATATCATCAATTTCGAGTAATATTTCGTTAAATTTTTTACAATCCATTTTTAAACCTCCTGTTTTTCTTTATAAAAAGTTTTTAATTTATTTATTCCGTATTTGAATCGAGATTTTGCTGTAGCCACAGGAATATCAATGATTTTTGCAATTTCTTTAAAGCTTAATCCGTCAATAATTCTTAAGCGAACAATTTCGGCTTGTTCATCAGGAATTTTTTGCAATATTGCATCAATTCTTTTGTATTCCTCAGATATTTCTATTTCGTTTAACTCATTAGAGCGGATATTGAGTGAATTTTTGTCAATTGACACAGTATTTATTTTTTGCTTTCTGCTATAATCAATACAAGCATTGTAAATTGACTTATACAAATAGGATTTTGGATTTTCCAAATTGGTAAAATCAATATTTTTTTCAAAACATTTTATAAAAACTTCTTGTGTAATGTCAAGAGCATTTTCATAAGAACCTGTTCTGTAAAAAGCAAATCTTAACAGATTATCTTTAAATTCGTTTATTGTTTTTTCAAAATTATTAATATTCATCTTTTTCAATTTCTCAATTCACTAACTAAAACGGATTTTATTATTCAAAAGATTTAAAAACGGAATTTTTTACAAAAAAAATCCGCTTGAATTGTTCAAGCGGATTGTTCCGTTATTATAAGAGTTTTTAGAACTCCCCTTAGATTTATTCTACTAAAGTCATTTCATCAACTAAATTTTTAGCTCCACCAACTTTTTCAATTACGAAAAGAGTGTATCTAACATCAACATTAATACATTTTTGTAATACTTTTTCAAAAACAATATCACCGGACATTGCTTCCCAGTTACCATCGAAAGCAGTACCTATTAATTCACCTTTTCCGTTAATTACAGGGCTGCCGGAGTTTCCACCGGTTATATCGTTATTTGTTGTAAAACAAATTCTTAAATCACCGTTTTTATCAGCAAATCTACCATAATCTTTATTATTGAAAAGCTCTTTTAATTTAGGTACTACAACAAATTCAGGGTTATTTGGATCTTCTTTTTCCATAATACCTTCTATTGTTGTATAATAATCATAGAAAACAGCATCTCTTGGTTTGTAATCTCCAACTTGACCGTAGGTTAATCTCATTGTTGAGTTAGCATCAGGATAAAAAACTTTATCTTTTTGCATTGCCATTAAACCGGCTTCTAACAATCTTTTTCCTTTATGGAATTCTTGAGTTTTTCCTCCACCAAGTGCAAAATACTTTTGGATTGTTCCTTCCATAAGTTTATATCCGTAATCTTTTTCTAAAACTTTATAAGTAGGATTATCTAAAAACTTATTGAATTTAACAGAATCTACAAAGATTGAAGTAGAATAAACCATATCAGCAAATTTTGCCATATCATTTTTGTATTTTTTTTCTATTAATACAAAAATATTTTCGTTGTATTTTTTCATACCTTCTTTGTATGCTGCTTTACCTTCTTTTGTTTTTGCAGTATCTTGTGGCATTTCCGGTAATCTGTATTCTAATGGTACATTCTCGAAATACATTTCCATTAGTGCAGTAAATATTTTTTTATCGGTTTCTACATTATAATCTTTCCAATAATCGCCTGAACCATCTCTAACTTCTTCTGCCATTTTTTTGATTAAATCTGTATTATCAGAGTTGTTTTTAAGTACACCTGCTAATCTCATTAATCTTGTTGGAAACATAATAATTTCTCCGCCTTGCAATAAACCTTCGTACATATATGTGTAAGCAAGAGCTTGTTTTTCATTTTCTTTGTAATAGTTTGCTAAATAATTTAGTGCTTCGCCATATTTTTCTTTTCTAGCATCATCAGCATTTACCCATGTAGTAAAATCATCTTCTAATTTCTTTTTCTTTTCGTAGATATGGTTCTTTTTTAAACCCCTGGATTGTCCTTGGAAATATTTCCAATAGTTTGCTGTTTGTGCATATTTTGCAGCATACTGAATACGGATTTTATCAGATTTATCCATATCTTCTTTCATTTTTTCTAATTTTACTGTTCTAATTGCAACAGTTGTTGGATTAGAAATATCAAGAGCTTCTTTTACTCCGTAAGATGTTAAATATCTGTCGGTAGAACCGGGAAAACCTATTACCATAGCAAAATCATCTTTTTCTACTCCTTTTAAAGAAACAGGTAAATGGTGTACAGGTTTGTAAGGAACATTTTCGGGAGAATAATCAGCAGGTTTATTGTCTTTGTCAACATAAATTCTAAACATAGAAAAATCTCCTGTGTGGCGTGGCCACATCCAGTTGTCGGTATCGCCACCAAATTTTCCAATTGCTGATGGTGGAGCACCAACTAAACGAATATCTTTAAAAGTTTCGTAAACAAAAAGAAAAAACTGATTTCCTTCGAACATACTTTTTACGTCAGCTCCATAATCATTCCCTTCTTTTGCTTTTTGTATTAATTCTTTTGATATTGAAGCTATTGCAGATGCTCTTTCGTCTTCTGTTGCATTTTCTCCAATCTCGGCTAAAACTTTTGCTGTTACATCTTCCATTCTTACTAAACGAGATATAACCATACCTTCTGCTTTTAGCTCTTGGTCTTTACTTAAAGCCCAAAATCCGTCTTTTAGATAATCGTGATCAACAGTACTATGTGCCTGTATTTGACCATATCCACAATGGTGATTTGTTAAAACTAAACCTTGGTCGGAAATAATTTCTCCGGTACAGAAAAATCCAAATGGATATTGTTCGTTTCCTAATCCAATAACGGCATCTTTTAAACTTCCGTGATTTACATTATAAATATCATCTGGTGTTAATTTTAGCCCTTTGGCTTTCATTTCACTGTAGTTTTTTCCTAAAAGAGAAAGTAACCACATTCCTTCGTCTGCTTTAGCATTGAAATTAAATAACAATACTAAAGACAAAGCTATTACGGTAATTCTTTTGTACATAATATATTTATTTATTAATTAAATTATTTTTTTGCTGTGACGAAGATAATATATGTTTTGTTACTTTCAATAAAAAAAACTTATAATTTCGTTATATAATAGGTTTTTAGTCTATTAATTTATCTAATTTTAAGATATTTATTGTGCATTCATCGTTAGAAAATAGGCGATAATAAAATCCAGTTTTCATTAAAATATGTTTACTCAATCAGAATCATAGTTTAAAATATCAGGTTAATATAGAAGCCAAATAAATATATCTATAGTAATGTTTTTGCTTTAACTTTGCAATAATAAATTACACCAAGGGGAAAAAGTAATATGAGAAACCAAAATTTAAAAAAACGTATCGAAAATATTCAAGATAAAGCAAGATTGCTTTTGGGAAGGATAGATTCTTCGGAATTAGAAGCTATTAAAAAAACTATTCTGGAAAACCGCAAGCAAATTTCTGAAAATATGAAAATTATTGAAGAACAAAAAAGTATTATCGAAGAACTGAACGAACTAAAAGATAATAAATTTGAAGAGTTTACTACTGAATTACTTTCAGATATGAATTATGAAACAATTTTAGAGCTTACAAAAAATAAAGAAATTGCTTTTGATGAAAATCATCCTTACATCAATAATATTAAATTTATTAAAGATTTAATAAATTTTTATATTGAAACAGAAGAATACGAAGAATGTGCTAAGCTACAAAGTTTAGTTTATTAATATCTATATGTTATAATTGTTTTCAATTCTAAAATTTTACTTCAATAAAAAACTAAAATCATTGCCACTATTGAGCTCAATAGTTTCTTTTCCGTAATGGAAAATACGGCAAGGTCTTGCTCCTATCAAAGATAGTTTACCATCTTCGTATAAAAACATTGTTCCTTCGCGTAAACCTGCAACATACATATTTTGGTTAAGCTCAATAAATTCCATAATTCTGTCTTCGCGAGTTTCTCCGCCATGTCCGTCAGGGTTTTTATCTAAATAATGTGGGTTAATCTGAAAAGGAACAAGATTAAGAACATCTAAACCTAGAGGATCAACAATTGGCATATCGTTGGTTGTTTTAATTGTAGGACAAGCTACATTTGAACCGGCACTCCAACCAATAAAAGGCATACCTTTTTTTACTTTATCTTTTATTACAAAAAGTAAATCCAGCTCATGCAGTTTACGTGTTAATTCCCAAGTATTACCGCCACCAATTACAATTGCGTCGGCTTTTTTTATAGCTTCAATTTTATCATCAAAATGATGTATAGAAACAATATCGTGACCAATTTCGTTGAAACGAGATTTTACTTTTGCTTCGTAATCATCGTAAGAGAATGTTACTCCGGCAAAGGGAATAAAAAGAGCTGTAATCTTTTCATTACCAAGGAATTCTTTTATATTATTTTTTGGATAATCAAGGTATTCTTCTCCTGCATTTGTTGAGTTACTTATTAATAATAAACGCATAGTTTTTAAAATTTTAAATTTTTATAAAAATATAGTTTTATAATCAAAAATTAAGAATTTAAAATAAAAAATTACTAAATTTCTTTATCTTTGAAGATTAATGAGCATTACTTATCACATAGGGCGGTATTTTATGTTTTTGGCAAAGGTTTTTTCTAAACCCGATAAACCAAAAATGTATTATCGTCAAATAATGAACGAGTTTCAGAAACAGGGACTTGGCTCTTTGGGCATTGTGCTTATTATATCGGTATTTATGGGAGCGGTTGTGACTTTACAAACAGCGATAAATTTGGAAAATCCTCTTATCCCTCGTTATATGATAGGGCTTGCTGCTCGCGATTCTATGATTTTAGAGTTTTCTTCAACTGTTATAGCTCTAATTTTAGCAGGAAAAGCCGGCTCTAATGTTGCTTCGGAAATTGGCACAATGCGAATTACCGAACAAATTGATGCTATGGATATTATGGGCGTAAATTCCGCCGGATATTTAGTTATGCCTAAGATTTTTGCAATGGTTACTTTAATGCCTGCTCTTGTTATAGTTAGTATAACAATTGGAGTTATTGGCGGTTTAGTTGCAGGTGTAGCTTCAGGTGTATTAAGTTTTACCGATTACGAATATGGGATACAATATGCTTTTAATCCTTTTTATGTGGTGTATTCAATTATTAAAGCACTTACATTTGCTTTTTTAATAATGTCAGTTTCTTCGTATCATGGATATTATGTAAAAGGAGGGGCATTAGAAGTTGGAAAAGCAAGTACAAAGGCCGTGGTTTATAGCAGTATATTAATTTTAATATTTAACCTTTTGATAACTCAATTACTATTAACATGATTGAAGTAAAAGATTTAAAAAAATCATTTGATGGGCGAGAGATATTAAAAGGAATATCTTTTGTTTTCGAACCCGGGAAAATTAACCTTGTTATAGGTCAGAGTGGCTCGGGAAAATCGGTATTAATTAAAAACCTAGTTGGATTATTAGATCCTGATGAAGGTCAAATAATTTACGATGGTAGAGAATTTACCGGATTAAAATTTAAACAGAAAAAAGAAATAAGAAAAGAAATAGGAATGGTGTTTCAGGGTGGAGCTTTGTTCGATTCCGAAACTTGTGCAAACAATGTGCGTTTCCCCTTAGAGATGTTTACAAAAATGAGCGATGCAGAAAAGCAAAAAAGAGTAGATTTTTGTTTAAACAGAGTAAACCTAGACCATGCACACGATTTATATCCCGGGGAAATTTCGGGAGGTATGCAAAAACGTGTTGCTATTGCACGAGCTATTGCACTAAATCCTAAATATTTATTTTTTGATGAGCCAAATTCCGGTTTAGACCCGAAAACTTCGCTGGTTATAGATAATCTTATAAAAGAAATTACTGTTGAATACAATATTACTACAATAATTAACACACACGATATGAACTCGGTTATGGAAATTGGCGACAAAATAATGTTTGTTTTCGAAGGAAATAATTGGTGGAGTGGCACAAAAAACGACCTGTTTTATGCCGACAATCAAGAGTTAAACGATTTTGTTTTTGCTTCAGATTTATTTAAGAAGGTTAGAGAAGTTGTTAATGCTAAATAAAATTTAGCATTACAAACCAATATCTTCTCCACCATCATCTCGTCTATTTCTATTTGGTTTTTTCTTGCGAGGCATATCGTTAAATTGTTTCCCGAAATTATAGTTAAACGAAAAATATAAAACTCTGCTATCTCTTTGAAAATGCATTTCTTGAGTAAAATTATAATCAGAAATATTGATATTAAATTTTCGGGTATTAAAAATATCACTTAATCGAAGGCCAAGAGTTCCTTTGCCTTTCAATATTTTTTTCTTTACCGAAATATCAGACCAATACATTGCATCAATGCTACCTTGTGGCACTGTTATAGGTGTGCGATACATTCCCGATAGTTGAGCCGAGAATCCTTTTGGCAAACGAAATTGTACCATTAATTTATTAGATGAACCAAGGGCATCGTTACTTAAATCTCCTTCGGCATTGCTACCATCAATAATTGTTCTAAAAAAGTTCGAGCTTAAATTAATTTTCATCCACTTTACAAATTTTAAATCTACTACCAACTCTAGTCCATAATTAGTCCCTGTTGTAAGATTTTTGTATGTAACAAGGGCTATTCCTGTAGAATCATCAACCGATTTATATCGTTTTATTACATCTTCAATCATTTTATAATATACCGAACCCAACACACTAAATTTTTTAAATTTATGAGAATATCCAAGTTCCATAGAGTTAATATATTCCGGTTGAAGATATGGATTTCCAACTCTTATATTGTATGGGTCGGAGTAGTTTACTATTGGCGATAATGACCTCATTGAAGGTCGATTAACACGGCGACTATAACTCATTGTGAATTCAGAACTTTCTGTAAATCCGTATGCTAAGTGCAAACTTGGGAAAATATTTTGATATGTGTTTTTATAATCATTTGCATCATCTTTTATTTCAAAATTTGTTTGAGCATACTCAAAACGTAAACCACCTTGATATGTAAGTTTTTTTAATTCTCCTGAGTATATAATATAAGAGGCATGAATTTGTTGTTTATATCCAAAATCGTTTGAGCTTAATGTATCTCTGTAATATCCACCATTTACATCGTAAAAATCGTTTTGATAGTTTGAGTAAATATCTTCGATTATTGATTTATAACCTGTTTCAATCTTAGCTTTATTGCTTAGAGGGTGTACATAATCTGCTTGTGCAATAATATTTGTGTTGTCGTATTGCGAATAATCTCGTTGCTTATAAAACGAGTCTATTTGATTGTAATATTCATCGTAGTAATCTTCGGTATAACTTCCAAACCCATCGCTATTAGATTTAGAATAAGTAAGATTTACCGATAACTCCTGCCCTGGTTTGGCAAATTCCGAGTTAAAAACCAAATTATTATCAAAACTTGTTCGAGTGTTATTATATTGTGTATTTCTTTGTGTCGAATTGTTTACATATTCATTTTGATTTAAATAGAAATACTCAATATTGCTAGATTTATCTCTATCTCCTACATTATAATTACCAGTGTATGACAAAGATATTTTGTCGGTAATAAAATAATCTATACCTGCATTAAACATATTAGAATTTGAAATATGATTTCCGCCTTCGTTTTGTTTTAACCAAGTTGTTGTATCGGTTAATATATTCTGGCGTAAAGCGTCTTTCTTAAAATTACGGTCGTTATAACGATAAGAATATGTTCCAAAAAAATTAAATTTTCCGGTTCTATGATTTAGCTTTAGCGAACCGTTATATTTATTTCCTGTTCCGGCACTTAACAAAACCGAACCATTTGTGCCTTTTCGCTTTTCTTTTTTTAGCTTTATATTGATTATCCCTGCCATTCCATCGGCATCGTACTTTGCCGAAGGATTTGTTATTACCTCTATACTTTCTACTGTATTTGCCGGAAACTGCTCCAAAATAGTAGCTAAATCGCCACCCATAATGCTTGATGGTCTGCCATCAATTAAAACCCGTACATTTGAGTTACCTCGCAAAGTAACATTTCCTTCCATATCAATATCTACTGATGGTAAATTATTCAACACTTCGGTAACCGATGAGGTCTCGCTTGTTAAATCTTTGCTTACATTAAATACCTTTTTCTCAATTGTGTTTTGTTGTAGGTTCTTTTCAGCAACAACTTCAACTGTTTCGAGTTGTTCGGCATTTGGTTCAATTTTAATTTTTCCTAAATCTATTGTTGATGCATTTGGTTTTATCATTATGTTATCTATTACTTTATCGTGAAAACCTATAAAACTAATAATTACTTTGTATTTGCCTACCTCAATTTTTTTAAGCTCGAAATAACCATGTGAGTTTGTAATTCCTCCATCAACAGGTTTTTGTGTTCGCATAGATATTAACGAAATTGTAGCAAACTCAACAGCTTGTTTGTTTTCGTCAATTACCTTTCCACTTAAAATTCCAATTTTGGGTCTTTCTCCACCTTTACCCTGTGGGCGTTGTGCAAAACTTATGCTTAAACTAAGAACTAATATAATCAGTATTATTTTTTTCATAAATTATGTATTAAATATGTGGCTTAGATATCATGAAAATAAAAAGGTTTAAAGATTACAAAAATAATAATTTATCCTAATTCATATTTTTTATTTATATTTATAGTTTTTAAAATAAATGCAATAATTGATACACAAATCGGTATAGTATTTTTAACAAGTTGATGTGTATTAAGGAATTAAAATTTAAATAGCATGAAAAACAAACTCATTATTTTAAATTTATTTATAATTCTTTCAGCTCAAGTGTTTTCTCAAAAAAACGAGGAGATACAAGCTCTTGATTCTACAAGTGTAGCTCAAATCCAACAGATATTAAATACAGAAATAACAATAAATTTCGATTTTAATGAGTGTAAAATTAAACCCGAATTTATTAATATCTTAGATGAATTTATTGCAAATTTATCAAAAGAAAATAATTACAGTGCAATAATTTACGGACATACAGATAGTGTTGGAAGCGACGAAGACAATATTAAATTGAGTTTTTGCAGAGCAAATACTGTTAAAGATTATTTCATCGAAAAAGGCATTCCAGAAAATAGAATTCAAGTAATTTCTAAAGGCGAAAAAGCGGCAATTGCCAATAATAACACCGAGGAGGGAGCTTATAAAAACAGACGAGTTGTAATAAATTTTGTTAAAAAATAGGGATTTTCTTTTCCCGAATTACTTAACAACCTTAGATTTAAGAATATCTTTATTAGAGTGATTTACAACAATATCACCATCTTTTAACAAAGAAAAATCTTTTACTAATTTCCCGTTTTTGGTTAAATAGGTGTATCCTTTTGCAAGAATATTTTCCGGATTATTTTCTTGTAAAATATGTTTGCTTATATCCAAACGGTGTCTAGAATTGTTGATATAAGAACTAGAAGCATCGCGTAAGCGATTTTTCTTACGAATTAAAAATTCTTTTTGCATATCAACAGCCGATTCTGCTGCAAAACGAGTTCTTATTTTTAGTGTTGAGAGTTTAGAATTTTCTTTTGCAATGTTTTGATTTACAGTGTTCTTAAAATCGGCTTTCAATAAATCTAATTTGTAGAAAGAGTTTGTAATAATTTTTGATGTGCTATTACTAAAATCTACATCAATTTGTTTTAAAAGATTCTGCTGCTGCTCCAAAATCCACTTAGCTTCCGAGTTAAATTCTTCGCTTAAACTATCAATTAAATTTAAATAATTTTCCGATTGTTCTATAATAAACTCGGCAACTGCCGTTGGAGTTTTTAACGAAGTATGTGCAACAATATCGCAAATTGAAGTATCTCTTTCGTGACCAATACCGGTTAAAACAGGTAAAGGAAACTGTGTTATATAATATGCAATATTATAATTATCGAAAACTCCCAACTCAATTTTAGAGCCGCCACCGCGAATAATTACAACTAAATCGAAATGCTCGTGATACTCGTAAATGCGGTCTAAAGCAGCAATTATCGATTCTTCAACCTTGTCGCCTTGCATAAAAGCAGTAAATAGCTTGGTATGATAAACAAAACTATGCTGATTATTATTTAACTGAGTTAAAAAATCTTCGTATCCGGCAGCAGTTTCAGACGAAATTATTGCAATGGTTTTTGGTACCAAAGCTAAACTCAGTTCCTTGTTCATATCAATAATACCGTCAGTTTCGAGCTTGTCTAGAATTTCTCGTTTCTCTCGTTCTAAATCGCCAAGTGTGTAGTTTGGGTCAATATCAACAATATTTAAACTAAAACCATAAAGCTCGTGAAAAACTACCGAAGCTTTTATCAATACTTTTATTCCGCTACGTAAATTTTCGCCTGTAACACTTTCGAAATAAGAGTTTATCATAGAAAAATTACTTGCCCAAATTGTTGCACGCATTTTTGCAATAATTCGTTCGTTTTCCTCATCTTTTTGTATCAACTCCAAATAGCAATGCCCACTACGGTTTACATTTAAACTTGCAATTTCTGTAACAATAGGGTAATAATCAAAGAATTTATCTTCGATTGTTTGCTTAACAAGCGATGTAATCTCAAGTAACGAATATGTTTTGTCTGAATTCATAAATATCTTACAAAGATACTTGATTTTTTTTCTTAACTTTACGCAAGAAATTATTTTTATGATATCAGAAAAAGAAAATTTAAGATTAAAAAGCATTGCAAAGGAAATACGAATTGATGTTTTAAAAAGTATTTCGGCAGCAGGTTCGGGGCATACAGGCGGCTCGCTTAGCTCTGCCGATATTTTTACTGCTCTTTATTTTTATATAATGAATCACAAACCCGAAAACCCAAATTGGGCAGAACGCGATAAATTAGTCCTTTCTATTGGGCATATTGCACCTTTGCTTTATGCAAGTTTAGCACATGCCGGATATTTTCCAAAAAATGAATTATTGAGTTTACGAAAACTTGGCTCTCGTTTGCAAGGTCACCCGGGAAAAGACCACGGATTGCCCGGCATTGAGCTCTCGGCAGGTTCGCTTGGGCAAGGTTTATCGGTGGCAGTAGGTATGGCTTTGGCAAATAAAATCGATAAAAAAGACAGCTGTATTTTTTGCATAAACGGCGATGGAGAATTACAAGAAGGCTCTATTTGGGAAGCAGCAATGAGTGCCTCGCATCATAAATTAGATAATTTAATTGGTATAGTTGATAGAAATTTTTTGCAAATTGACGGTAAAACCGAAGATGTTATGAAAATTGAACCACTTGCCGAAAAATGGAAGTTGTTCGGTTGGGAAGTTTTTGAATGCGATGGCCATAGTTTCCCCGAAATTATTGATAGCATTGAAAAAGCAAAACAAATAAAAGATAAACCATCGGTAATAATTGCAAATACAGTTATGGGAAAAGGAGTATCGCAAATAGAAAATAATCATAATTGGCACGGAAAAGCACCAAGTGAGGAAGAACTCGGTATGTTTATTAATGAACTGAATGAAAAATAACCAAAATCTAAAAAAATATTATGGAAAAGAAAACAACAAAAAAAAGAAAACCAAGTATTATTGATGCTTTAATTCCAATGGGTTTTTTAATTGGAATGCTTTCTTTAGCAGTATATATATTTGGCGATGAGGCATCGTGGGGTCCAAACCAAATAGCACTAACATTTAGTAGTTTAATAGCTGCATTTATTGGTCTTAAAAATAAATATACTTGGGACGAAATGGGTAATGGCGTTGCAAAAAGTATAAATCAAGCATTACCTGCTATTTTTATTCTTTTGGCAGTAGGTGCATTAATAGGAACTTGGGTAATGTCGGGTACAGTTACAACAATGATTTATTATGGATTAAAAATACTTAATCCGGATATATTTTTCCCTACTGTTGTAATTGTAACAGCAATAATTTCGGCAAGTATTGGTAGCTCGTGGACAACCGTTGGAACAATTGGAGTTGGATTAATAGGAATTGCTCACGGAATGGGAATGTCTATGCCAATGACAGCCGGCGCAATAGTTTCCGGTGCTTATTTTGGCGATAAACTATCTCCTTTATCCGATACCACAAATCTAGCCCCTGCTGTTGCCGGATCTAATCTTTATACACATATAAAACATATGGTTTGGACTACAATACCTGCAATTGTTATAACACTTATTATTTTTACTTTTTTAGGATTAAATTCTACAGTATCAGGCGATATTGATATAAAAAATCAAACTTTAATTGCAATAGAACAAAACTTTACTACAAATATGTGGTTGTTAATACCTATTTTAGTTGTAATTGTTTTAGCTGTAATAAAAGCAAGACCTTTTCCTACAATTCTTGCAGGAGCTTTTGTTGGCGGTATTTTTGCTGTTATTTTTCAACAAGAACAAGTTGCTCAATTTATTAATAAACCCGAGTTATCTACACCAATACAAATGTTAGCAGGAGTTTGGAAAGCTATGTACACAGGTTTTGAAACCTCTACAGGTTCGGCAACTATTGATGAATTAGTAAATAGAGGTGGAATGAGTTCTATGCTTGAAGTTATTTGGTTAATACTTTCAGCATTAATGTTTGGTGGTGTAATGGAAGAAACAGGTTTGCTTAACAGACTATTACTTGCTTTATTAAAAATTGTAAGAGGAACCGGTTCGCTTATTGCTACAACAATTTTTACAGGAATAGCAACAAATGTTGTTGCATCAGACCAATATATGGCAATTGTTCTACCGGGTAGAATGTTCCGTTTAGAATACGAAAAACGAAACCTTGCAGCCGAAAATCTATCTCGTGCTCTAGAAGATTCCGGAACATTAACATCGGCTCTTATTCCTTGGAATACTTGTGGGGCATATATGTCGGGAACACTTGGTGTAGCAACTACTGCATATTTACCTTTTGCTTTCTTTAATTATATAAGCCCTATTATTTCTATAATTTTTGGATTTACCGGCTTTACTATAAAAAAGATTGATAAAACAAAATAAATGCACGAAGACATTAAAAAAGCTATAACAATTCTGCGAGAAGGCGGAATAATTCTTTATCCTACCGATACAATTTGGGGTATTGGTTGCGATGCCTCTAACAAAGAAGCCGTTGAACGTATTTACAAGATAAAACAACGTTCCGACAGTAAAAGCATGCTTGTTTTGGTTAGCCGTCCCGAAATGATACAGTTTTATGTTGATGAACTAAGCGATACGGCTTACGATTTATTCGATTTAGCAACAGAACCGCTTACTGTTATTCTTGATGATGTTAAAAATTTAGCCGATAATCTTATTGCACAAGATGGCTCTGTTGGTTTTAGAGTAACAAACGAAGAATTTTCTAAAAAACTTGTACAACAATTCAAAATGCCAATTGTTTCTACATCAGCAAATATAAGTGGAGAATCTGCCCCCGCAATTTTTGATGAAATATCAGAAGAGATAATCTCGGCAGTTGATTATGTTGTAGAATATCGCCAAGAGGATACAACAAAAGCAAGTCCGTCTAAGATAATAAAACTTAGTAATACCGGAGAATTTAAAGTGATAAGATAATTAACCCGCATTATTCACCGAAAAATTCACTAATATTTTTTATTTTTGCTATTTAATTATAAAAATTTATTTATGGCTTCAACGGCAGATTTTAAAAACGGATTATGTATAGAATTTAAAAACGGACTTTATTCAATTGTTTCTTTTCAACATGTTAAACCAGGAAAAGGTCCTGCATTTGTTAGAACAAAACTAAAAAATTTAGAAACCGGTAAAGTAATAGATAATACTTTTACAGCAGGAGTAAAAATCAATACAGTTAGAATAGAAAGAAGACCACATCAATATTTATATAAAGATGGCGATGATTTTGTTTTTATGCACAACGAAACTTTCGAACAAATAAATATTAGTGAGAATCTTATTGACAATCCACTACTTTTAAAAGAAGGAATGAATGTAGAAATAGTTTTTCATGCTGAAGCAGAACAAGTACTACAAGTTGATTTACCACCTTTTGTAGAAATGGAAGTTACATATTCTGAACCGGGTCTTAAAGGAGATACTTCATCGTCAACAGCTTTGAAAAAAGCAACACTCGATACAGGTTTAGAAATTATGGTGCCTCTTTTTGTTGAAACCGGCGACAGAATTAAAGTTGATACAAGAGATACCTCTTATTCTGAAAGAGTAAAATAACTTATTAAATAAGTGCCCTTAGGGGCATTTTTTATTTTATAAAATATATAAAAATGAAATTTTCTAGAGCATACACATTAAACGAAATATCAGAAATTGTTAATGTTGAAATTATTGGCAACAAAGATATTCCTGTTTTAGGAATTAATGAAATTCATATGGTAGAAAATGGTGATATCACTTTTGTAGATCATCCAAAATACTACGATAAAGCTCTTAATTCCAATGCTACAATAATTATCATTAATAAACCTGTTGATGCCCCCGAAGGAAAAGCTCTTTTATTTACCGAAGACCCTTTTAAAGCATACAATAAAATAACAAATCATTTTAATCCATTTGTTGCAGCAACATCAACAATTAGCGATAGTGCTACAATTGGAGAAGGAAGCATTATACAACCCGGTGTATTTATAGGAAACAATGTAAAAATTGGTAAAAATTGTTTAATTCATTCTAATGTTAGTATTTACGATAATGTTATTATTGGTAATGATGTAATAATTCATGCAAATTCTGTTATTGGTGGCGATGCATATTATTTTCAAAAGCGTGAAGATGGTTGGCACAAAATGCATACTTGCGGAAATGTTTTAATAAAAGATAAAGTAGAAATAGGTGCAGTTTGCACAATTGATAGAGGTGTTTCCGGCAATACTATTATTGGAGAAGGAACAAAATTCGATAATCACGTGCAAGTAGGACACGATACTCATATAGGTAAACACTGTTTAATTGGTGCTTTTTGTGCTATTGCAGGTGTTACAGTTATAGAAGATAATGTTCTTATTTGGGCACGTGTAGCTGTTAATAAAGACCTTGTAATAAAAGAAGGTGCAACAATTTTAGCTACTTCGGCAGTTGATAAATCTTTAGAAGGTGGTGGAAAAGTGTATTTTGGTGCTCCAGCCGAAGATGTACGCAAAAAATGGAGAGAAATGGCTGCAATTAGAAAATTACCCGAAATTATTAAGAAATTAGATTTATAATGGCTTTAATTAAATCTGTAAGAGGTTTTACTCCAAAATTTGGTAAGAATTGTTATTTGGCCGAAAATAGCGTTATTATTGGTGATGTTGTTATTGGTAACGATTGCAGCATTTGGTTTTCAACTGTTATACGTGGCGATGTAAACTCAATTAAAATAGGTAATAGAGTTAATATTCAAGATGGATCTGTTTTGCACACTCTTTATCAAAAATCTACAATAAAAATTGGCGATAATGTTTCGGTGGGGCATAATGTAACAATACACGGAACAATTATTAAAAACAATGTACTAATTGGTATGGGTTCTACCCTATTAGATGATGCTGTTATTGGCGAAAATTCTATTATTGCAGCCGGTTCTTTGGTTTTATCTAAAACAATTGTAGAACCAAATAGCATTTATGCAGGTGTTCCTGCAAAAAAAATTAAAGATATTGAACCTGAGCAATCGCAAGAAATGATACAAAAAATTGCTAAAAATTACTTAATGTATTCCGATTGGTACAAAGAATAGATTTCAAAATTCTATATAAAAGAAAAGTCCGTATTAAGTACGGACAATTCTAACTGTGCCATGAGAAAATTTTAATATTTTAATTAAGGTTAAAGGATTTATTCTAATTTTTTTCTCACTGCTAAAGTACTGGCATTATAATAAATTTTAAAATTAAAATTGTACTGTTATATACATCAGAACATATTTTTTTAATATGTACATGGTTATTAATATAATATAATGTGTAATGTATTTATTTTTATAGTTGTTTTAAACCGGAATTAGCTTTTTGTTTTATACTATTTTGATATTCTGACTTGTTTAACTCCAAAGCTTTGTTAAAATAATACTTTTGTTTTTCTATGTTTTTTTCTTTTTGATAAATATAAGCTAATTCTAATGCAGAATATGGTATAAAATATTTTTCTGTACTACTGTAATTTTTCAAAACTCTTGCAAAATATATTTTTGCATTTTTATAGTTTTCTAACATATATTCAATTCTACCTAATCTGTATAAATATTCTGCTTTTTCTTCGTTTGTTTTATAATTATCGGGGTTTTGTTTTAATAAACTATATGCCAAATCATATTTTCCTGCATCGAATAATAATCTTGCTTTTAATAAAATTTTATTTGGTTTTGTTGTTTCTTCGGCTTCGTTTAATGCTTGTTTATCGGCTGCTGTAAAAGTTTCTCCTGTAGTTTTTGTTAATTCTTTATATTTTTTAAAATCTTTATCGTTATTGTTTAATACAGCTATTCTTGCTATTTGCCAGTATGAAGCTTTTATAAAATTTTCGTTTTTGTTTGTTTTAACAAATTGTAATAAATAATTTTTTGCTTTTGTTTTATCTTCTGTTGTTAAATTTACACCTAAAAAATAATATAAAATAGGTATTTCTTTTATTTTTTTTTCTTTTAAAAGTATAATATTTTTTTGCAATTTTTTGCTTTCGCCAAATTTGTAATTTTTTAAAATATTAGAAAATAAAATTGTTGAATTAAAAGAGTTTTTTTCTTTATTAACTAAATGAAATTTAAAATCTTGGTTATCTAAATTTTCTTTTAAAAATGTATGTATCAATAAATTAAGAGAATAAGCTTCTATATAAATATTTTGTTTTTGCTGTGTGTAAATTAAATATTGATTTAATTCTTTATACCCGCTTATTATATCTCCTTCGAGACCAATTAATTTTAAGAATTTTTTGCCTTTATCAGGGGTTATTCCTGCAATAATTTTATATAAGCCGCTTAGTTTTTTATTTTCTTTATAATTAGGATATTTTTCAATTTGATCTTCTAAAAATCCATAAGATTTTACAAAATGAATTGATCCTGATATAAAATCTTTATTCATTAGTTTTATTATTGCCGATTGCAAATATATTTCCGATAATAATAATTTTTTATTCTTATCTTCATCGTCTAAATCTTCAATAATATCTTCTGTTTTATCGAAACTTTTATTAAATAATTCTTGGTTTTTTTCTCCCGATATCAATAAATTCTGAAGAAAAACAGAATAGGTGTTTAAATAAAAAGAAATTGGTGTTTTATCTTTTTCTAATAATTTTTCTGCTTGGGTAAATTTAAAATTAAAAATTAATTTTCTTGCTTTTAATGTATTATTATTATATGCAGAATTACTTGAATAAGAAAAACTTACATTAATAAATAATATAAAAATAAAGAAGAAAAAAAACTTAATTTTTATCATAAATTAATTTCTATTTACAATAGTTGCACTTGCTTGTATTGTTGGCATTATTAACATATCGTTAATATTAACATGTTTTGGTCTGGTTACTGCAAAAATAACTGCCTCGGCAATATCATCAGCATAAAGCGGAACTATTCCTTCGTAAACCGATTTTGCTTTTTCTTTATCACCATCGAAACGAACAATAGAAAACTCTGTTTCTACCATACCGGGATTAATTGCTGTTACCTTAACATTATGTTCTACCATATCAATACGCATAGCCTTTGTAAGAGCATCTACAGCGTGTTTTGTTGCACAATATACATTTCCGTTAGGATAAACCTCTTTTCCTGCTATAGAACCAATATTTATAATATGACCTTCGTTTTTATTTATAAATATCGGAGATATCAATTTAGTTATATTTAATAAACCTTTTAAATTTGTATCAATCATCATATCCCAATGCTCAAAATTTCCATCTTGTATTTTACTTAAACCTGCAGCTAATCCTGCATTATTAATCAAAACATCAATATTTCGCCATTCTTGCGGTAATTTTTCTATTGCTCGCTCGCATTGAAATCTATCTCGTATATCAAAACTCAAACTTATTGCTTGAACACCATATTTTTTTTTAATATCTTTTTCTATACTATCTAATAAATTTCCTCGCCTGCCTGTTATTATTATATTGTAATTAATTTCGGCTAATTTATAAGCAATTGCCTTACCTATTCCGGAAGAAGCACCTGTTATTAAAGCTATTTTATTCATAATATATTAATATTAATTTCTACTTTGTAAAAGTAATTTAATTTATTAATTTAGATTTGAAATTT
>Ga0256913_10000415_pt1 | contig 21987 bp, 34 predicted proteins | sample Axial_MatmetaG_FD_185970 | JGI IMG/M metagenome (GOLD analysis project Ga0256913, IMG submission 185970) | Deep-sea worm associated microbial mat communities from Axial Seamount, Juan de Fuca Ridge, Pacific Ocean - Axial_Mat | ecosystem: Environmental > Aquatic > Marine > Oceanic > Microbial... | reverse complement strand
AGGATTTACCAACATTTGAACGACCGGCAAGCGCAACTTCGGGGAGCTTCGTTTTAGGAAGCTGGTCAAGTACTGATACCGATTTTATAAATTCTATTTTACTCATAAAAAAAAGAGTAACCGATCATTCGATTACTCTTTCCCTGTAATTAATCAAGAATAACTTATTTATCTTCTTTTTTCTCTTCTTCAGTTGCTTCATCCTCAGCCTTTGCATCTTCTGTTTTTTCTTCTGCTTTAGCTTCAGATGTTTCTTCCTCTTTTACTTCCTCAGAAGTTTCTTCTGCTTTTTCAGTATTTTCTTCTGTAACCTCTTCGGCGGTTTCCTCAACAGTTTCTTCCGCTACTTCTTCAGTTTCGTTTTGTTCAGTTTCATCAACCGCTTCTGTTTCTTCAGCAGCTTTTTCTTCAACAGTTTCTTCTACAACTTTTGCATCTTCAGTTTTAGCTTTACGAGGTTTCTTTCTTTCAACAACATCGTTATAATCAACCAATTCGATAATAGCCATTTCAGCGGCATCGCCTAATCTATGACCGAGTTTTACAACTCTTGTATAACCGCCAGGTCTATCGCCGATTTTTGGAACTATCTCGTTGAATAATTCTTTCACAACTTCTTTATCTTGAATATCCTTAGCTACAATTCTTCTTGCAGCAACGGAATCATTCTTTGCTCTTGTGATAATAGGTTCAACAAATACTCTGGTTTCTTTAGCTTTTGCAAGAGTAGTCTTAATTTTCTTTTCTCTTAACAAAGCGGTAGCTAATGCTCTTAAAGTTGCCACGCGATGCGAAGCGGTTCTGTTTAATTTACGTCCTTTAACTCTATGCCTCATGATACTCTACCTTATCAATAAAATTTAATTGTTTTCACTATTATAATTTAGATACTTGTCCACGTCCATTCCAAATTCCAGGCCGTACATTTCAACTATCTCAGTCAGTTCCGATAGAGATTTTCTACCAAAATTTCTGAACTTAAGCATTTCGCTTTCATCTTTTTTAACAAGGTCGCCCAAAGTTTTTATCTCAGCAGCTTTTAAGCAGTTGTGAGATCTTACACTTAATTCAAGGTCGTCAACACTTGTCATTAAAATCTTTTTGATTCTTTCAGCTTCAACATCAATTTCAGTCTCAATTTTTTCTTCTTCTTGTTCAACGTCAAAATTGATAAATAAATTAATGTGATCTCTTAAAATTTGACCCGCATTCGAAAGTGCATCTTCCGGAGTAATTGACCCGTCAGTATGAATTTCAAGTGCAAGTTCTTCGTAATCGTTGCTTTCGCCGATTCTTACATTCTTTACATTGTAAGTAACTTTTGTAATCGGTGTATAAATCGAATCGATCATAATAAGACCGATTGTACGATCGGAAACATTTTGCTCTGATGCAGGCACATAACCTTTACCAAAACCGAATCTTAATTCCATATTGAATTTTGCATCATCGTTCAATGTTGCAATGTACTGATCAGGATTCAATATTTCAATGTCGCTGCATTGTTCTTGAATATCTTTTGCTGTTACAGTACCAGCGCCATTCATGGATAATTCCATTTTGTTAGCTTTTTTATTAAGAATTTTAAATCTTACTTTTTTAAGATTTAAAATAATTTCGGTAACATCTTCAGCAACACCAGGAATACTGGTAAACTCATGCAAAACACCGTCAAACTTAACAGCAGTAATAGCACTGCCAGCTATTGACGATAATAAAACTCTTCGAAAGGCATTTCCAAGAGTTACTCCAAAACCTCTCTCTAACGGTTGAACAACAAATTTGCCATACTTATCTGACGATGATGCCTCTTCTAAAATCACACCATCAGGCATTTTTATAAACGGATAACTCATCTAATTCCTCTTCTTAAAATTATTAATTACTTAGAGTATAATTCAACGATTAATTGTTCGTTAGCTACTAAAGGCACATCTTCACGTGCAGGAACATCCATAAAAGTTCCGCTTAACGATGCCTTATCAACTTGTAGCCACTCATAAACATTATCTTTTGTTCTTCTTAATGTATTATGAATTACATCTAACTTTTTACTTTTTTCACGAACTGTAATAACATCACCCGGCTGTAAAATATAAGAAGGAATGTTTACAGTTCTGCCATTGACTTGTAAATGTCTGTGAAGGACTAACTGACGAGCAGCTTTTCTTGACGGAGCAAATCCCAAACGATAAACAACATTATCAAGTCTACTCTCAAGTAATTGAATCAAGTTTTCACCAGTAACGCCTTTTTGTTTATTGGCTTTAACAAAGTATGAGTGAAACTGAGATTCCAATAATCCGTAAATTCTTTTAACTTTCTGTTTTTCGCGTAGCTGAACGCCGTATTCAGAAAATTTCATTCTTCTGCTTAATCCATGCTGTCCAGGAGCATAATTTTTACTTTCCAGAGGACAACGTTCGGAATGACACTTTGAACCTTTTAAAAATAATTTTTGTTTTTCTCTTCTACACAGTTTACAACTTGGGCCAGTATATCTTGCCATCTAATCTTCTCCCTTTATACTCTTCTACGTTTCGGTGGTCTACAACCATTGTGTGGTATAGGTGTAATATCTCTTATGGATAAAATCTGCAGCCCTGCAGTGTTAAGTGCACGAATTGCAGCTTCTCTTCCTGAGCCAGGTCCTTTGACAAAAACATCAACTTTTCTTAAACCTAAATCATAAGCTTCTTTCGCTGCGCCTTCTGCAGTAACTTGAGATGCAAAGGGAGTATTCTTTCTAGAACCTTTGAATCCGTTTTTACCTGCAGATGACCATGAGATTGTATTTCCATAAACATCAGTAATCGTCACAATGATATTATTAAAAGTTGCTTTAATATGAGCAACTCCTATAGAATCAACATGAATTTTCTTTTTAATTTTTCTAACAGCTTTTGCCAAAACTATACTCCTTTTATATTAGCTACTTATTTAACTGCTTTTTTCTTGCCAGCAACAGTTCTTCTCTTACCTTTTCTGGTTCTGGCATTCGTCTTGGTCCTTTGTCCACGTGCAGGTAAACCTCTACGATGGCGTAAACCTCTGTAAGCACCAATATCCATTAATCTTTTAATGTTTTGCTGAACTTCACTTCTCAAAGCACCTTCCACTTTGTATTCAGCAGTCATAACCGAACGAATTGCGGCTACTTCTTCTTCTGTCAGGTCAGCAATTTTCTTTTCAATATCGATATTAGCTTTTTTCAGAATTTCAATTGCTGTGTACTGACCAATACCATAAATGTAGGTTAACCCTATATAAGCTTTTTTCTGTTTTGGTAAATCGATTCCTGCGATACGAGCCAAACTAGTTACCTCCTAAATTATCCTTGGCGCTGTTTGTGTTTCGGATTTTTACAAATCACACGAACAGTTCCATGTCGTTTAATGATTTTACAATTGTCACATATTTTCTTAACTGAAGCACGAACTTTCATCTTTATCCTCAACTATTTATATCGGTATGTAATTCTACCTTTATTCAAATCATACGGTGATAATTCAACTGCTACTTTATCACCGACTAATATTTTTATAAAATGCATTCTCATCTTGCCGGAAATATGAGCTAAAATAACATGACCGTTATCTAATTTCACTTTAAAATTAGCATTGGGCAACGTTTCCGTTACTATTCCGTCAATTTTTATTGGTCCTTGTTTAGCCATACTAATTAACCGTTAATATTTCTGGTTTACCATCAATTATTGCAATTGAATGCTCAAAATGAGCTGATGGTTTTCCATCGGCCGTTACAACCGTCCAACCATCTTCTTCAACATTTACTTTATGAGTTCCCATGTTTACCATAGGTTCAATTGCCAGTGTCATTCCATTTTTAATCAGAGGTCCAGTATGCTTTCTTCCGAAATTCGGAATCTGAGGATCCTCATGAAGTTTTTTACCGACACCATGACCGCAAAGATCTCGAACAATTGAAAACCCAAAACTTTCAACATATTCTTGAACCGCTGCTGAAATATCACCAATACGGTTATTTGCTTTTGCAGCTTCAATTCCTTTGTGAAGAGATTTTTCAGTAACATCCATCAATATTTTTTTCTCTTCTGAAATACTTCCTATAGCTATCGATAAAGCTGCATCGCCATAATAATGGTTTTTAATAACACCGATATCTACAGAAAAAATTTCACCTTCCTTAAGAACTCTGTTGCTAGGAATTCCATGTACAACAACTTCATCAATTGATGCGCAGATTGTACCAGGAAAATCCATAACTCCATACTGCTTATAACCTTTAAAAGCAGGTATTGCATCGTTACTTCGTATCCAGTCTTCGGCAATTTTATCAAGCTCTAAAGTTGAAACACCGGGTTTCGCATAACGCTTGACTAATTGCAACGTTTCGGCTACGATCTGGCAACTTTCACGTATATAATCAATCTCTCGTTTTGATTTAATTAAAATCAACTATATACCACCGCCTCTTCGGCCTCTCATTTTACCAGATTTCATGAACCCGTCATAATGTCTCATCAACAAGTGAGATTCAATCTGTTGTAAAGTATCTAATGCAACACCGACAATAATCAACAAACTAGTTCCACCAAAAAACTGTGCAAAACTTCCCGATACACCAAGTCTGGAAATAAACGCCGGCATGATTGCAATCAATGCCAAGAATATTGAGCCAGGCAGTGTAATCTTTGTTAAAATATTGTCGATAAATTCGGATGTTTGTTTACCCGGTCTAATTCCGGGAATGAATCCACCCTGCTTTTTCATATTTTCAGCAACATCTTGCGGATTAAACGCAATTGCTGTATAAAAATAAGTAAAGAACACTATCATTAATCCGTAGATAAATGAATAAGTAAATGACGTATAATTAAAATGCGATGAAACAGCTTGTAAAAACTCATTGTCAGGGAAAAATGATAAAACCGTACTAGGAATAAACATAATTGCCTGAGCAAAAATGATAGGCATTACACCAGCAGTATTCACTTTAAGAGGAATATACTGTGTTACACCGCCATAAACTTTTCTGCCTACAACACGCTTTGCATATTGAACCGGAATTCTTCTAGTTCCTTCTGTTACCAGAACTATACCGGCAATAATTAAAACCATGAGTGTTAGTATTACAATTTCAATAACAATATTTCTTGTTCCAGATGCAATAAGACGATATTCGTCCAATACTGCGAACGGAAATCTGTTAATGATCCCGATAAAAATTATCAATGAAATACCATTACCAATTCCTTTATCAGTTATCTGCTCACCTATCCACATCATGAAAACCGTACCGGCAACTAGGATCATTACAGACGTAAAAACGAAACCAAAACCTTGGATTTCAGCCGGAACAACAGGAACACCGTTGAACGATAAATTATTAATAACACCGGTAACAACACCAAGAGCTTGGAAAAACGAAATAGCTACTGTACCGTAACGTGTTAACTGAGTAATTTTCTTTCTTCCCTCTTCCCCTTCTCTTTGAAGTTTTTGGAAATAAGGAATTACAGCGCCACCCAACTGTAAAATAATGGAAGCACTGATATAAGGCATAATTCCAAGTGCAAAAATTGCCGCATTTCTGAACGCACCACCCGCAAAAAGATCATATAACCCAAGAAGGTTATCCGATGTTTTATTTGCCATCGCTTCCGATAACAAATATGAATCAATTCCAGGTAAGGTGATGTGAGCACCAACTCTTACAACTACCAACAGAGCTAACGTATAGAGAATTCTCTGACGTAACTCATGTATTTTGAAAATATTCCGAAAAGTTTCTTGTAAATTTGCCATTAATCTTTCATCTCTTTGATTGTTCCGCCAGCATTTTCAATTTTTTCTTTTGCAGATTTACTAAACGCATGAGCTTCAACTTCAACTTTGGATGTAATTTCACCGTTACCTAAAATTTTATACGGGCTAACAGCTTTTGAAATCATTCCGTTTTTGTAAAGTACAGCTGCATTTATAATACCATCTTCAACTTTCTTTTCATCTATTAATTTCTGCAAGCTAGATACATTAACCGCTTGATAACTTACTCTGAACGGGCTAGTGAATCCTTTTTTAGGAACTCTTCTTTGAAGCGGCATTTGTCCACCTTCGAACCATGCACGATATTTATAACCCGACCTTGATTTTTGTCCGTTACTACCTCTAGTGGCAGTACCACCACGTCCACTACCTTCGCCGCGAGCAATTTTCTTTCTTTGTTTAGTAGCTCCCTTTGCACTCTTAAGATTACTTAAAATATCCATCAGATTTCCTATTCTTCAATTTCTTCAACTTTTACTAAATGCGATACTATCTTTACCATACCTCTAATCTGAGGAGTATCGTTATGAATTACACTATTATTCGGTTTGCCTAAGCCAAGCGCTTCGATAGTGAGCTTTTGTTTCTTAGGTCTGTCAATAGTACTTTTAACTTGTGTTATGTTCAATTTTTTTGTCATCGTTTTCCTCAATTAGGCATTAAACAATTCGCTAACTTCCATGCCTCTTTTAGCTGCCATTTTTCTGGCATCTATCAAATGGAGCAATCCGCTTAAAGTTGCTTTTACTTGATTATGAGAGTTACTTGATCCTAAAGATTTTGTAAGAATATCTTGTATTCCGGCAGCTTCAAGTACCGCTCTAACTCCACCACCGGCAATAACACCGGTTCCGTGAGAAGCAGGTTTCAAAAGCACTCTACCGGCGCCATACTTACCAATAATTTCGTGAGGAATAGTTCCTTTAATTATCGGGATAACCTTTACATTTTTCTTTGCATCATCTATTCCTTTAGAAATAGCATCAGTAACTTCGTTTGCTTTTCCAAGGCCTACACCAACTTTTCCTTTACCGTCGCCAACAACAACAATTGCGTTGAAGCTGAATCTTCTACCACCTTTAACCACTTTGGCAACGCGGTTTATATGCACAACTTTTTCTTTTAATCCATCAACATTTGTCACTTTTTTAGGCTTCAATTTTAACTCCCTTACTTAACAAATTCTTTTTTCTTTTAGAATGCAGCCGGAAGAGGATTCGAACCTCTACAGACGCCTCCAAAGGGCGTAGTCCTACCATTAGACGATCCGGCTGTCTTTAAAATTTCAATCCGGCTTCCCTAGCGCCATCGGCTACAGCTTTAACTCTACCATGATAAGCAAAAAGACCACGGTCAAAAACTACTTTCTCAATTTTAAGATCAAGAGCTTTTTTACCAATCAGTTCGCCAACCAATTTACTTTTTTCAGTTTTTGATTTAGCATTTTTAACCGCATCAGCAATTTCTTTAGATAAAGTTGATGCAGAAGCTAATGTTTTGCCTTGTGTATCGTCAATCAGCTGGGCATACATATGATTCAAACTTCTAAATACAGTTAAACGAGGTTTTTCGCTAGTGCCAAAAATATTCTTTCGTACTCTTAGTATTCTACGTGTTTTTCTTTGTTTATCTTTTTTCAACATTTTTAACTCAAATCTCCTAATCCTAAAAATTAACCAGCAGTTTTACCAGCTTTCTTGATGATAATTTCGTCACTATATTTAATACCTTTTCCTTTGTAAGGTTCAGGTTTTCTGAATGATCTTATTTTTGCTGCAACAAGTCCAACCAATTCTTTATCAATACCTTTGATAATAATTTGAGTTGTTGTCGGCACTTCCAATGTAATTTCGTCCGGAGGAGCAAAATAAATTGGATGTGAATAACCAATTGTTAACAACAAATTTTTCCCTTTAAGTTCGGCTCTGTAACCAACACCAACTATATCCAAGGTTTTTGTATAACCTTGAGTAACACCAACAACCATATTTTGCAATAACGCACGTGTTAAACCATGCAAAGCTCTATTCTGTTTCTGGTCGTTAGGTCTTTTTACTGCTACTTCGTCTTCTTGAACTTCAACTTCTATGTTATTAGGCAACGACATTGATAACTCGCCTAATTTACCTTTAACAGTAAGTTTCCTTCCATCCTGAGTAAAAGTAACATCTTTAATATTTACTGGTTTTTTACCTATTCGTGACACTTAATCTCTCCGTTCAAATATTTACCAAATGTGACAAATCACTTCGCCGCCAACAGCCGACTTACGCGCTTGCTTATCAGTAAGCAAACCTTGTGATGTTGAAATAATTGCAATTCCCAAACCGTTAAGAACGCGAGGGATATTATCTTTATCAACATATCTTCTTAAACCAGGCGTGCTGATTTTTTTCAAACCTGTAATAGAGGGTTGTCCGTCAACATATTTCAGGTGAACTCTAATCACATTCTGTTTATTATCTTCAATTATGTTGTAATCTCGTATAAATTTTGATTCTTTTAATATTTCCGCAATACCTTTTTTCATATTACTAGCCGGAATATCAACAAATCGTTTTTTTGCTTTCGCAGCATTTCTAATTCTTGTCAAAAAATCAGCAACTGGATCAGTAACTGGCATTTCTATTCTCCTACTATTTTACCAACTAGATTTTTTAATTCCTGGAATTTCACCTTTTAGAGCCATTTCTCTAAAAACCAATCTCGAAATTCCAAATTTTCTGTAATAACCTCTCGATCTTCCTGTCATCGTGCATCTGTTCTTAAGTCTTACCGGAGAAGCATTTCTAGGCAACTTTTGAAGACCTTCGTAATCACCTTTTGCTTTCAATTCTTTTCTTATTTCAGCATATTTTTCAACAACTTTACGTCGTTTTGCTTCTCTAGCTATAATTGATTTTCTTGCCATAAAAAAACCTTACCTAAATTTATTTTTTCTTAAACGGCATTCCGAATGCTAATAGCAGTTCGTATGCTTCATTGTCAGTTTTTGCAGTTGTAACAAAAGTAACATCCATACCAAGAACTTTAGTTACTTTATCAACATTAATTTCCGGGAAAATAATTTGTTCTTTAATTCCCAAAGTGTAATTTCCTCTTCCGTCAAACGATTTATCAGGAATTCCTCTAAAGTCTCTTACTCGAGGGATAGCAACAGAAATAAGCCTATCAAGAAATTCGTACATATAACGTTTTCTTAAAGTTACTTTAGCTCCAATTGCCATTCCTTCACGAAGCTTGAAGTTAGAAATAGATTTTTTCGCTTTTCTAATCTGCGGTTTCTGACCAGTAATTGTTTCAAGGTCTCTAACCGCGACTTCTAAAAGTTTGGAATCTTGAGTAGCAGCACCAACACCCATGTTAACTACTATTTTTTCCAACTTCGGAACTTCCATTACATTTTTATAAGAGAATTTTTCCTGCATTTGAGGAATAATTTCATTCTTATATTTTTCCAAAAGTCTTAAAGGAATATTAACAGTTTTGTTTTCACTGTTTTCAACTTTAGCTTTTTTTGTTGTCTTTTTATTTTCTTCTTTCTTCGCCATTATAAATTTAAATCCTTAAATATTGTAATTACAACATCTCGCCACTTAATTTGCTGACTCTAACTCTTCTTTTCTTTCCGGTTTTATCATCGATAATTATCTTAGTTCCTATTCTTGTAGGTTCGTTAGATTTAGGATCTAACAACATTACATTCGAAGCATGAATCGGAGCTTCTTTTTCGATGATACCACCTTGAGGATTAGCCTGATTAGGTTTTGTGTGTCTCTTTCTCAGATTCACACCCTCAATGATTATTCTATTCATTTTCGGAAATACCTTTAATACTTTACCTGTACTTCCTTTATAGTTGCCAGCAATAACAATCACATTATCGTTTTTCTTAATCTTCATTTAATAAAATCCTTATTTTATAACACTTCGGGTGCTAGTGATATAATTTTCATAAATCTTTTATCTCTAAGTTCTCTTGCAACAGGTCCAAAAATACGAGTTCCAATCGGTTCGTTCTGTGCATTTAGCAAAACAGCCGCATTCTCGTCAAATCTAATATATGAACCGTCGTTGCGTCTAACTTCTTTATTGGTTCTAACAATAACTGCTCTAGTAACTTCACCTTTTTTAATTCCACTATTAGGAATTGCAGCTTTAACAGTAACCACTACCAGATCACCAATACTAGCATATTTTCTACCGCTACCGCCTAAAACTTTTATACATCTAACTTTTTTAGCACCTGAATTATCAGCAACCACTAAATTTGTTTCTGCTTGAATCATCTCAAAATTCTCCTACTCGCTGCGTCTATTACTTAGCTTTTTCAACAATTTCTACCAATCTCCAGTTCTTATTCTTGCTGATTGGTCTGGTTTCCATGATTTTTACAACATCACCAACGTTACATTCGTTGTTTTCGTCATGCGCCATCAGATTAGTTGTTTTCTTAAAATATTTTTTATAGATAGGATGAGCAATCTTCCTTTGGATAGCAATGATAATGCTTTTATCCATGCTGTTTTTGATTACTATACCTGTTCTAGTTTTTCTTAAACCTCTTGTTTCCATAAACTTTTACCAAATTTCCTTTTAATTACTTTCAGCCGATTTCTGAGCTTCCAATTCTCTTTCTCTTAAAACAGTTTTCATTTTAGCAATGTCTTTCCTTACTAATTTCAACTTTGCAGTGTTAGTAAGATTTTTCAATGCATGCTGAAATCGGAGATCCACTAAACCTTTTTCTTCTTCTTCTATTCTTTTAATAATTTCTTCGCTTGTCATTTCGCGAATTTCATAAATTTTCATTCTCTAAACCTTAAATTAATTCTCGTAGTCGGGTCTCATTGTGAATTTAGTTTTAAATGGTAATTTATTACCAGCCAATTTAAAAGCTTTTTCAGCAACTTCTCTCGGCACACCGGAAACCTCGAACAAAATTCTACCGGGTTTAACAACAGCAACCCAAAATTCAGGATTTCCTTTACCTTTACCCATTCTTGTTTCAAGAGGTTTCTTCGAAACCGGCTTATCAGGGAAAACACGAATCCAAACTTTACCGTCTCTTTTCATAGTTCTTGTTATTGCAACCCTACAAGCTTCAATTTGCCTACTTGTCATCCAAGCCGCTTCGGTAGCTTTAATTCCAAAATCACCGAAAGCAACTCTGCTTCCACGGTAAGCTTTTCCTTTTCTTCTACCTCTATGTGATTTTCTGTATTTTACTCTTTTGGGCATTAACATGCTAAATACTCCTCAAACTCTTAGTCAGATAATCTTTTTCCTAAAACTTCGCCATTGCATATCCAAACTTTTATACCAATAGAACCATAAATGGTTTGAGCGGTATAGGTTGCATAATCAATGTCAGATCTTAAAGTATGCAAAGGAATTTTTCCTTCTTTATACTGCTCGGTTCTAGCCATTTCGGCACCACCTAAACGACCGGAACACATAACTCTTATACCTTCGGCTCCCATTCTGCGCGCAGAAGTAATTGCTTGCTTCATCGCTCTTCTGAATGAGATTCTGCCTTGAATCTGCTGTCCAATATTTTCAGCAACTAAATAAGCATCTAATTCAGGTCTTTTGATCTCAGAAATTTGCACTTTTACTTCTTTGTCTGTAATGCTTTTCAATTCTTGCTCTAACTGTGCAATCTCTTTACCACTTTTCCCTATAACAACACCAGGGCGCGAAGTGTGTATTGTAAGCACTACGTTCTTAGAAGTACGATCAATAACAATTCTTGAAATACCTGCCTTTTTTAATCGGTTCTGGATATATAATCTTAATTTTTTATCCTCAACTAACTTTTCGGCATAACTTTTACTTTCGTACCAATTGGATTCCCATCCTCTAATAATACCGACTCTAAAACCTATTGGATTAACTTTCTGACCCAAAAATTCCTCCTAAATAAACTATTTACTTGCTACTACAATTGTTAAATGATTAGATCTTTTTCTTACTCTGTATGCTCTTCCCATCGGAGCAGGCAACATTCTTTTTAATGTCGGTCCTTGATTGACGTATGCTTCTTTCACAAATAAATCTGAAGGTTCGTGATTCGATTCTTCATCTTTATTGAAAAGATTTGCAACTGCCGACCTAAGAACCTTTTCAGCATCTTTAGCAGCATGCTTAGTGCTGAAATGTAAAATTTCGATTGCCTGATCTACAGATTTACCTCTTATCAGATCTACTACTAATCTCATCTTTCTTGGAGATGTACTTAAATATTTATGTGTTGCTTTAGCTTCCATTGATTATTATCCCAACTCAAATTTTTATCTAACTCTTGATGCTTTTTCAGCTTTAGTTCCCGGATGTCCTCTGAATATTCTTGTAGGAGCAAATTCTCCTAACTTATGACCAACCATATTTTCAGAAATATAAACAGGGATCATCTTGTTTCCATTATGTACTGCAATTGTGTGTCCGACAAATTCAGGAGAAATAGTACATGCACGAGCCCATGTTTTGATAATTTTTTTCTGGTTGCTCTCGTTCAAAGCTCTAATTCTCTTTTCCAATTTTGCGTCTATGTACGGACCTTTTTTAACTGATCTTGGCATTTGTTAATCTCTATTTGGTTCTTCGTTTAATTATATATCTATCTGATGGATTCTTTTTCTTTCTTGTTTTAAGACCTTTAGCAGGTTGACCCCAAGGTGATACAGGATGACCGCCGCCAGAAGTTCTACCTTCGCCACCACCCATTGGGTGATCAACAGGATTCATAACAACACCTCTAACTTTAGGTCTGAACCCTAACCATCTTGTTCTACCGGCTTTACCAAGGCTAATGTTCATATGGTCAGAATTTCCAACAGTACCATATGTAGCCATACATTCCAAGTGCACCATTCTAACTTCACCCGAAGGAAGTTTCAAATGAGCATATTTACCTTCTTTTGATGTAAGCTGAATAGCATTGCCGGCTGCACGACCTAATTGACCGCCTTTACCAGGTTTTAATTCAACATTGTGAATAAAACTTCCTAAAGGAATATCCTTTAGTTTCATTGCATTACCAATTTTAATTTCTACACCATCACCGGAAGCAACAACATCGCCAACTTTCAATCCGTTAGGTGCAATAATGTATCTTTTTTCGCCATCGGCATAGTGCAATAACGCTATACGGGCAGATCTGTTCGGATCATATTCAATAGAAAATACTTTTGCAGGAACTCCAAATTTGTCCCTCTTGAAATCTATAATTCTATATTTTCTTTTGTGACCGCCGCCTCTGTGACGCATGGTCAATCTACCCAGATTATTTCTTCCGCCTTTTTTCTTCAACGCAACGGTCAAAGATTTTTCCGGTTTTGTTTTAGTGATCTCTTCAAAAGTGGAGATCGACATAAATCTTGTTCCGGGTGTATTTGGTTTTAATTTTCTAATCGCCATTTAATTAAGCTCCAATTCCTAATCTTTACACTTCTTCAAAAAGATCAAGTGTTTGACCTTCTTTAATTGTTACAATTGCTTTTTTGAACCGCGGTGTTTTACCCGTAAATCTACCTTTTCGTGTAAACTGTGTTTTTGTTTTACCTTTATACCTAATGGTATTAACAGCAACAACATTCACGTCAAACTTTTTCTCAATTGCTTTAGCTATTTCAATTTTATTTGAATTGTAATCAACAACAAACCCATACTTATTTTCTCTTTCCATAAGTTCGGTCATCTTTTCAGTAACTAAAGGCTTTATTAAAATTTTATGCATCTCAAATACCAATCAAATATTAATTGAATAAACTAACTAATTTGTCAACTGCGCTTTTTTGCAATAGTAGAACTTGATTATTCAAAAGATCGTAAGTCGATGCATTTTGAGCTTCAAGTATATTAACTTTGTTAATATTTCTACCAGACTTATATACATTTTCTTGACGCTCATGAGTAAGTAAAAGTGTTTTTTTACCTTTAATTTTCAATGCATCAAGCATTTTTTCAAAATCTTTTGTTTTAGGAACTTCAAAGTTGAAATCTTCAACAACAACAATTTGGTTAGCTTTAGCTTTGTGCGAAAGCGCTGACTTTCTTGCTAATCTTTTAACCTTTTTATTGAGCTTTTGTCTGTAATTTCTTGGTTTAGGTCCAAAAATGGTTCCACCGCCAATCCAAATAGGAGATCTGCTTGTACCGGCACGCGCTGTGCCTCTTCCTTTTTGTCTCCACGGTTTCTTTCCACCGCCTCTTACTTCACTTCGCTCTTTAGTTTTATGAGTTCCTTGGCGTCTATTAGCTAAATAAGCTTTAACAGCTAAGTAGATAACATGATCATTCGGTTCAATACCAAAAATTTCGTCTGATAATTCAATTGAATCTCCAGACTGATTACCGTCTATTTTATAAACATCTAACTTCATCACTTAACCAATTACTTTTTAATTTCTACTATTGTATTTATAGCTCCAGGAACAGATCCTTTAACTAAAACAAGATTTTTTTCATTAATAACTTTAACAACTTTTAATCCGGAAGTTGTAATCCTTTTGTGTCCTGTTCTACCAGCCATTTTCATACCTTTCAATACTCTTGAAGGATAAGAACTTTGACCAATTGAACCAGGAGCTCTTTCTCTATCGCCCTGTCCGTGAGTTCTCTGTCCACCGCTGAATCCGTGACGTTTCATAACGCCTTGAAAACCTTTACCTTTGCTTTTTGCAGAAACTTTTACAACATCGCCTTCAGCAAAAATATCGGCAGTAATTACATCACCAATTTTATATTCAGAAATATCAAAACTTTTGAACTCTCTTAAAAAGGCAGATGGAGTTAAGTTCAACTTTTTATAATTCTCAATCTGAGGTTTGTTCATATGTTTTTCTTTCTTTTTGCCAAACCCAAGTTGAAGAGCTTCGTATCCGTCTTTTTCTTTCGTTTTAATTGCAACCACATTGCAAGGTCCAACTTCAAGAACAGTAACCGGAAAAACTCGTCCATCTTCCGAATATATGTTTGTCATTCCTAATTTTTTACCTAACATACCTGGCATGATTCAAATCCTTATAACTTAATCTCAATATCAACACCCGCCGGTATATCCAATTTACTTAAGGAATCGACGGTTTTATTGTTAGAGTTATGAATGTCTATTATTCTCTTATGAGATCTAATTTCAAACTGTTCTCTTGATTTTTTATCAACATGTGGAGAGCGTAAAACAGTATAAACCGAACGCCTTGTAGGCAACGGAATAGGCCCGGAAACAACCGCTCCGGTGCTTTTAACTGTTTTAATTATCTTTTCTGTTGACTTATCAATTAAAATGTGATCGTATGATTTTAATCGTATTCTTATCTTTTGACCAGCCAATTTATCTCTCCTTAAAATTAAACCCGATTGAGCTTTTACCCAATCGGGATTTTGTTATCTATCTAATTACTCGTATATTTTTGTTACAACACCAGCACCAACTGTTCTACCGCCTTCACGAATAGCGAAACGGAGACCTTCGTCCATAGCGATTTCAGAAATCATGTCAACTTTAAGTTTAACATTATCGCCAGGCATAACCATTTCGGTGCCTTCAGGTAAAGTTGCAATACCGGTTACGTCAGTTGTTCTGAAATAGAACTGAGGTCTGTAACCGTTGAAGAATGGAGTATGACGTCCACCTTCTTCTTTTGACAAGATGTAAACTTCACCTTCAAATGATTTATGAGGTGTAATTGAACCAGGTTTAGCTAATACCATACCTCTTTGAATTTCATTTTTGTCAACACCTCTTAAAAGAATACCAGCATTGTCACCAGCCATAGCTGAATCAAGTTCTTTTCTGAACATTTCAATACCGGTTACAACTGTTTTCTTGTTCATTCCCAAACCAAGAAGTACAACTTCTTCGCCTAATTTGATTTCGCCTCTTTCTACTCTACCGGTAGCAACAGTACCACGACCAGTAATTGAGAATACGTCTTCAACAGGCATCAAGAATGGTTTGTCAGAATCTCTTTCAGGTACAGGAATATAATCATCAACTGCATCCATAAGTTCCCAAATGCTTTCCAATCTTGGGTCATCAGCAGGAGCGTCGCCTGATGCTGCTTCCAATGCTTGAAGTGCAGAACCTTTGATGATCGGAATTTCATCACCTGGGAATTCATATTCACTTAACAATTCTCTTAATTCCATTTCAACTAATTCGATCAATTCCTCATCATCAACAAGATCAACTTTGTTCAAATAAACTACAATTCTAGGTACACCTACCTGACGAGCTAAAAGAATATGCTCTCTTGTTTGCGGCATAGGACCGTCAGTTGCAGCCACAACCAAAATAGCACCGTCCATCTGTGCAGCACCAGTGATCATGTTTTTAACGTAGTCAGCATGTCCAGGACAATCTACGTGAGCGTAGTGTCTGTTTGCAGTTGAATACTCAACATGAGCTGTAGCAATTGTGATACCTCTTTCTCTTTCTTCTGGAGCGTTATCAATACTATCAAATGTTCTTTCTTCAGACAAACCTTTCTTTGCAAGAGCCATTGTGATAGCTGCTGTTAATGTGGTTTTACCATGATCAACATGACCGATTGTACCGATATTAACGTGAGGTTTACTCCTATCAAATTTTTCCTTCGCCATCGAATACTCCTTATTATTTTTATTCTTGATTAATTACTTTAAAAAATTACTTTTCAGATTTTATAGCAGATTTCTCAGAAATCTCCTCAGCAATATTTTTAGGCACCTCTGAATAGTGCGCAAATTGCATTGTGTAAATTGCTCTACCTTGTGTCATCGACCTTAAGATAGTAGCATATCCAAACATTTCAGATAATGGTACTTTTGCTTTAATTACTTGTGCATCTTTCCGTGCTGTAAAACCTTCAACTCTACCGCGTCGTGAATTAAGATCACCCATTACATCGCCCATATATTCTTCTGGGGTTGTAACTTCAATATCCATCATCGGTTCAAGCAGAATTGGTTTTGCTTTTTTTGCACCTTCTCTAAAAGCCATAGCTCCGGCAACCTTAAAGGAAACTTCATCAGAGTCCACTTCGTGATATGAACCGTCATACAATTTCACTTTAACATCTACAACCGGATAGCCTGCAATAACACCATTTTTCATCGCATCTTCAATACCGCGAGCAACTGGAGCAATGTATTCCTTAGGAACAACACCACCAACAATTGCATTTTTAAACTCAAATCCTTTACCTGGCTCGTTTGGTGACATCTCAATCCAAACATGACCATATTTACCACGACCACCACTCTGCTTAACGAATTTACCTTCCGACTGCACTGTTTGTGTAATGGTTTCTCTGTAAGCAACTTGTGGTTTACCAATATTTGCTTCAACTTTGAACTCTCTCTTCATTCTATCAACAAGAATTTCGAGGTGAAGTTCGCCCATACCAGAAATTAATGTCTGACCGGTTTCTTCGTCAACTTTAACTTTGAATGTCGGATCTTCATCAGACAACTTAACCAATGCATCAGAAAGTTTATCTTGATCAGCTTTTGTTTTTGGTTCAATTGCAATCTGGATAACAGGTTCCGGGAATTTCATCTTTTCCAGAAGAACTTTATCATCTTCTGTACATAAAGTATCACCAGTTCTTGTATGTTTTAAACCTACAATTGCTGCAATGTCACCAGCTCTTACCTCATCAAGATCTTCTCTCTTGTTAGCGTGCATTAAAAGGATTCTACCAACTCTTTCCTTTTTGTCGGAAACTGAATTATGAATATATGATCCCGCTTTCAATTTGCCGGTATAAACTCTAATGTAAGTTAATTTACCAACATGCGGATCAGTCATAATCTTAAATGCTAACGCTGTAAATTTTTCCTTAGTATCAATCTTTCTTATAACTTCATCATCTCTGTGAATATGATGAACTTTAAGTTCCTTTATATCAACCGGAGACGGAAGAAGTTCGACTATCGAATCAAGTAATTTTTGAACTCCCTTATTCTTGAAAGAAGAACCGCATAAAACCGGTGTAATTTTCAATTCTTGGGTTGCAATTCTTAAAACTCTTTTAACTTCTTCTTCCGTAATCTCTTCGCCATCAAGATATTTTTCCAACAATGTATCATCAACATCGGAAACTGCTTCCAACATTATCGTTCTATACTTTTCTGCTACCGGTAATAAATCCGCTGGGATATCATTATCCTCGTAAGTAGCACCCAAAGTATCTTCATGATACATTCTGGCTTTCATGGTCATTAAGTCAATTACGCCTGAAAACATATCGCCTTCACCAATCGGCAAAGTAATAGGAATTGCATTCGCTCCTAATCTTGTTTTCATCATCTCTACCGCATTGTAAAAATCAGCACCAATTCGGTCCATCTTATTTACGAATGCAATTCTAGGAACTTTGTACTTATCCGCTTGACGCCATACAGTTTCAGACTGAGGTTCAACACCGCCTACAGCACAAAAAAGTGCAACAGCACCATCCAATACTCTCAAAGAACGTTCAACTTCTACGGTAAAATCAACGTGACCCGGAGTATCAATAATATTTATTTGATGTCCGAGCCAAAATGCTGTTGTAGCAGCACTAGTGATAGTGATCCCACGTTCTTTCTCTTGCTCCATCCAATCCATGGTTGCAGCGCCATCGTGAACTTCACCAATTCTATGTGATTTACCTGTATAGTATAAAATTCTTTCCGTCGTGGTAGTTTTACCCGCATCAATGTGGGCCATAATACCAATATTTCTTACCTTTTCTAAATCTACTCTCTTGCTAGCCATCTACTCTCTCATTCCTATCATCATTCAATCATTCACTTTATCATCTACCACTTGAAATGAGCAAAGGCTTTATTTGCCTCTGCCATCCTATGCACATCGTCTTTCTTCTTAACTGAAGCGCCCTCTCCATTAGCTGCAGCAATTAATTCGCCAGATAATTTTGCAGCCATTGTTTTTTCTTTTCTTTCTCTTGAATAATTTCTAATCCAACGTAAAGCCAAAGCAATTCTTCTTTCCGGTCTAACTTCCATTGGAACTTGATAAGTCGCACCGCCAACTCTTCTACTACGTACTTCAACTAACGGCTGAACATTATCAACAGCTTTTTTAAAAACCTCTATTGCAGGTTTCTTAGTTTTCTGTTCGATCATATCGAATGACTGATATACTAATTCTCTCGAAGTAGATTTTTTACCATCCCACATCAAATAGTTTACAAACTTAGCTACCAATACATCATTATATCTTGGGTCTGGTTTAATATATCTTTTTTCTGCTCTTCTCTTTCTCATTGTCTTCTACTTATTTTTTTGGTCTCTTTGTGCCGTATTTTGATCTACCTTTTTTACGTTCTTCCACACCGCTGGTATCTAATGTACCACGGATAATATGATAACGTACACCAGGAAGATCCTTAATTCTTCCACCTCTAATCAGTACGATAGAGTGTTCCTGTAGGTTGTGTCCTTCACCAGGAATATATGCTGTAACTTCTATACCGTTTGTTAGCCGCACCCTAGCGACTTTCCTTAATGCTGAGTTCGGTTTCTTAGGCGTAGTTGTATAAACCCTAGTGCAGACGCCACGTTTCTGCGGACATGCCTGCAATGCCGGTGCCTTGTTTTTCGAAACAATCACCTTACGCCCTTTTCTAACCAACTGATTTATTGTTGGCACTAAATTACCTCCATTAAAATATAAAGTGCTTAAAAATTCAGACTCTCAATATAGAATTATTCTAAATTTTTGTCAAGCCTGATAACTATTTATTTTTCCTCTTTTTCTTCTATTTTTTCATCTTCTTCAACAGTTTCTTCAACTACTTCTTCTGTCTCTAAAATAATATCATCGTACTTCCTTAAACCGGTACCAGCCGGAATTCTACCACCCATTACAACATTTTCTTTTAGACCAACTAAGTTATCAACCTTAGCTGCAATTGCTGCATTAGTCAATACTTTTGTCGTCTCTTGGAATGACGCTGCAGAGATGAAACTTTCCGTAGATAATGCCGCTTGAGTAATACCCAAAAGAACATTATCAAAAGTTGCCGGTTCTGCGTCTCTAACTTCAAGTAAAAGTTTTTCTCTTCTTTCAAGTTCAGAGTTAACTTCACGCATTTTTGTTCTGGTGATAATATCACCTTTTTTATATTTCGAGTCACCCGGATCGACTATAACAACCGAGTTCATCATCTTCTGATTTTCTTCGATTAGTCTTACTCTGTGAACTAGATCTTCTTCAATGAATGAAGTATCACCGGAGGTAATAATTCTTAATTTACGAAGCATCTGACGTACAATTACCTCAATATGCTTGTCATTAAGTTTTACACCCTGCAAACGATAAACATCCTGAATTTCGTTCACTAAGTATTCCTGCACTGCGTTGGTACCTCTGATCTTCAAAATGTCATGAGGATCAATAGGACCGTCGGTTATCTTTTCACCGGCTGGAATTTCGTCACCTTCTTGAACAAGAATGTGTTTACCATAATTTACATTGTAAACTTTCTGGTCCATTCCGTCGAAAGATTCAACGATGATTTCTCTCGAACCTTTTTTCCTGGCACCGAATTTAATTACACCTTCAATTTCGGAAACAACCGCAGGATCAATAGGACTACGAGCTTCGAACAACTCGGTTACTCTCGGAAGACCACCGGTAATGTCTCTACTCTTAGATGCTGATTTAGATATCTTAGCCAAAATTGTACCCGGTTCAGCAGTTGTATTTTCTTCAACTGATAAATAAGCACCTGTTGGAAGGTTGAAGCTCTTTTCATCACCGTTTTCGTCAACGATAACAATACTTGGTGTAAGAGTTTTATCTTTAGATTCTATAACAACCTTCTGAACGTGACCTGTTTGGTCATCAGCAATTTGTTTAATTGTAGAATTATCAATCAAATCAACAAACTTAACCGTTCCTTTAATATCTGTTAGAATTACTGCATTATAAGGATCATGATTATAAAGTGGTTGACCTTTCTTAATCTGTGCTTGATCATCAACTAATAAAATTGCACCATACGGAATATCATATTTCTTGATTTGTCTGTCATCTTCATCAAAGATACCAATTGAACCTCTTCTACCGGTTACAACTTTAACGTTGCCTAAGAAGTCTTTTCTTTCAACATAAGTAATTTTTTCAAAAACGACTTTACCATCTGCGCTAGATTCAACTTGAGACTGACTTGCAATACGAGATGAAGTACCACCCAAGTGGAAAGTCCTCAAGGTAAGCTGAGTACCAGGCTCACCAATCGACTGAGCAGCTATGATACCAACAGCTTCGCCAACTTCAACGAGATGACCGGTTGTTAAGTTTCTTCCATAACATTTTGCACAAATTCCTCGTTTCGATTCGCAAGTTAAAGCTGTTCTAATAAATACCGAATCAATTGAAGCATCGTCAATTTGTTCAGCAGATTCTTCTGTAATCAATTCTCCAGCTTCAACAATAATTTCATCTGTTCGAGGATCGTAGATATCTTCCTGAGCAACACGACCTGTAATACGTTCGGCTAATGGTTCTCTTTCCAATTCGATATCTTTAATAGCAGAAACGTTAACACCTCTAATTGTACCACAATCCACTTCCGAGATTATAACATCTTGTGCTACATCGGTTAATCGTCTTGTTAAGTAACCAGCGTCAGCAGTTTTCAACGCAGTATCAGCTAAACCTTTACGAGCACCGTGAGTAGAGATAAAATACTCTAACACTGATAACCCTTCTTTAAAGTTTGCAACAATCGGGTTTTCAATAATTTCACCGGATTGTCCAGAAAGAGATTTTTGAGGTTTCATCATCAAACCACGCATACCGGCTAACTGACGAACCTGCTCTTGTGAACCTCTAGCACCGGAATCAACCATCATATGTAATGGGTTAAATCCGCCTTGGTCGGTTCTAATTTTATCCATCAACGATTTTGCAACATTGTTTGTTGTATGTGTCCAAACGTCAATAATCTTATTATATCTTTCAGCGTCAGTAATAAAGCCTTGATCATGTTCATTCAGAATCTGTGCTACTTTCTTGTTTGAATCGTCAATCAATTTAACCTTTTCCTCAGGTACAAGCATATCACTAAAGCTAATTGAAATACCAGCCATAGTTGAATATCTATAACCAAGTTCCTTAAGATCATCCAAGAATTTCGCTGTAACTTCGTTACCAAGTTTAACGAACATTCTGTATATG
>Ga0256913_10000414_pt1 | contig 22000 bp, 23 predicted proteins | sample Axial_MatmetaG_FD_185970 | JGI IMG/M metagenome (GOLD analysis project Ga0256913, IMG submission 185970) | Deep-sea worm associated microbial mat communities from Axial Seamount, Juan de Fuca Ridge, Pacific Ocean - Axial_Mat | ecosystem: Environmental > Aquatic > Marine > Oceanic > Microbial... | reverse complement strand
AAGAAGTTTATTTATTTACTTGAGAATGAACTTGGAGCTAAAGTGAGGAAATAGATTGATTGGAGATTGATTGGAGATTGATTGGAGATTGATTGGATTGATGGGAGATTGATGAGAGATTGGTGGGAGATTGATTGGAGATTGATTGGAGATTGATGGGATTGATTGGAGATTGATAGGAGATTGATTGGATTGATGGGAGATTGATTGGAGATTGGTGGGAGATTGATGGGAGATTGATGGGAAATAAAGTTTTTAATTTATGAGATATTTGTTGCTGTTTTTATTAATATTTTTTAGTTTTGGGAAAATGGTTTCTCAGAATCTTAAGTCATCTGATTATACAAAAAAGGAAGTATATATTACAATGCGTGACAGCGTAAGGTTATATACATCGATATATACGCCAAAAGATACAAGTATAAATTATCCTGTATTGATTTCCAGGACTACCTATAGTTGCAGACCTTATGGAGAAGATAATATTCCTGAACACATAATGTACAATCCGGATTTGGTTGCCAAGGGTTACATTTTTATTTTTCAGGATGTAAGAGGTAGATGGATGAGTGAGGGGATATTTGAAAATACAAAGCCTCCATATTCATTTTGGGAGGATACCGGAACTGATGAAGTGACAGATGCATGGGATACTTTTGAATGGATAAAAGGAAATCTTAAGCATTTTAACGGGAACATTGGAGTTTATGGAAATTCATATCTTGGGTGGAGTGCTTTGACAGCTGCTACTGCCAATCATCCTTCTGTTAAATGCGTTTTGGCAATGGCACCGGTTATGGATTTTTTCTTTGAGGATTTTACTCGATATGGCATAGTCTCTGTGAATTATGTGCCTGTATTAAATGCTTTTGGTATTGTGAAAGATTATCCTACACCTTATACTTGGTATAGTGTGACTGATAAATTTTTACTAGACAAAGAAACAAACAAAACAGTTGATTATTATCAATACTTTCTTGATCTTTTGACATTAAAAAACATTGAACTTGAAATGATAGATTCTGCCAATGTCTTTTGGCACAGTCTTATGCAACATCCCAATTATGATGAATACCGCCAAAGTCATAATTGGCTGAATTATATAAATAATATACAAACGCAAGTAATGATAGCAGGTGGTTGGAATGATGAACAAAACCTGTATGGAATCTTGAATTCTTTCAAAACTCTTGATCTTTATCAAATGAGCAACGCCAAACTGGTAATGGGACCATGGGCACATTCACACCCTAAAAACAGGGATTCGCTATATTATCTCGGTGATATTTTTTACGGTTATGAACTATCAAAATATTTTCAGCAAGAAATCCAAGTTCCATATTTTGAATATTATCTCAAAGGAATAGGCAACGAACCTCAATTCAAATTCAAGATATTTGATACAGGTCAAAAAAAATGGTTTACATCTTCAGAAGATTTATTCAATTACGGAACGAAAGGAAAAAGTTTCTATCTGAATACTTCCGGAAAATTGACAGCTACTTCAGATAATCCGGATAGCAATAGAACATACATTTCCGACCCTTTGAATCCTGTACCATTTATAGAAGAAAGGGGTTTTTATTATATGGCACCTAAATACTATATGACAGATGATCAAAGGTTTCTAGACGACAGAAAAGATGTTTTGACATATACATCTGAGCCTTTGGAGAAAAGTATTGTAGTTTTAGGAGCACCTGTTGCAAATATATATTTCTCTACGGATCATACAGCAGCAGATTTATATGTCAAAATAATTGACCAATATCCTGACGACAGGAAACCTGAAAAAGAAGATAAACCCGGAATTGATTATAAGGGATATCAGCAACTTGTAAGAATGGGCTATATCAGAGGGAGATTTAGAGATTCCTTTTCAGAGCCGGATCCATTTGTGCCCGGTAAAAAATATTCCGTTAAAATACCGTTGTTGGATATATTTCATACTTTTAAAAAAGGACATAGAGTCGTTGTACAGATCCAAAGTTCTGCATTTCCTTTATTCGATATAAATCCGCAGGAATATATTGATAATGTATATAATGCGGAAAAGGAAGATTTCAAAAAAGCGGTTCACAAGGTGTACGGAAACAGTAAGATTATCTTACCTGTGAGATAAATATTAATATAATTTAAATTTTTTTTAATGAAATACATCAATTTAGTTTTGATCTTTATGATATTACTTGTATCATGTACAAAGGACAGTGAGATAACTATTGAAGAATATCTGGAGCAGCATGGGCTGGTAGCTCAAAAACACAGTTCGGGAATATATTATATTATTGAAAAGGAAGGTACCGGTGGCCACCCGGATATTAATAGTTTTGTCACAATGAATTACAAGGGCTATCTTCTAAATGATGAGAAATTCGACTCATCTTACGATAGAGGAGAACCGTTAAAATATTATTTAAAAGGATTGATTGTTGGTTGGCAAATAGGAGTACCACTATTTAAAAAAGGAGGAAAGGGTAAATTGTTTATTCCACCGGAATATGGATATGGTTCTAATCCTCCATCAGGCATTCCTAAGAATGCAACTCTTGTTTTTGATATAGAATTGATTGATTTTAAATAAAATATAAGAATATTATAGTATTTGTAAAATACGCTTATTCAATATATTATATATAACATTAATTTGTTTTATAAAAATATGTAAAAAAACTTTTCTATTTACTGAATTTTATGTTAAAAATTCACTTACTTTGTTAATATGAAATTTGGATATTCGGGAAAAGAATATTATATTTATACCTTAAAATAAAACCTTTTAAATTATGATGAACGAAAAAGTTAAAGTGATAATGACTAAAGACCCTATCACTGTAGGCCCTAATGATACTTTAGAACATGCAACCAAGATATTAAAGGACTTTCGTATTGAGCATTTGCCTGTTATCGATGAAAATAAAAAATTACTAGGTATTCTATCCTTTTTTGACTTATGGGAGTTGGATAAAAAACATAGTGAATATAAAAATATCAAAGTTGGAGATGTTATGACAAAGAGAGTAGCAAAACTTAATCCGGATGATAAAGTTGGATCTGTTGCTGAGATATTTTTAGAAAATCTTTTTGAAGCTATTCCGATAGTTGATGATAATAATACGTTAATCGGAATTGTTACAATGCTTGATGTTATATGGTATGAATACAAGAAGGAATATCCTCGACATTATGGGGATTTTGTTCATTTCAAAGATTATCATATGGAAAATATTAAGAATAAAAAAGATTAAGTTTGCCAAGATTTATATTTCCAATAAAAAAGCCGTATTTCATTTAATATGGCTTTTTTATTGGAAATATACCTGGCTCAGAGCAAAATATATAATCATAATTGCAGAATAGATACTACTCGAAATAAATCTCCATTTTAAAGAGATGGCATTTTGAATAATATAATTTCCAATAATAGAGAATGGTATATTTATCAGATATGATATTGATGCTGTTTGTAATAGGTGTAAATTGATAAGATCAAATTGTCCCGTTAATATATCAATAAATGCAAAATGTCTGAATAGCCATAGAGGATTGAAAAAAATCACAACAGCTATTGTTTTTAATAACTTCCGTTTTATTCCTGTAAAATTGGCTTTTGTGTATTTTTCCAACCATGCAAAAAATGTCGGTATTTCAATAGCATATAATGTTGAGCCAATGACAAGTAATCCTAAAAATCTAATTATAGAAAAATTTCCTGTTAGATATGCAGCGAATCCATCACTAAGAGCAAGAATTATTCCGCCCCATAAAATATCATTTTTATTAAAGACAATTTTCAATTCAATACTTATTTTGAAACGGATTCGGCAGATCTAAAAATTCTATTCCAATTTATACCGTTTGACATACTTCCGTTTTTAGTAGAAAACCATATAAATAAAGGTTTACCTACAATATGATCTTCGGGAACAAATCCCCAAAAACGCGAATCTTCGGAATTGTGCCTATTGTCTCCCATAGCCCAATAATAATTTTGCTTGAAAGTATATGAATCTGTTTCTTTACCGTTTATATATATCTTTCCGTTTTTAACACTCAAATCATTATTTTCATAAACATCGATTACTCTGCGATATAAAGAGATGTTTTCAGGAGATACTTTTACTGTTTTCCCTTTTTCCGGTATCCAAATAGGTCCGTAATTATCCAAAGACCATTTATTAAAATGCTTTGGATCGTTAGGGAAAAGGGTAGGGTCAGATTTATTTTCAGCAACAACCAATATTTCCTCACCGCTGGCATCATTTATTTTCTTAACTTGATCATCATCTAAAAAATATATCATTCCTCTTCCGTATGCACTTGAAATGCCCCATTGATCCAGTTTCTTCTTACTAATCTTCAACCTTTTTCTTGCTATATATTTAAATTGTCTGTGAGTAGGATCTTTTTGTTTAACCCCGTTGATATAAATTTCCCTTTCTTTGATTAAAAGGGAATCACCTGCTTGGGCAACACATCTTTTTATATAGTGATCTTTTTTATCAATAGGTCTGACTATAATATCATTGGTTTTTACTTTCTGTCTGAGTTCAGGGTCATATTGCAAATACTCTGAAAGATTTTGCTTAACCTGACTTACAGCGTATGATCTTTTTGAAGTTAGATAAATACTGTCACCGGCAGGCCAGTTAAATACTATGAGTTTATTTCTTTCAACTTGCTCAATAGGTTTCAATCTAAAGTAAGGTAAACTCGGTTTAGATAAATACGATTCCGTGTTTAAAACAGGTATTCTGTTATGTAACAAAGGAATCATAGCAACTGTCATCGGAGTACGTATACCATAATGTGCTTTACTAACAAAAAGATAATCCCCCACCTTCAAAGAACCTTCCATAGAAGGTGTAGGTATAACATAAGCTTCTATAAGGAACATTCTGATAAAAGCAGCAGCAAAAATAGCAAAAGTCAATGATTCCACCCATTCCCTCCAAATCGGTCTCTTGAAAGGATTGCTTTGCATTATTTTATTATATTCCCTTTGGTTCCCTTCTTTTTTAGCTTTTGTCAGTTTATCATTTATTTCTCTTTCCAGTGGAATAGCAGGTCCTTTATATTTAGAATTTTTATCAAATGCTATTATAAAAAATGCCAGAGGAGCATAAAAGAATGTAAGTACAGTCCATTTAAAATCATATTTTTCAAATGATTTCACCAGATCTATTGACATACTTATAAAAACAAAAAAGTTAACTATCGGAACAAACAACCAGACTATTTTCCATGTTTTTTTCCCGATTATCTTAGCCATTTCGATAAAATTAAGTACAGGAACCAATCCTTTCCAGCCTTCAACTTTGGCCTTAGGAAATAAGAAAAATAAACTAATGCTTAATAAAATATAAGAAACGATAAAAAATACTAATACTGTCACTTTGTTATGATTTTGATAAAATAATATAATTAACTGTCAAGGTTACATGCTTATTTTGCAATAACAGACTTCCGCATGGAGAAATCAATAATAATGCAGAATAATTCAGTCATTAAAAAAACACCAAAGGTAGCAAAAAATTGTTTATATTTCTAAAGAATAGATATCTGTAAGGAAAATATCGATAAAATCAGTTTAAACTTATAATAAAAATAATGAATTGATAAACCAGAAAATATTCAGGATGTATTATCAATTGTATATTTAATTTAAGTTTTTAGTACCAGACTGCATTTTGATTTTAAAAAAAACTATTTATCCTTAGGTTCGATATGTATATTGATATCAATATTTGGAAAAACCTTATTTATTTTTGCTTCCAGTTCATCACAACAAGAATGAGCCTTTTTAACCGTGACATTTTCATCTACCTTCAAAGTGAAATCGAGATATTTTTGAGGTCCTGATTTTCTGCTTCGCAATCTTAAATATTCAAGATCTTTTTTTTCTTTAAGGTAGTTATCTATTATCTCTTTTATTTTATCCATATCTTCTTTTGGAAGTTGTGAATCTACCAATGGAGAAAAGGCAGTACTCAATAATTGGAATGCTTCATATATTATCAACATCGCAACTAAAACGGCAATAAACGGATCTAACCATGAATACCCGGTGATATAAATTAGAAAAAAACCTAGGGCGACACCGGCTGAAGTGTATATATCCGTTTTCAGATGTAAGGCGTCTGCTTCCAAAGCAATTGAATCGTGCTTTTTTGCAGCGGTATATAGCTTTTTTGAAACAAAATAATTTACGATCATTGAAATTATCATTACGACAATACCATATTCTATTAAAACAATTTCTCCTTTAGTGATAAATCTTTTAACAGCTTCGTAAATAATCCATATTGCCGCTATAAAAATCAATAATGCCTCCAATACACCGGAAATATTTTCATATTTACCATGGCCGTACGGGTGATCTTCATCAGGAGGTTTTGATGAAATTCTAACAGAAAAATATGCTATCAAAGAAGCTAATAAATCTATTCCCGAGTGTATAGCTTCAGACATTAAACTAACAGAACCCGTAATTATTCCTATTATCAGCTTGATAATAATAAGAAACAGATTTGAAAAAATAGAAAGTCGCGCTATTTTTATTTTTTCATTTATCATTGTACAAAGATATTGCAATTTAAAGTAAATAATACTTTTATTTGTGCTATTTTTACATAACGGTATTTAAAATATAAAATTTATAAATAAGAGCTAATATCAATATATGTATAATTGATGAAGCGATCAAATATCAATATTATCTTATGAAACACTTGAAAAATATTTTCACACTTGCAGTTATTTTAGTTTTTCTCAACTCCTGTTCACATAAATATTATACAAGGAATAATTATAAATATCCTTCTCCGGTTAATACTTATGATAAAAAAATAAAATACCAAATCAAGAAAATTTATAAAGGGGGGAATGTATATATAGATAATACATTTGATGGTGCAAGAATGAATGGTTTCAACAAACTGAATGATTCTACGTTCCGGGTTAGTATCGAACCTGAAAATTATCCTGTAAATGACAGCCCTTGGTTTTCTTTTAAAATATGGAGTGATACCATTAAAAAGATTTATTTGAAAATTGATTATATCCATGGGCATCATCGATATATTCCCAAAATAAGTTCTGACAGAATCAATTGGAAAATGATAGATACATCAAAAATGGAAATTGCGAAAAATAGGCAATATGTAGTTTTTCCCCTTGAAATAAATACAAATAAATTATGGGTTTCGGCTCAGGAAATAATTAATTCATCAGATGTAAAACTATGGATAAATAATCTTGAAATGAATAGTTTTGTTCGGGATGTTAGGGTCATAGGGAAAAGCAAATTAGGAAGAGATATCAATTATTTTAGAATTGGTAAAGGTGAATCCAAAGGTAAAAAAGTAATAATTTTACTTAGCAGACAACATCCTCCGGAAATTTCCGGATTTTTGGCAATGAAATCTTTTATTGATGAATTGCTAGTCAAATCTAAACTAACCGAAGACTTTTATGATATTTATGATATATGGGTGTTCCCTCTTTTAAATCCTGATGGTGTAGATCTGGGACATTGGAGACATAATGCTAATGGTGTCGATCTTAACAGGGATTGGGCTTATTATCGCCAACCTGAGATTGATCAAGTTACGGATTATATAGTTAGAAATGCTAAAAAGAATAAGAACAAAGTTGTCTTTGATGTTGACTTTCATTCTACTCAAAAGGATGTTTATTATGTTTATAATAACAGTTTCAAAACGGATTTGCATGAAGTTATTAAGCATTGGCTTGACAGCATTGACAGGTTGATATATCCATTCCAAAGTGTTCATTCACCTGAACCACTCTCTAAACCATATTCGAAAGTTTGGTTTTACATGCAATTCAAAGCTGAAAGTATAACATATGAAGTAGGGGATGAAACGCCGAGAGATATTATTGATAAAAAAGCTCGTATTGCAGCGGTTACTTTGATGGATTTGTTGATTGGAGATGATTAAATCATGAGAAAGAAAGTAAAAATATTTAGTATTATTTTGGTATTAGTATTAATTTCTTGTGGAAATTCGAAAAAAGTATCTAAAAACGATATAGCAATAATAAAATGGCATTGGAAAGATAATTTTAATGCAAAAGATAAAGAAAAACTAAAATATTGGATTGAAAAAAACTGTTTTAGCCACCAAAAAAACACTCGGACACTAAAACGGTTTTTTAATAAAGTCTGGTTTAATGCTACAAAAAATGGGAGATCCGGAATTTAACGAGATTATAAAAAATATCAGGTATGCTGCAGAATCAGAGATAAAAATATTGATAAATTGACACAATCTCTGGATAGTCTGTCTGGATCAAAGATCTTTTCGAAATTATTAAATAAATATGAAAATGAACCTGTCTCTAATCTTTTTCGTTAATCAGTTCATTTATCATTCCCTCTTTCATCGAATAAGAAGTCACCCTGATAATTGGGGCTAGTGAAATTTTCAAACTGAATTTTATCAAAAGAAATGCATAAACGATAAGACGTTTTCTTTCTTTCGGAATAGAATCTGTTTTTAATCTTTCTTCATGAGTGGTATAGGCAACAGATTCAAAGAAAAGATTAAAATCATCAGGACTTATATCAAACAAATGATCATTGATATTCTTTAATTTTATAGTGTGTAAAACCTCAAATGAACCTGCAGTACCAATCAAAGTCGAAATATTATATTTGCTGATTTCTTTTTGCAGTTCAGGAGCATTTGATTTTATATATTCAAGAATGTTGCCTATAGTATTTTTATTAAATGGTTCTAAATGTTTGAATTTATGATATAGTTCAATAATTCCAATAGGGTAGGATTTTTTAAACACAATATCCTTTGTATCCGATATAATAAATTCAACGCTTCCGCCGCCGATATCCATTATAAGATTGTACCCCGGTCTCAGAGCACCGGCTAATTTAGCACCGTTAAAGATAAGTTTTGCTTCCAGATTGCCATCAATGATATTGATTTTGATTCCTGTTTTTTCTTCCAGCCTTTTTGAAAATTCAATGCCATTTGAAGATCTTCTGAACATAGAAGTTCCAAATGCAAGATATTTATCAACTTTGTATTTTTTCAACAACGATTTGAATTCGGTTAAAACATCTATTCCTCTGGCAATGGCTTCATCATCTATATTCTTAAATCCACCATAAGCTAATTTGACAAAATGCCTACTTCGGTTTATTACATTGATCTCACCTTTATTGTCCTTTTCGACAATTATCATGTGAAATGTATTTGTCCCGAGATCTATTGCAGCATATCGTTTCATTTTTCCACCTTCTTGTATTTTCCTGATTTTATACTTTCAAAAAAACTAATTCCGGTATCTGACATACTATTTGCAAAAAGAGGTTTTCCCATTTCGTCAAAAAACAAAAAATAATAACAACCCGGACTATGGAAAAAATCAGCTTCAATAATAGGTTTACCTTTTTTTATAAATACGACATGTCCCATCGGTTTGCATGATGACTTTACTGCCGGAGTTCTCTTGATATTTATATTCTTCAGAAAACTTCTTATTGATGCATTATCTTCCTGACTCATCGAAATATCCAGATCTTCAAAAATAATATCAAGATAATCGGCATATTTATATATCTGATCATAAATATGTTTTGGCAATGGGCGATATCTTGTAACTTCTATGTCATCAGAAATATCTTTTTTTACAGAAGTTTTTGCTTTCGCATTATCTTGTTCACCGTTTTTATCTTTTGAAGTATTATTGCAAGAAAAAGCCAAAAGTAACGCGAATACTAAAAATAATAATTTATTTTTCATTTTTTTATGTTTTTATTTTGTAAAATTACATTTTTTAAGCTAAAGTTGTTAAAAAAAATTATTTAATCGGATTTTTTTTCAATAATTAATGAAAGATAGAAATATTTTAGGTACCGCAGACGGTTCTCATACTGTTTATTCATCAAAATTTGATTCTCTATATCATTCATCTCATGGAGCTATTAGTGAGAGTGTACATGTATTTATTGAAAACGGACTTAGATATTTTTATAAGAATAATAATAAAACTGTAATTAAGATTCTTGAGTATGGTTTTGGTACAGGTTTAAATGCTCTATTGACAATGACTTTTTTACAGGAATACAATACTTTAGTTGAATATACCGGACTTGAAGCATTTCCATTGGATTTAAAGGAAGTTGAAAAGCTCAATTATTTGGAACAAACCAATATCGAATATAATAAGCAGGAGTTCTTGTCAATGCATATCAGTGATAATATACTAAATAGAAAACTAACAGAAAATTTCATTTTCACTAAGCTAAAGGTCAAATTTGAAGATTTTGTAAAAGAAAACAATTTTGATATTATCTATTATGATGTTTTTGGAGCGGAAATTCAACCTGAATTATGGCTTAGACCACATTTGGATAAAGTCATATCAAATCTTAAAACCTCCGGCATTTTGATAACCTATGGAGCAAAAGGTTCGTTTAAAAGAGCTTTGAAAAGTCTTGGCATGGAAATTTACGGACTTCCCGGACCTCCTGGCAAAAGAGAGATTACTCGTGCCATAAAAAAATAATATAGATTTTGTTGTATATTTAATTAAGGTGATGATAAATGATATATATTCTTTTTTAGTACTTTTGCGTCTTTAAAATAATAAATAGAAATTCAATTTATGGTATAAAGTAAAAAGGCTAAAGCGTCGCTCCGAACGTTGCATTGAGCGTTGACCCGAGTAACGAAAAAACATAATTATTTAAGTATTTGTTAATTACGAAAATTTAAATCATGAAAAATCATATAAGTTTGGTATTAAAAGGCATAGCGATAGGATTTGCGGAAGTGATTCCAGGTGTATCCGGGGGCACTATTGCCTTTATAACAGGTATTTATGAAAGATTGCTTAATGCGATAAATGAGATGGATCTTTTGGCATTTAAATTATTATTAAAAGGCAATTTTAAAGATTTTTGGAAAAAGATTGACGGGCAGTTTCTTTTTACATTTTTTATAGGCATGGTATCCGGATTATTGTCCGGTATTTTCATCGTTACTTATCTAATCAAAAATCATATTGAACCGTTATGGGGATTTTTCTTCGGTTTAATTTTAGCATCTGTAATCTATATTGGCAAACAAGTAAAGAATTGGGATTTATCTAAAATTATTGTTTTAATTTTGGGTATAACAATTGCCTATTTTCTTGTCGCTATGCATCCGTTGCAGGGTAGTAGAGCATATTGGTATATATTTATTTCAGGTGTTATAGCTATTTCAGCGTTGATAATGCCTGGTATTTCAGGAAGTTTTATGTTATTGATTTTAGGGATGTACACCATAATAATACCGGAAATAAAAAATTTTTTAATCAATCACGAAGTAGAAAGTCTTTATATTATTATTGTTTTTGGAATAGGAATGATTGTGGGACTTTTTAGTTTTGCAAAAGTTATGTCTTGGGCTTTTAAAAATTATCATCAAAAAACTCTTGTATTATTGACCGGATTTATGATAGGAGCGCTTTATAAAATCTGGCCCTGGAGATTACCTGAATTATGGCTAAACAAAGAAGATGGAAATATCTATAGCGGTGTGTTGAAACTTGCGGAAATACCGGCTAAAAATGTAAAAATCATTACTGAAAGATTGGTTTTACCGCAAGATTATAGTATAGCAAATCCCAATACGGTTATAGTTATAATAGCTGCAATTGTAGGATTTCTTTCTGTTCTTATATTGGATAAAAGTCAGAAAAAGAATCCTATTTAGAAGCAATCTACATAACGGAAAAAATGAACTATATTGGTTTTAAAAAGTTTCAATATAAAAAGATTAAGTTATGAGTAGTAAAAATAGTAAATTTGAAACAAAATTGATTCATTCGGGTGCGATAAAGGATCAATTTGGAGCTGTGGTAACTCCTATTTATCAATCTTCAACATTTTCTTTTGAAGATGCTAATGATGGTGCGGATAAATTTGCAAAAAGAAAACCTGGATATATATATACCCGTATTGGAAATCCTACAATTCAGGATCTTGAAGATGCGATGGCAGATCTTGAAAATGGATATGGAGGAATAGCTGTTGCTTCGGGTATGGCTGCTGTAAATCTCATTTATATGGGATTTCTTAAGGCAGGAGATCATATCGTCGCTTCGGAAGCAGTATATGGTCCTTCCAGGGTAGTATTGGAAAAATTCTATACACAGTACAATATAGAATCGACTTTTGTAGATACCTCGGATCCAGATGAAATCAAAAATGCTTTTAAATCAAATACTACATTACTTTATATTGAAACTCCTACAAATCCTACTATGGTAATCACGGATCTGGAGAAAGCGGCAAAAATGGCACATAAAAGGGGTATTGTTGTTGCAGTTGACAATACTTTCAGCAGTCCCTATCTTCAAAAGCCCTTGGATTTGGGTTGTGATATCGTTTTACATTCCATTACCAAATTCATCAATGGCCATGCTGATGTTGTCGGTGGGGTAGTTGTTGCAAAAACAAAAGAACATTTTGAACAATTGAATTCATTGATGATTTTAACTGGAGCCAATATGGATCCTCATCAGGCTTATTTGGTTAGAAGAGGTTTGAAAACTCTTTCTATTAGAATGGAAAGAGCTGAAAAAAATGCGATGAAAATTGCTGAATTCCTTGAATCACATCCTAAAGTAGAATGGGTTTCTTATCCTGGACTTAAATCTCACCCGCAACATGAATTAGCGAAGAAACAAATGTCGGGTTTCGGTGCATTGATGAGTTTTGAAGTAAAAGGAGGTTTGAGCGCAGGAAAGATTATTATGGATAATGTAGAAATTGCGGTTTTAGCTGTTTCTCTCGGAGGAATAGAGACACTTATCCAGCACCCTGCTTCTATGACTCATGCCGCTATGAGCAAAGAATCAAAACTAGAAGCCGGTATCACAGATGGATTGGTAAGATTGTCAGTAGGAATTGAAGATGCTCAAGATTTGATTTCTGATTTGGAACAAGCATTAGAAAAAGTTTAAACTTTTTCTCTTTTTGTTTCATTACACTTTATTTTTTGTGTAATGTATGAACGAGACAATTTAATAAAAAAAGAGGCTATCTATTTAGGCAGCCTCTTTTTTAATTCCTGATCTTCCGTATAATACTTAAATTCTTTATAACGCGAGCTTGATTATTCTTCACACTCGCAGTTTTTTGAATTATTGACTAATACCGGTTATGCTTTTTTGACAGCTTCTATTGCTGCGTTGTAATCAGGTTCATCAACGATTTCATTTACTTGTTCGGTGTAAACAATATTTTTGTTTTCATCCAAAACGATGACAACACGTGAATGCAATCCTGTTAACGGACCATCGATAATCTCCAATTGATAATCTTTTCCAAATTGACAATTTCTAAAATCCGAAAGATTAACCACATTATTAATACCTTCTGAAGTGCAAAATCTACCGTGTGCAAAAGGCAAATCCCTGGAGATACACAATACTGTCGTATTTTCCAATCCCGCTGCTTTTTCATTGAATTTTCTAACTGAAGTAGCACAAGTGGGCGTATCTAAACTAGGGAAAATATTTAGAACTATTTTTCCTTTAAAGTCATTCAATTTTTTTTCAGATAAATCAGTTCCGGTGAGTAAAAAATCTTTTGCTTTTTCTCCAACTTTTGGAAGAGCACCCAGTGTATGAATTATATTTCCTTTTAGTGTAATTTTTGCCATTTAGTAATTTTTTTGAGTTTAAAATGATTTTTCATACTTAATAACAGTAATATTATTAGATTTGTTGAAAGTATTACTTGTTTTTGGTTTTTGTGTTTTGGAATGATTAGTTTATTAAATCAAGATTGATAACTAAGGTTCCAAGTAACAACAACGCTTTATCGGACACACTTTTGTGCTTGGTCTTACCGGAGGGTTATGGTTGCGATAGGGATAGTAGTGGAGGTGAGCGATAGCGAAACTGTGCCCGACATTGTTTAGCATTTTGCGGGATGCGGAGGGTACGGTACCCACGAATAGCCCGGTCGAAATAGAGATTTTTTGATGAGGTATTGCGATGCAAATCTCTATGGAGAATCGCCATGAAAAATAAAATAATAAGTATAAAAATGATATAATATGTTTGGAAAAAATGACAGTTTATGGGCTGAAAAATGGGAAAAGGCTAGAAAAGGTGGCAGAATTAGATTTGCCATACTCAAAGGATTTTATGTAGCCGGATTGATTACGATAATAGCTTATGCTTTTGTCTATTTTACCGATTATCAATTGAAGGTATCAAGAGAAGAATTTGTAATAGTTTTATTTTTTATAATGTTTATTTATAAATCGCTTAAAAATTATTTTTTTGATTGGCCCAAAAATGAAAAGAGGTATCTTTCGGGAGAAGGTTAAAACTCAAAGGCGATAGTTTAGTTTGCAATAGCAAGAAAGAGAAATTTAATTCGGAAAGTATATTAGCTTTGTGAAACTTATTTTGATTATAATTGTTATTGAATTGAGAAAAATATTGATATGGAAATAGCACTAATTGCACATAATGGGAAAAAGCCTGAAATGGTTAAATTCATCATGGATAAAATAGATTTATTGAAAAATAAGAATGTGAAACTTATAGCAACAGGTACAACAGGGAAATATGTTGAAGAGACAGGCTTGCATGTTACCCGTTTTCTTTCGGGACCATTGGGTGGTGATGCTGAGATTGCTGCAAGAGTAGCCGAAGGCAAAACGGATATGGTTATTTTTTTCAGAGACCCTATGGACAAACATCCACACGAACCTGATATATCGATGTTGATGCGTATTTGTGATGTTCATAATGTGCCATTGGCTACAAATCCTTCTTCTGCCGATTTGTTCTTCAAAGCTTTATTAAAATAATCTTATATATTATTAAGTTATAAGAATATTATTATATTTGCATTCAATATTATTATATATGTATTTCAGATTTGTATTTTTTATATTGTTTTTCTCTATTTTCACTTCGTGTTCCGTATCAAATAAGATAGCGGTTAAGAAGCAGGAAAGAATAAAGCTTATTTTGAACGATATAGCATTGGAAAAATTTAAGAACGACTATAAAGTCAATTATAACCAGACGGGAGAATATGCTATTGTAATGAAAAGTGAAAAGAAATTTACCGATTTATATCCGGATACAAAATATTTTGTATTTTCTTTAAGATCTAAGTCAATTATCATAGAGGATTCGCTAAAAGCCGGTAATGTATATTGGGAAAACGATTATTTTCTGAAAGCTTTTGAAAGGGAGCAACAAGCGGAATCACCCATCTACGAATATGGTTTTGATGTAAAAAACAAAGTGTATAAGCTTGATTGATCTAATTGTTTTTACCACCAGACCACATCAAAAAGGCTTTAATAAATCCATCCAAATCACCATTTAGGACTGTATCCGGATTATTTACGGTATAACCTGTTCTGTGATCTTTTACTCTTTTATCATCAAGGACATAGGATCTTATCTGTGAGCCCCATTCATTTTTCATTTTTGAAGATTCTACTTTTTCCTTTTCTGCTCTTTTCTTTTCGAGTTCGACTTCATAGAGTCTTGATTTCAGCATTTTCAGGGCTTTTTCCCTGTTCATATGCTGGGAACGTTCTTCTTGGCATTCGGCGACTAATCCTGAAGGTAAATGCCTTACTCTAACCGCTGATTCGGTTTTGTTGACATGTTGTCCTCCTGCACCGCTGGCTCTAAACGTATCCCATTCCAGATCGGCAGGATTAACGGTAATTACTATACTGTCATCTATCATCGGATGAACAAATACGGAAGCAAATGAAGTCATCCTCTTACCTTGAGCATTGAAAGGGCTGACTCTGACCAACCTGTGAACGCCATTTTCCCCTTTTAGCAATCCGTATGCATAATCTCCAATGATTTCAAATTCCACGGATTTAATTCCGGCAATATCGCCGTCAACCTTGTTTAGCAATGAAGTTTTGAATCCTTTTTTGTCTGCCCACATAAGATACATGCGATACAGCATTTCAACCCAATCATTGCTTTCGGTACCACCTGCACCAGCATTGATTTCCAAGATACATGACAATTCATCTTCTTTCCGGTTAAGAGTGGTTTTGAATTCAATATCATCTATCAATGCTTTAGCTTTTTCATAATGAATATTGAGTTCTTCTTCATCTATTTCTCCTTCTTTGAAAAACTCAAGCATTGTCTCTAGATCTTCTATTGTGGATTCATTTATTTTATATTCGGCAACAATATTTTTATGGAGTTTGATAGATTTCAAAATTGATTCTGCTCTTTGAGGATCATTCCAAAAATCCGGGTCCAATGATTGTTGTTCTTTATCTTCGATTTCGATAAGTCTTTTATCTATGTCAAAGATACCCCCTTATCAAAATCAAACGACTTTTCAAATCTTGTAATTGATCTGTGGTCATTTGCCTTTTTTTATATATTTAGAAAAAAAAAACAGACAGTAAACGGTTATCCCAAATACTGTCTGTCATTTTATGATTTATTACTTATTGGCTTTATTAACTTTATTTACTTCTATGTAAAAAGCAAGATTTGCTTTTGCCGGAATAACGGGTGGTTTTCCGTTTTCTCCATATGCAAGAGCATAAGGAATAAATATTATAGCTTTATCACCCTCATTTAGTTCTAGCATAGCATCATCCCATCCTTTTATCATCATGCCCTGTCCTGCATTGAATTCAATATCTTCACCTCTTCCGAATGAATTATCAAACATTTTCCCGTCTTCCTCAAAAACACCGTAATATGCAACTTTAATATTATCTCCTTTTTCTATTTTGTCACCTGTACCTTTTTCAACTAAATAATATTCAACTCCGGATGCTGTTTTTTTCAATTTATCCTTTAATTTACCGGCTTTGTAATCTGCGAGTAAACCATCTACCTTAGTTTTTATTTCAGCTTCTACAACTTTTGCTGCTTCCAGTTTTTTAGCCTGTTCAGCTTTTTGTTCTTCAATTTTCTTATTCATACCTTCTTCATCAAGTATCTCTTCCGCTTTTATAAAATAGACCAGTGTGTCTATATTTTCAAGTCCTCTTGGTTTATTTGCCTGATCAAGCGGAATCATCATTTTGACGCTATCGCCTTCTCTTAAATTAAATAGCATCTCAATTATAGCCTGTGTAGTACTATCGACATCTCTGATTTTTTCTTTTGCCCATTTGCTTTCTTCTCTTCTATCCACCAGAATATTCCCATCGTTTCCTTCTAATAAAAGGCTAAATAGAATATAATCTCCGGGTGCTGATGATTTTCCTTTTCCTTTTTTCAATAAAGTATATTCAGCATCATTCTGCTTAAGTTTAATTGTTTGGCTTTTTGCCCCGTTTTGTCCTGTTGTAGTACAGGAACTGATTAGGATTGCTCCTATGAAAATAATAATTGATAATCTCATTTTAATATGTTTAATATGTTATAAATAATAATCTATTTTACGATTTCGTGTAATTCAATATAGAAAACCAAGTTAGCATCCGGAGGAATAATCTTCGATTTACCATTTTTCCCAAATGCTAATTTACTCGGAACAAATATCACAGCTTTAGTTCCTTCTTTCATTGTTAAAAAAGCTTCATCCCAACCGGGAATTACCTGATTTGTTCCAAGCAACATCACAAAGTCTTTACCTGACCTGAATGAATTTTCAAAGGGTGTAGCATCTTTCATCGTCATACCGTAATAACCGAGTTTAATCCTGGTTCCTTTTGTCAAAGCAGCACCTTTACCTTCTTCCAAAATTAAACATTCCACACCGTTTTTTGTTCGTTTCAACTTACCTTTTAATAATCCTTTGTTATATTCATCCCAGGCTTTCATTATTTTTTGATCTACTTCTATTTGTTTGATTCTGGCTTCTGTATCTTCTGCATCTTGTTTCAAAAACTCATCTTCTATCATATCTCTCATCTTTTCTTCATCGACGATATCACGGACAGTTATATAAAAAAACAAGGTATCGGAATTCTTCATGTCGCCAGTTTTTTCTTCATCTGTAAGGGGAATAAACATAAAAGTACTATCTCCTTTAGCCATTTTATAAAGAACTTCAGATACTGCAGTAAGATCTTTCAATAATGAAGTATCTTTGATAACCCGTTCTCTCAACGTATTATTTATATCGCGTGAATCCTGAAATATTTTACCTTTATTATCTTGAAATAAAATATTGTATAAAATATATTCTCCGGGTTTTGCTGCTTGACCATGGTCGTTTGAATATATCTTATACTCAGCTCTATGGTATTTCAATTTGGAATATCCGTTTTTCTTATTACCTGAACAAGAAAAAAGAATTAATACTGAAAAAAAAGCAATGAAAACTCTCATGATTTATTGTTTTATATAAAAAGGTAAAATCGATTTAAATTTTTTAATCACAGAATCCAATTTTGCATAAGCATGTCCACCTGCTGCATTTTTGTGCCCTCCGCCTTTGAAATTGTCTCTGGCGATTTCCTGAACCGAAATATCACCTTTGGAACGCAAAGATATCTTAACTATTGTAGGTTGTTCTGTTATTAATGCGGCAATTTTTACATTTTTTATCATCAACAGATAATTTACCAAGCCTTCCGTGTCTCCTCTTTGAATCTCAAAATCTTTATAATCTTGTTTTGTTAAATATATTATCCCCGCATGATATTCGGGTATTAATTCCATCCTTTTATTCAAAGCAAAACCGATCAGTTTCACTTGTTTTTCAGAGAGACTGTTATATATTTTATTTTGCAGTTCATTAAGATCAATCCCGTATTCCAATAACTTGGAAACCGTCATAAAAGTCTTTGAAGTAGTACTGTATTTAAAAGATCCCGTATCGGTGATAATCCCGGTCATTAAGCAGGTAGCAATATTTTTATCATTGTTTTTATTGTTATCCAGGTATTCAAAAAAATCATATATCAATTCGGAAGTTGAGCTGGATTTTGTATCCGACAATACGTAATCAGCAAATGGTTCCGGATCTATATGATGATCAATATGAATTTTTACGGCATTGCTATACTGAACAAGTTCACCCATTTTATCAATTCTGTCCAATCCACTAAAATCAAGAAAAAATATAACTTCTGTTTTTTTGATTATATTCTCAACTTTTTTCTTTTCGTAATCAAATATTATAATATCATCAGTCTTAGGCAAAAAAGTATAAATTGATGGAAATTCACTCGGAAAAATTATTCTGGCAGTATGTCCGGATTTTTCCAAATACAGCTTTAAAGCCATTGATGAACCGATAGCATCTCCGTCAGGATTTCTGTGTGAAAATATAACAATATCCCTAGGAAAAGATAACAGTTCTTTAATTTTATTTATTCCTTCCATCAAGTTTTAAATTTTGAGTTAGCAAAGGTAATAAAACTTTAATTATATATTATTAGAATATTTAATTTTTAGTGTTATAATGAATTAATAATTTTATCCGATATATTTTTAAATTATGTTCTTTATTATTATTTTTGAGTGTACTTTTAATTATTGTTATATTTATCTCACTAACAAAGACTGAATTATGAATATAAGCGATATACTTTTTTTAGATATAGAAACCGTTCCAGTTTCAAAAGAATACTATGATTTACCACCTTTAATAAAAGAGCTTTGGAATAAAAAAAGCAAGTATTGGATAAAGGATAAAGAGGAAAGCGATGAGCTATATGCTGAATTATATTCGAAAAAAGCCGGTATTTACGCTGAATTTGCTAAAGTGGTTTGTATTTCTGTCGGTTATATTAAGGAATTTGACGGCAAAAAAGAAATTCGGTTGAATTCATATTATGGTGATGATGAAAAAAAGGTTTTAAGTGATTTTTCCGATTTATTAAATAAACATTTCAACAATCCTAATAAGTATTTTTTGTGTGGTCACAATATTAAAGAGTTTGATATTCCCTTTCTCTCAAGAAGAATGATCATAAACGGATTACCTCTTCCTGCAATGCTTGATATTGCCGGTAAAAAGCCATGGGAAACAAAACACCTTTGCGACACTATGGAAATGTGGAAATTCGGTGATTATAAAAATTATACATCTCTTAATCTTCTGGCTGCAATTCTTGGTATAAAGTCTCCAAAAGATGATATTGACGGTTCTATGGTAGCTAAGGTTTATTGGGAAGAAAAGGATTTGGAACGTATAAAAATATACTGTGAAAAAGATGTTACAACCGTAGCCCAGATATATTTGAGAATGAATAATTTTCCTCTGTTGGAAGAAGAGTGAACCTGTAAAAAAATATTTACCTGACAGGCTTTTTTTTCCAAACAGTTTATACTGGATATAAATAAATTTTACGTATCTTTGTAGTTACTTGAAAGAATATTGTATTTAATACGTATAAATAGTCTATTCTCATGTATTATTTAAATATTATTTCAATTAAAATAATTAGCTAAATGTTGCTATATTTAAATTATTAACTAAAATATTAAAGTTTTGAGAATAAAGATCGGGATTGTATGGTTTAGACACGATTTGAGATTAAGGGATAATGAAGCATTGACTCAGGCAGCAAATCAGTGTGATGTTATTTTACCTATCTATGTTTTTGATAAAAGACTTTATGATAATAAGACGGAATATGGTTTTCGTCAGGTGGGTCCATATAGAGCAAAATTCATCCTGGATTCACTTAAATCTCTGAAAAAATCATTAGGGGACAGAAATATAGATTTGATAATTCGTCATGGCAAAACTGAAGATATTATTTATGAAATAGCTCATAAAGTAAAATCAACATGGGTTTATTGCAACAGAGAAAGGACGCCTGAAGAAGAATATATACAGGATGAGCTGGAAAAGAAATTATGGCAGATAGGACAGGAATTGAGATTTACAAGAGGAAAAATGTTGTATCATACCGGTGATTTACCATTTCCTATCAAACATACTCCTGATACTTATGCCGCTTTTTACAGAGAAGTCGGAAAAATAGTTCCTGTAAGAAAGCCCTTGCCAATTCCCGATAAGATATTGCCTTATATGGATAATGTGATGTCCGAACCTTTGCCCACTATGGAAGATCTAGGTTTCTCTTCAAAAGAGATACCAGAAACTTACGTTTTCAAAGGAGGAGAATATGAAGCAATAAGGAAAATGGAAGAGTTTATAAAAAATAATTTTAAAGCTACTGCCATTAGTTTGAAACAAAAGAAGAAAAAAAGAGGTGTATTGGTTACAGAAATGAGTCCTTATCTAAATACCGGATGTATTTCACCTAAAACCATATATGAGCATATAAACAGGTTTATGGGTAATAAATATCATAGCAACAGAGCTTCTTGTATTATCCATGGACTTATGAGAAGGGATTTTTTCAAGCTTCAAGAAAAAAAATATGTTGAAAAGATTTTCGAGAAAGGAGGTATCAGAGGGCTTGATCTCTCCGACCTGACAGATGACATGGATGCATTTGATCTCTGGAGAAATGCCAAAACAGGAGTTCCTATCGTAGATGCTTTTATGCGGGAATTGAATCAAACGGGATTTATTCCTTTTGAAGGAAGAAGAATACTGTCCCAATTTTTAATCGAAGAATTAAAAGTAAATTGGCAACTTGGTGCCGAGTATTTCCAATCCGTGTTGGTAGATTACAATCCTTGCAGCAATTGGGGAAATTGGAATACTATGGCCGGTGTAAATTTTGATGCGAAGGAGGACAGATATTGCAATTTTATCACAAAAGCAAAAAAGCTTGATCCTAAAGGTGAGTTGGTAAGAAAATGGATACCCGAACTATCGACTTTAAGCAATAATTATATTCATGAACCCGATAAGGTTTCGGAAGTAGAACTAAAGAAAGCAAATATTAAATTGGGAAAAGATTATCCGGTACCTATTGTAAATACTGAGCGATGGGTGTAAAATAGATTGCTTGTAAGTAACTATATCTTAATCAAAAATAAGCGTATAAGTCTTTCTTACATATTTTTTAACATTTAACCAAAACAAAGCTATCAAATAAAAAACTATTGGAGAGCC
>Ga0256913_10000413_pt1 | contig 22022 bp, 17 predicted proteins | sample Axial_MatmetaG_FD_185970 | JGI IMG/M metagenome (GOLD analysis project Ga0256913, IMG submission 185970) | Deep-sea worm associated microbial mat communities from Axial Seamount, Juan de Fuca Ridge, Pacific Ocean - Axial_Mat | ecosystem: Environmental > Aquatic > Marine > Oceanic > Microbial... | reverse complement strand
AAAGCACATCATCTTTTTGCTAAAAACCACTCATTATAACCCGTTATAATTTCATTATTTTTAGCAAAAATCTAATGCACTTTTGGTTTTCTGAGAATTAAATTATTAATCGAACTCAGGTTATTAATAAGCAAGTTAAATTCATTGAAAATTAGTGCTAACTTGCAACTGATTAATAACTATATTTGTTTATTATACAGAGCAAAAAAAAGCTGTTATAAAAACAGCTTTCAAATATTATTATTGTATTGCCAGTTTCTTTTTTACTGCATCCATAAGATTATCGCTATCCTCAGGCCAAACAACCAAGGAACCCATGCTAGTATCAAATACCCAAGAATAACCTTGTTCTTTGGCTACTTCTTTTATTGCATTCTTTGCCTTGTCGATAATTGGTTGTAATAACTCACTTTCTTTAGTTTGCAAATCTTGCTGAGCAGTTTGTTGGAAAGTTTGAATTCTTTGCTGTAAGCTTTGTAATTCTTCTTCTTTCATTTGTCTGATAGCACTAGACATTGAATCTTGCTTTGTAACATAATCGTTATACTTAGCTTGAAACTCCTGATTCATAAGATTTAACTGGTCTTCTAATTCTTTAGAATAAGTTTGTAACTCGTTTTGTGCTACAACACGTTCCGGCATTAAAGCTAATAAATCGCTCGAATTAATATGTGCAAATTTTCCTTTTTGTGCAAACGAACTTGTCGAAAACACTGATAATAAAATAACTATTGCTAAAAATACTTTTTTCATCTTTCTTTTTTTATGTTAATTGGCAAATGTAATAATTTAATTTTTAATTCTAAATTCTGTTTACTTATAATACTAATAATTAAGTAAAAAAAACAACATATAGCTTGATATTCAGACAAATATATTATTTATTAAAATCTTAAAAAATTCTAAATTTAACTTTTTTCGTTAGAAGTTTCTGTTTTTAATGCATTAGATTCTAATATTTCGTTACTATTTCTGTTTTTATAAATCTCTATTGCTAAATAAAGAGCTTCTCTAAAAGAATCGAACGAAGCAGCATTTTCTCCGGCAATTTCGTAAGCTGTTCCATGGGCAGGAGATGTTCTAATTATTGGCAATCCTGCTGTAAAATTAACTCCCGAAGTAAATGCTAATGCTTTAAAAGGTGCTAAACCTTGGTCATGATACATTGCTAAAATTCCATCAAATTTTTTATATGTATCTGAACCAAAAAAACCATCGGCTGCAAAAGGTCCTATTGCCATAATACCTTTATCTCGAGCTTCGTTAATAGTTGGACTAATAATTTCTTGTTCTTCTTTACCCAACAAACCATCATCACCTGCATGCGGATTTAATCCTAATATTGCAATTTTTGGTTTTCTAATTCCGAAATCTTTTTTTAATGAATCGTTCATTAAATTAAGTTTCTTCATTATATTTTCTTTGGTAATTTTGTTTGGCACATCTTTAATTGCAGTATGCCCTACAACTACACCAACTCTTAAATTACCGCTTACAAGCAACATTAAAACCTCATCGGCACCAAATTTTTCTTGCAAATATTCTGTGTGTCCATGAAAATTAAATTTATCAGACTGAATATTCTTTTTATTGATAGGTGCTGTTACTATTGCCTGAATTTTATTATCCATTAAATCGGCAACTGTTTTTTCTAAAGAGACAAAAGAAGCATCTCCGGCAATGTCTGTAGATTTTCCAAGTTCAACTTTTATATCATCGCCAAAACAATCAATTATATTTGCTCTTTTATTATTTGTTTTCTCAGCATTGCTAATTGTATTAAAACTAAAATTATTAATATTTAATGCCTTGCGATGATATGCAGCTACCTTTGGTGAGCCATAAACTATTGGAGTGCATAAATCCATCATTCTTGCATCCATTAGTGTTTTTATAATAATTTCATAACCGATACCATTTATATCGCCATGACTTATTCCTACTTTTATTTTTTCCATTATAATTTTTTTTGTAAAAATAACAAAATTGAATTTAGTAATTATGTAATGTGTAAAATAAATTTTTACTTAATGGGAGCTCTATTAATTATTTTCTTACAATACAAATAATTTAACAGGTATTACTATTTGTAGAAAAAATTCTAATAAATAACATTTACATTTCCGGTTTTCATATATTCTACACCATCTGTATTTTTATATATTACATGCCATTTATATACACCTGATTTTACGTTCTTATAATCTTTTGCTTTACCATCCCAACCTTTAAAAATATCATTTGTTTCCCAAATCAATTCTCCCCATCTATTATAAATTCCTAACCAAAAATTATTTGTATCAATACCATTTCCTTTACAAATAAAATAATCATTAATTTCATCATTATCAGGAGTGAAAGCTGTTGGAGCATAAAAAGTAAATACATCTTGGATTTCAATTCTTTTTATAGCTGTATCTCTGCAACCATATTGATTTTCAACTATTAATTCGGGATAATACAGTCCTATTTCTGAATAACTATGAGTAGGAGATTTTATTAGAGAGCTATCTCCATCATCAAAATTCCAAAAATTAAGAAAATTTCCCTCAGATAAATTATTAAAAAAAATATTTGATTTTATAAAACTAACAACATCATTATCTACATAAAAATGAGCTTCTGGTTTAGGGAATACTGTTATCATATCATAAATAATCAGTTGATTTTTGCATCCATGATTATCTGTTACTTCTACTGTAATATCATATGTTCCGCTAACATCAAATGTATGTGTTGGATTTGGCTCTAACGATAAATTATTTTCATCAATTTCATCATCGAACATCCAAATATATGAATAATTATTATCAAAAAACTCTAAATTAAAATTTACTGTTAACGATAGACAACCATTTAATTTATCTGCTGAAAAATTTAAAGGTGGAAAAGGATAAGTATATATAAAAACGGTTTCTGTATCAGTAGAACCACATGCGTCTACAACTGTATACTGATAGTTTGTTGAGCTTTCAGGATATACAATATCTGTAGGGTTAACAATATTTCCATTAGGATTATACAAAATATACGGAGGAACACCACTATTTATATTATTAGTTATTAAAACAGGATCTCCCGGGCAAACGGTATCTTTGTTTGTATTTGTTTCCAGTACAACTATATCTGAAATTGATATTGTAACTGTTTCAGTGTCACTTACGCAACCTATTGCATCTACAGCATAAACTGTATATGTTGTTTGAGATGTTGGTAATACTGAAATGCTTGATGTATTTTGATTTGTATTACTCCAATAATATGTAACTGGTTGAATACCTGATGTTTCAATTGCAGATATGGTAGTAATATTACTATTGCAAATTGTTTGGTTACCTGTCGTTGTTATATGAACTACATCAATATCTACATTGACAGTAGAGGTATTTGAACAAGCTGAACTACTTGAAACAGTAACTGTATATATTCCTGGATTTTGTACAATAATACTTTGTGTTGTTTCTCCAGTATTCCATAAATAACTATCATATTGATTAATTGTGGATAATATAGTATAACTTCCATTACATATTAATAAATCTCCTGTTATTACAGGATTAAGGCTTGGAATAGTAACAACTTCAAAACTTGTATCTCCAATACAATTATTAAAATCAACAACCTCAACAGTATATGTACCCGAATTATTTACATTAATAGATTGTGTAAAATCATTTGTATTCCATGAATACGAAGCATAATTTCCTGAAACGGTTAAAACAGTACTTTCTCCCTCACAAATAGAAGTATCTCCTATTATTTGTGGAGTTGGATTAGGGTAAGCATTAATTGTTATATTATTTGAACCGGAACAATTATTTGTATCTACAACTGTTACATAATATGTTCCCTGTAAAGATATTTGAATTGATTGAGTTGTGTCATTAGTATTCCACACATAACTTAAATAACCGGATTCGGCATTTAAAACAGATGTGTTGCCTTCACACAAATCATCTCCTGAAATTTGCGGTATTGGTGTAGGAATTACATTAATGTTAATATTTGCTATTCCACTACAATTATTTGTATCAGTAACAGAAACTTCATACATACCTGCTGATGTAACATATATACCTGAGTTATTACTACCTGTACTCCATAAATAAGTTTGAAATGTGTCGGTTGTATACAATAAAGAACTGTCACCTAAACAAAAATCATTTCCTATAATATTAGGTGTAGGATTTGGATACATAACAATATTAATACTATCCGAACCGGTACAACCACTAATGTCAGAAACTGTAACAATATAAATACCTCCTGAATTTACAGTTATATTACTTGTTGTTTCTCCTGTATTCCATAAATATGATACAAAATTATTATTTACAAAAAGTGTTGTACTATCATTTTCACAAAAGTTATTATCTGAGATTGATAAATTTAAGTTTCCTAATAAAACATTAACAACAAATATAGAATCAGAGCATGGAAAATGACTAACTGTATATGTATATTGTCCTGGTCCGTTAAAAACAGGATCATAATAACCCAAATAACCATTTGCTAATGTATTAGGACCTGTCCATACACCAATTGTATCAAAGTAATTTGGAATAGAATCAAACAAATTTACTGATGAACATGTATGGATATCTATTGTATCAGGTGTATTTTGACATATTTCCACTAAAAAATTATCCATTGTTAAATCATTTCCATTAGAACTACCGGAAATATTTGTTATAATTTGAAAATGATATGAATTTGTTATTGCAACAAAAACAGGAGTTTGAAAATGGTACCAATTTGGGGAATAAGGTAAAACTTGCGAGGATGAATATACAATATTACCATTATCATCAACAAGTTGCATTGTAACATCACATTGTACAAGGCTTCCTGTCCATGTTGAATTCAGGTATGCAGAAATGCGATAAGTTTCCCCTATACACACTTCTACAGGTCGATTATAAAACATACTGTTTGCAGGAGTATCATTTTTTATATTCATATATAATGAATAATTTCCATCATAAACAGCATATGTTTCTGGTGAACCAACCCATATAATCGTAGTATCAACATAAGGATCAATAACTCCAAATGTCTCGTAATCATCAAAAGTTGACACAACCCAGTTATTGCATTGACCATATGTAAAAAGGATAAAACTAAAAAATAAAATATTAAAATATATAATTCGCATATGGTAAATAGTTACTAATCAGTGACAAATATAAATAATATTTTTCAATTTCAAGTCATTTTTCTTATTAAATTTCAATAATTTAACTCCTAAACTTCACCAAATTATCCCGATAGTCTTACAATAATTTGTTTTTTTAAACCATAATTATTATGAAACTGAGGGCAAAGTGTTAAATCGAACTAAGCTTGTTAATATCAAATGGCTAAACTGCTATTTGTGTAAAATCAGCAAACCCTATTTAACGTGAGTTCGACATAATATTACCTACAGATTCAGGTAATTAGCTCATATACGAATCAAATTTAAGACGGACTATCGGGATAATCCTAGAAAATTTGAGGAAGAATATGAGTTAATTATCGAAATTTATATAAAATAAATCAATAATAAACAATTTTACACTGAAAACCTCTTGTAATATAGCCTGCTATTACTTCTTGATTTTCAATGCAAACTTGAATTATTCTTGATTTTCTGTGAACTAGATCTTATATCGAACTCACGTTATTTAACAAAGTTTTCTTTATAAAACTTTACTTGTTTAATAATATTTTCTTTAGTGATTTTGGGGTGTTCTTCAAGATTAAAATCTATACTTGGAATTTCAAAACGAGATAAATAATCTTTGAAAATTCCGGCTCCGAATTTAATTGCCATTTTATCAATAACAGATTGTTCTTTTGGATTATTGTTGAATGTTATTTCTGTATCTAATTTTAATTCAGTAACATAAGTATTCATTAACCACGATATTGTTGGTGGGTTTTGATTTGCAAGATTGTATATGCCTATTAATTCTTTTTGCAAAATAATATTCATTTGATTAACAACCCAATCTACAAAAACTAAATTGGCTGGTGCGTTTTCAAGTCCGGGAAGTGTAATTTTTGTAAAGCTGTTTTTCCTTTTTAATAAGCTATATAATATTTGAACATAACCACAAAGACCGGAACAATTTAAAATAGCTCCGTTTTTAGAATCTCCAATAATTATTGATGGACGAACTATTGAAACTTTAATATTTTGGTGTTTTTTAGCAAATTTATTAACTATTACTTCGGCTTTTTTCTTTGTTTCTTCGTATTTATTTACATTAGGGTATTTATCGAAATATTCCGAAACATAAAATGTGCTTGTGTGCATTAAATATTTTAAGTTTGGCATCTCAGAGCATAAGTTTAGTAAATTTTTAGCTCCATCTATATTTACTTTTTCTAGTTCAGAATCTTGTTCTTTACCTAAATGCACATTGCCTGCAATGTTTATAATTTTTTGTATTTCATCTTTGTAATTGTGTAAATCGTTAAGATTATTTAAATCCCCAACAACAATTTTAATTGCTTTTTCATATTTTTCATGAAAATTTTTACCGAAAACAGTTTCAACTTTTTTTGTAGCTTGTTTTTTAGAATTTGCTCTAATTAGTAGAATTACAGATTTATTTTTTTGCAAAATAGATTTTGTGAACTCTGAGCCAAGAGCTCCTGTAGCTCCTGTTATTAATGTTTTTCGGGTATTAATCATTATGATTTATCAGATATTTTTTTTGAAAAACAAAAATAAGAGTTTAATTGAGAAAATTAAAAATTCATAGTAAAATCTTCGATTAATTTATTAAGAGCCAAAAGCTCATCTTTACTTAGTTTATCGGCATCTCTAATTTGAGAAATAAAACTGAAAAGATATTCTATTTCATTAATAGGTTTATTCGATTTTATGCTTAATTGTTTATAGAAATTATCATCAAATTTATTTGTTTTTAAGTAAAATTTATTTCTGATATTTTCTAAAAAGAAATTAATTTTTTGGTTTGCTACATTTTTGTAATCTTTATTTAAGAAATATAATTGTCCAACAGTTTTTACATAGTTTACAGTATCGTTTCTTGGCGGATTTATTATAGGGATATACCGTTGCTTGCGTTTAAATTCAAAAATTAAATAAAGAAACAGTGTTGCCATAAACAAATAAAAAGCAAATCTTAGAGCTTGTCGCGATAAGAAATAACGCATAGGAGTTTGGCTTTCGGGTTTAAATCCTTTGTAGTATTCGTCCCAAACTGTATTGTTGTTAGGCAAATACGATAATGCGTTTGAAATATATTCTCTATCACTATTAATTAAATGAAGATTTGTGAAAGCAAGTGGTTGTAAGTTAATAAATATATTTCCTTTCCCAATTTTTATTTTTGCAAAATTAGCTTTCCCGTTTTGTGCTAAACCCAGAATTGTAAAATTATCTTCGTTAAAACTGTCGAAATATCTTTCGTATAGTTTGTTAACAAATAAATAACCATCTTTTTTTCTTAAGTTTGGATTAACTAAATTAATTGTAGAAGTTGTGTCGTCATAATTATATTCCCACCAAGAATCTGTTGAAAAATGGAGTGTATCTGATAAATTTTTAGAGAAATTATTTGCTGCAATAAAAATATTATTTCCTTTTGCTGCAAAATCAATTAACAAATCTGATGTTAAATTATCAATATCAAAAATATCATTAATAATAATATAGTTTAAATTTTCTTCATTATTAATGGTTTTAATATATTGATAAAAACTTTCATCGTTTTCAACTATTTCTGAATTTGGGAAAATATCGGGTAAAATATCATAAAGAACAAAAGTTCCATAAGGTATTTTATCTTCTTTTTTGAATGTTTTTCGCCAATCTATAGGGTTTTGCATAGTCATTTCGGCAACAACAAAAAGAGCAATTCCTGCAATTAAAATAATTATATATTTTATGTGTGCTTTGTTCATTCTTTGTTGGCTTCTATCGGTTTAATATTTTGCAATACTGTATCAAACTCTACACTAATTGCTATAAAATCTGTTTCTGATATACTAAAATCGCCATACCAAACATAGTTGTAAATTTTACTTAATTTCTTAAATTTTTCAAAATAATTACTTTCTCTAAGTTCATTTATATAATCACGATTTGTTTTGTTTATTTCCCAAACAATAATTTCGTTTGTACTCAGCAATTTTAGTAATTTAAGATAGTAATAGCGAGTTGCTAATCGCCAGTTTTTATCTAATTTTGCTTTCTTTATTAAGTCTTCTATGTCTAATTTATTAATATCTTCATTAATTTCAGATGTTAATATATCTTCTGATACGGTTTTGTTTTTAAAGAATAGTCGCCTAAATTTGCTTTTAACCAGAAAGAATATTATTGCAGAAATTAAAATTAATATAATAATATATCTTATTAAAATACCTATTGGTTTCTGATTGTTGAATAAAAAATTGATAATTTTACGTATAAAATATTTAAGTTTATCCCAAAGTGTTTCAGGGCTTTTGTATATTCTGTAATAGTTAAAATCTTCATCATTTTTAAATTTTTCTAAATTGGATTCGTCAATTTTGCGAATCTCAATTTCCGATTTATCAAAAAACGGAGCAAGAGTATCTTTTTCGGCAAAACTATTACTTGCAAAAAGAAGAAATATTGTGAGAATATATATAAGTTTAAAATTCAATTATTCTTAATTTGTATATTGATTAGGTTTTGTTGTAGGATTATCTTGTCCAATTTGTCCTATTCTTCCATATAAATCTGGTGCTTCTTTTTCTTCTACAATACTAAAATATTGAAATGAAATTGCTACAAAAAGTATTGTATAAGTTAAGAAAGAAACAATATATGTTCCTGATAAAGAAAACATATATAGTATGTCTACATATTGATTATCTAAAACTCCAAATTGAAATAAAAATTGAATAATCATAAAAGGTAATCCTAAAATATTTCCAATTATTCCGGTAATTATTGAAAATACAAATATTATTAAAAAATTCCACCACCATTTAGAGTTAGCAATTTGAAATGTTCTGTTTAATGCATGACCTACACCTTTTCTTTCGTACATTACAATAAATGACATAAACGACATTGAAATTCCCAAATAGATGCCGGGTATAAAACAAAATAATGTTCCAACTCCAACAAATATTGAGGTTATTATATTAGTAAGAAGTAATTGAAAAAAATACTTAAGTGTATTATTAAAGACATCTGAATGAGTAAATTTGCCTTTCCCTTTCTCGATATAAAGAATTATATATGAATTAATTATGCCTATTAGTAATGTAAAAAATAAAACTCCTAAGAAAGAAATTGCTATTAGATATAGTGCAGCCCCTGCCCCAAAATTATAAGTGTTATATTGGATTAAACTACTATTGTTAAATGCTCCGAATCCCAAGTATTTTGTTAAAAAAATACCGTATAAAACACCAAAAATTGCCACTAAAGGTCCTACATAAATCAATAAAGGAATAATTAATCCTTTAAAGTTTTCTCTAATAAAAGCAAAAGTAACATTAAAAATATCGCCAAATTCGCGAACTTGCTTAAAATTAATTTGATTCTCTGTTGAAAATTGGTTTTCCATCATAATTTAGTTTTTTGTTAATTCTTATAGGATATATAAAGAAGTACCATACAATTAATGTTGCAGAACCTCCTATTATAAATATTTTTATGTAAATTGGCATATTAGAATATCGAGTAATAAACCCTTCGATAAAACCTGCTATTATAAAAAATGGGATTAAACCAACAATTATTTTTGTTGCAAGTTTTGCTCCATTAGTAAAAGACACAGCTCGTTTGTAGGTTCCCGGAAATAAAAATGAGTTACCTATTAAAATACCTGCCGAACCTGCTACAATTATTGCAAAAATTTCTATTGTTCCGTGTAGCCAAATAACCGACATAGAATGTAATAAAACCCCATTTTTAAACATTAAATAATGAAAAGCACCTAACATTATTCCATTTGTAAAAAGAATATAACCTGTTCCAATTGAGAATAAAACTCCAAGAATGAATGCTATAAACGAAACTTTTATATTATTAAGAGTAATTCCTAAAAACATAGACATTTCATCAGCAGATTTGTATACAGCCATTGGGTCACCTTTTGCAATACTGGCTTCGGTCATATTAACATATGCATCGCCCATTATAAGTCTAACAAATGTTTCGTCGTTTGCAGACGACAGCCAACCTATTGATGTACTGATGATTGTAATTAACAAAGAGTAAATAAAATATTTACGTGTTTTGTAAATTGCCAACGGAAATTCTTCTCTCCAGAATTGAAGAACCCTTCCCTTTTTTTCTTTTTTTGTTCTATAAATTTTTTGGTGTGCTCTTATTGTTAAATCGTTTAAATAAGCAGTAAGTTTACTATTTGGATAGAAAGTTTTAGCATAAGATAAATCGTTGTTCAGCTGTATGTATAAATCACCTAACTTATCGATATTATCAGATTTAGATACAAGAAGTGCTTCAAATTCCTTCCAATCATTTGCATTTCTATTTAAAAATACTATTTCTTTCATCTAAAAACTTGTAATTTTTACTTGTCGCTAAAAATAATAATTAATTCTTTACGATTTTCTTTTTAATTGTAAATTCTGTTGTTTTAACCGATATTATATAGGTTCCAGTTGGTAATTCTTCTAAATTTATTTTTTGATATGTATCTTTATTTGAGATTTTTTTAATTTCTTCTCCTAGCATATTAGAAATTGTGATAGTCTCAATTTCTAAAGCTAAGTTTTTAATATTTATTTCAATATAATTATTAAAAGGGTTTGGCACAATTAGTATTTCAGCTTTCTCTATATTGTGTATCCCTTGCGTAATAACCGATTTAGCTACAAGCTTATGTTTAGCATCAAAAACTATTGAATCTAATTCGGCAGGTAAGTTTATATTAAAATACTGATTGTTTTGATTGTTGTAAAAACTAATAATTGTGTCGTTTCCGTTATACCAAAATTGCAAAGGCACATGCATTTCGAAAAAACTAACCGAAGGGTGTGAACTGCTTTGAGATATAATTAATTCTACTGAGTTCCCGTTTGTTTCATAGTGAATTTCATAAATAGGATAACCTTCGCCATAAAGCCAATCGGCAAAAAACTCTGTTAAATTTGTATCAGCAACCTGCTCTATATCAGAAATTAAGTTATCGCTCGAAGCAAATCCGTATTTTAAATCATCATCATTTAAATAATTTTTAATGCCGGCAAAAAATAAACTGTCACCAATTTCCCATCTTAGCATATGCAATAACATTCCTCCTTTAGAATAAGACAGTCTACTGTCAAAAATTCTTGAAACATCGGTAGTATCATAAACAAATACTGACCCGTCTGGAAATTCAGTAATTTTATCAATAGTTTGTGTAAGAGCAGCATTTAACCAATATCCACCCCACATCTTTTCGTATGCCAAATAGCCGCACCATGTAGCAAAACCTTCGTTTAGCCATATATCTTGCCACGATTTGCAAGTAATATAATCGCCAAACCACTGGTGTGCAAGCTCATGATTTACAAGAAATTCGCAATCCATACATTCCATCGAACTCATTGTTTGATGTTCCATTCCACCAACTCCAGACCACATCATATGTCCGTATTTTTCGTTTATAAACGGATATTGTATAAAATTTTCGGTGTAAATATTAAAAATGGAATCTAAGCGATTTTGTTGCGGATAAATATCATCTTCATTATTTAAAAGACTGTATGTTTTCATAAAAACATAATCTCCTGTATATAAAGGTATATACTTATCTGTTTCATCGAATTTTGTAAGTACAATTCCAAGCAAATACGAAACCATTGGATAATTGTGTTTCCAGTGTATAATTTTCTTATCTAAATTTATTTCTTCGGAAATTAACAGTCCGGCAGTTCCACATTCATATGCAGTATCAGTTAATATATAAATATCTACAGAATCAATTTTATCGGATAAGCCTTGTTTGCATGGCCACCATTGATATGCTCCGTATGGTTCCGATAAAGTCCAAATAATAGGGATTGAATCCCCATTATATTCATACTTATCTGTTACAAAAGCAAGTTCATCTTCATTTTCGAAATATGGACTACCTTGGTAGTAAATGTTTAAAGAATCGGTATCGCCTGCAATTAATGTATTTGTAAAATTTATTGTAATGATATCATTTTCATGATTAAAACTAATAGGATTATTATGATAAATGATGGAATCCACAGTTAAATATGAGCTTAAATCAAACGAAATTGTATCTGTGTTTCCAATAATTTTATATTGATATAAAATGTTACCCTTTATATAATGTGTATCGGGATATAATTCCCAAAATATATTTGCATAATTCAAATCAATTTCTTGTCCTGAATTTGTAGCGTGTTTAAAATCTAAGTTTGTATGTTTACATGGATATTCCGGTTTATCACTAAAATTTTTAAAATCTTGTGAGTAAGCAATTGTAAAACTAAAGATTAGTATTAAGAATATATTTTTCATTTTATTTAATATTAATTATTATATCTTTTAATTTCCTTTTTGGCACTTGATGAACTTGGTTTTTATCTCTCCAATATTTAGTGTCTTCATTTTTATCAATTTCGTAAATATTTATTTCTTCTTTTGGTTTACCGATAGCTAAAACCAACAGAATTTCTAAATTTTCAGGAATGTTTAGTGTTTCTCTAAGCGATTTTTTGTTTATTGCAGCAATAATACAACCACCTAAATCTTTTTCAACTGCACCTAGCAAAATACTTTGTGCTGCAATTCCATGGTCGCAATAATTATTATCTGTAATATTCTTATCAAGAGTAATAACAATATATGCCGATGCTTGTTCTCCTTCAATTGGCCCGTCCCAATCTTTTAAAAATCCTGCCCAAGCTAAAGATGAAAATATTTGTTTATTAAGTTCTTCATCATTAGAAATATAATATTTTAACGATTGGCTATTTTTAGCCGAAGCCGATAAACGAGCTAAATCAATAAAACTCAATAAATCTTCTTTGTTTATTTCATACTCTTGATGAAAACGACGATAACTTCTGTTTTTTAAAATCAGTTCTTTTAACATAATTAGTTAAATATTTAATTGAGCATAAATTTAAGATATATATTTTAATTATTACTATTAGAAACTCAAAAACATATGCTATTATCAATAAATTGTTTCATAAATGAGGAAAAAAATATAAATTTGGAAAAAATATATTGTTTTGGATAAAGAAAAAATAATAAACTTGTTCGAAGAGTTCAACTCTAAAAACATAATGATTATAGGCGATGTAATGGTAGATGCTTATATGTGGGGTAATGTAAACAGGATTTCGCCCGAAGCACCTGTCCCCATAATATCAGTAGAAAAAAGAGAAAATCGACTTGGAGGAGCTGCAAATGTTGCCCTAAATATAAAGGCACTTGGGGCAAACCCAATAATTTGCTCTGTTATTGGTGATGATGAAAAAGGAAAGATTTTCACATCATTATTAAAAAAACGTAATATAACAGACGAAGGTATTTATATAAGTAATAATAGAATTACTACAACAAAAACCAGAGTTATCAGTCAAGCACAACACCTACTGCGTGTTGATGAAGAAACTTCTGAAACATTGAAAGAAGGTATAGAAAAGACTTTTTTAGAAAAACTAATTACAATTATAGATACAAAAAAGATTGATGCTATTATTTTCGAAGATTACGATAAGGGTGTTATCACTGAAAAAATAATAAAAACACTTGTTGATTTAGCAAATAGGAAAAATATCTTTACAAGTGTTGATCCAAAGAAAAGGAATTTTCTATTATATAAAGGTGTAACACTTTTTAAACCTAATCTGAAAGAAATGGCAGAAGGTTTAAAATTAGATATCGATAAAACTAATAAAGACGAAATATTTAATGCAGTAGAACTATTAAGAAAGAAATTAGGTTCAAAATATGTATTTACAACTTTATCCGAATTAGGAGTTTATATAAAATCTGAGAAAGAAGGGAAATACTTTCCTGCAATAGTGAGGCAGATTGCAGATGTTTCAGGTGCAGGCGATACAGTAATAAGTGTTGCAACTTTATGCTTGAGTATTGGAATGAATATTTCAGAAATAGCATATATTTCAAATTTGGCAGGAGGAATTGTTTGTGAGAAGCTGGGAGTAGTGCCAATTGAAAAAAATATTTTAACAAAAAATATAGGCTTAAATGCCTAAGAAATAAAAGAGTAAATAGAAAGTTATTAACATATTTTAATTTTTTATGTAATAAAATTTCACTTTTTTACGTTAAAGAATTATAAATTATTAAATTTTTATTACTTTAGTAAAATCTTTAGATGTGAAATACATTTAAAATTGAGTTTTTAAATTACTGATACAGAGGTTTTTGCAAACTTTATTAACCAAAATTGTTAATAAATATTTGGAGAAACAAAATTTTTTTATTTATTTTACTTTTTGAAAAAGTATGGAAGACCAAAGAAATTACGTACAAATAGGCAGGAAAATGGTTAGAAAAGGATTAATTATTTTTATAATATTATTTCTATCGCTAAGTGGTTATGCACAGCAAGACCCTCAGTATAGTTTCAATATGTTTAATCATATGTCAATTAACCCGGGTTTTGCAGGTAGTAATGGCAAAATTTGTGCTAATGGTATATATAGAAAACAATGGATGGGTTTTGATGGAGCCCCAACAACAATGGTGTTTAATGCAGATATGCCTATTAATGGAATAAGTAGTGGAGTTGGTTTGACAATAATAAATGATGAAATAGGATTTGAAAAGAACATTAATATAAAAGGATCTTATGCCTATAAACTTGATTTAGGTGAAGGAGGAAACCTTGGAATTGGGTTATCTGTGGGGCTTTTAAATAGAGGAATAGATGGAGATTGGGAAACTTATGATTATTTAGAGAATAGTAATGTAGATCCTTTATCAGATCCTGCAGTACCAAATGCAGAAAGTCATATGGTTTTTGATATGGATTTTGGATTATTTTATAGAGTAATGCTTTCAGATAATTTACTTTATGCAGGATTATCTACAACACATATAACACAACCAAAATTTAAATTTTCAAATGAAAAAATGCCTTTTCTAAAAAGGCACTATTATTTAACAGCTGGTTATTATTATACATTACCGGCTCCACAATGGGAAATAAAGCCGAGTTTTATGATTAAATCGGATGGAGTTACAAGTCAATACAGTTTTAATGCAAATATCTATTATGAGAAAAAATATTGGGCTGGAGCTACTTATAGAGTAAACGAAGCTGCAATAATTCTTGTAGGGTTTACCTTACCAATGAGCAGTAGTGCTCTAGATGTAGGTATTGCATATGATATACAAATGTCTCAGTTGAGTCATTACAATAGCGGAACTATTGAAATAATGTTAAAATATTGTTTCAATGTATCAGGCTCTAACGGAAACACTATATATAGAGATGTTAGAAGTTTATAATTTTAATAACGTTGCATAGCAATATAAACAGGAGGTATTTATGAGGAAATTACTTCTATTATTAATTAGTAGACGAGTAGTGATATTTAGAAGTGCACTACTAATATTAATAACAGGTATTTTATACGGTTGTCCACTCGGTGATGGTGAGTTGCACGGTGTAGAAAATAGAGAGGTGTGGTTTGAGCCACAACCATTTGGTATGGCATTTATCAAGATGGGTAGTTATAACATGGGACCTAACGACCAAGATATTGCTTGGGCTATGACTGCTGAAGCAAAAACAGTTTCTATCCCTCCTTTTTGGATGGATATTACAGAAATTACAAATAATGAGTATCGTCAATTTGTATACTGGGTTAGAGATTCTTTAGTTTATTCAAGATTAATGTACGTTGATTTTGATGATAGTAGATATGATAATGAATTTTATAAAATTGATGATTATGCCGAAGACGAAACCACAAGTTTGTATACAGGTGATGGACCTCCGGGTTTAAAAGAAAATCCAGATGGTTTTTTTGATACTTATGCTGAAAGTAGGTTTATTAATTGGGATGCCCCAATTCCTTGGGATGTTGAACCTACTGTAGGTTCTGGGGATAATAATAAAGAGATATGGGATGCTGTAAAAGGTGTTTATTATCAAGGTGATGAAAGATTCTACGATAGATGGGAACTTGATGGAAGAATGCTTAATTATGTTTATTATTGGATAGATTTAGAGCAAGCTTCAAGAATTCAAAACTTTAATAGTGGAGAAACAAAGTATGCACAAAGAAGAAAAGCATTTAATTGGGATTCTTTATATGTAAATTATAATGTTGAAGATTTAGAAGCAAATGGAACAGGCTTGTCAAAATTAGATTTATATTCAGGAACTGTTACAATAAAGGGACAAGAATTTAAGAAATCTAAGACTTCTACAGATAAAAAACCTCAGTATAAAAATGGACAAACAGTTAATGTTCGTAACAGAGGTTCATATGTAATGAAAGATATTGTAAATGTTTATCCTGATACATTATGTTGGATAAGTGATTTTACATATTCTTATAATGATCCTATGACAAAAATGTATTTTTGGCATCCTGCATATGATAACTATCCAGTGGTAGGTGTAAATTGGAAACAAGCTACAGCTTTTAGTGTTTGGAGAACAAACTTAAGGAACCATTACCTAAAAACTATGGGAGAAACATTTGTTCAAGACTTTGAATTACCAACTGAGTCGCAATGGGAATATGCTGCTAGAGGAGGTTTAAAAGAATCTATGTATCCTTGGGGTGGTTATTATACTACAAACATGCATGGTTGTTATATTACAAACTTTAAACCAATGAGAGGAAATTATCCTGCAGATGGTGGTTTTTATCCTGTAATGGTTGCAATTAATGCCCCAAACGATTATGGCTTATATGATATGGCTGGAAATGTTGCTGAATGGACATCGAATGCTTTTGATGAAGCAGCATATAGTTGGACTGATGATTTAAGTCCTGATTATCATTATAATGCTTTACCTAAAGAACAACCGGAGAAAAAGCGTAAAGTTATAAGAGGTGGTTCGTGGAAAGACATTGCATATTATTTACAATGTGGGACACGTACTTATGAATTTCAAGATACCTCTAAATCATATATTGGATTTAGAAATGTTAGAGCATATCTAGGAAGAGATATGAACGATAGCGGAGAATCAAATGTTTATTAATTATATTTTTTATTAACTAAATAAATTTAGAATTATGGGTTTTAATCTTACCGAAGTAATACAAAGTAAAGGCTGGAAACAATTTATGGCCAAAGTATATGGTTGGGGTGCAACTGTTGTACTTATTGGAGCGATGTTTAAAATTATGCACTGGAAAGGTTCCGGTGTTATGCTTGTAGCAGGTCTTTCAACTGAGGCATTCATATTTTTTACGTCAGCTTTCGAACCATTACATGAAGAATATGATTGGAGTTTAGTATATCCTGAATTAGCCGGATTAGAAGATGAAGATGAAATGGAAGGTAGAGCAAAAGGTGGTTTTGGTAGTACAGGAACTACTTCTGCATTAGAAAAATTTGATGCCTTATTAGAACAAGGAGAATTATCTCCGGAATTATTCGAAAGACTCGGAACGGGCTTACAAAATCTTAATAATACAACAGAAAAATTATCTGATTTAGCTGATGCTACTGTTGCAACTAATGATTATGTAACTAATGTAAAGAAGGCTTCAGATACAATGACCGGATTTAGCGAAAATTATAATAAAGCCGTTGAAGATTTAACAAATTCTAATATTACAGTTAAAGAAAAAGCAGATGGTTTAGCAGAATCTTATGCAAGACTTACAGAATCATTAAATAATGAAAATGTTGCTGCAACAGAAGGTAATAAAACTTATGGTGAGCAATTAACTGTTATGACTAAGAATTTAACTGCTCTTAATGCTGTTTACGAATTACAATTAGATAATGCAAATAATCATATTGAAGCATCTAAACAGCTTTATTCCGGTCTCGATGAAATGATGAGTAATTTACATGATTCTGTTGAGGATACTAAGGTTTATAAAGAACAAATATCTAAATTAAGTAATAATCTTGCTGCAATGAACACTGTTTATGGAAACATGTTGTCTGCAATGAATGTTCAATTATAAAATTTAAATTGATTTAAAAAATGTCAGCAGCAAATTGTCCCGAAACGCCTCGGCAAAAGATGATTGGAATGATGTATTTATTCTTAACAGCAATGTTAGCAATAAATGTGTCAAAGTCTATACTTGATGCATTCGTGGTTGTAAACGAAAGCTTAGAAGCTACAAATGCAACTTTCGAAAGTAAAAATGATATTATGTACACTCAGCTTGAAGCTGCACGTGCAAATGATCCTAAAGCAGTTCCTTTTTATGAAGCCTCTCTAAAAGTTAAAAAATTGGCAAAAGAAATGAGAGCTTTTATAACAGATTTAAGAGTAGGAGTTATTAATGAAGCTGAACCAAAATGGGGTTTAGAAAAAGGAGATGAATATGTTAAAACAATGCCTCTTCATGATATAGAAGCTAAAGATGATTATGATACACCAACAAGATATTTCGTAGGGAAAAATGATGTTGTTGCAGATGGTCACGCTCGAAAATTAAAAGAAGCTCTTGCAAAATATCGTAAAGATTTATTAGATATTTTAAAAGATGATAAATTAGTTTTTAATGATAAACCAAATTTAATTAAAAAGTTAGGAGACTTAGGGATTAATACTAGCGATCCTGAACATGTTGATCCTGATCATCCTGAAGAAAATAATTGGGAAACATCACATTTTTATCATTTACCATTAGCTGCAGCTGTTACTATGCTTTCTCAAATAGAAAACCAAGTACAAAATGCTGAAGCAACTGTGGTAAGTAAGCTATTAGGTGGAATAGGATCTTTAGATTTTAAATTTGATACTTTAGCTGCTAAAGTAATTCCAAAATCTAGTTATATAATTCAAGGTGGTCAATACGAAGCGGATTTATTTGTAGCTGCTTTTAGTTCTTCTGCTAAACCTGAGGTTTGGATAGGTGAAAAAGTCGAAAAAGATAAAGATGGAAAGTGGTCTATAACAGGAGCAAATCCTTTTAATGAAAATGGTAAACCTGATACTATATCTGTAGTTAATGGAATGGGTAAACTGGTTATTCCAGCAAACAGTATCGGTCCTAAAAAGTATGCGGCATTGATTAAAGTTAAAAATAGCTCAACTGGAGAGACAAAGTCTTACCCATTAATGCTAGATAGTAATTATTTTGCTCAATATACTGTTGCTGCACCTAGTGCTTGTGTATCACCTACAAAAATGAATATGCTTTATATTGGTGTTGAAAACCCAATTGATATTTCAGTATCAGGTTTTCCTGCTGATAGAATCTCTGCTTCAATTAGTGGTGGAAGAATCTACAGAAAAGGAAAACAATGGGTTGTTAAAGTTACAAAAGCCGGAAAAGCAACAATTAATGTTTCAGTTAAGGGTGATGATGGTAAAATGAAACCTATGGGAAGATTTCCATTTAGAGTTTCAAGGATACCAGCACCAATGGCAAAAATTAATAATTCTACGGGTGGTATAATTAAGAAATCTATTCTTAAAGTACAACCTGGTATTAAAGCTGATTTAGAAAATTTTGCTTTTGATCTTAAATTTAATGTAACAAGTTTTAAAGTTGTAGCTACAATTGATGGTTATGACAAAATTGAGCCCGCAAGAGGTGCAAGATTTACACCAAAACAAAAAGCTTTAATAGCTAAAGTTAGAAGAGGTGGTAGGGTTATGTTTACTGATATCAAAGCTAAAGGTCCTGACGGAAGAAACAGAAAAGTTAATGATATAGTATTTAAACTTAAATAAATATAATATAGGAGGTTAATTATGGTAAGGTTTAATTTTTTAAGTAAATTAGTATTTGTTTTTACCTTAATATTTTATTCAAATATTTTGTTAGGACAAGTAAACCCTGTTGATACTCTTCCCCCTCCACCAGATTCTTTATTGAATGGTAGAGAGATGGAAGTGCCAGATGCTGTTTTATCACCAATAGTTGATAGAGAAAATGTGCCAAGCCGTAAACCAATACCTTATCACCATCTTAGAGAAGCTGATTTAATGTGGAAGAAAAAGATATGGAGAATGCTTGACTTAAAAGAAAAGATTAATCATCCTTTATATTATCCAATTGAAAAAAACCCGTTTGATAATAGATATAGTTTAACGGATTTAATTATTTTTGCCATTAAATCACCAACAGACCCTGTACCTGCTTATGATGATGATGAATTTGCAACAATTCCTATATCTGCAGGGCAATTTGCTACAAACTTAGGTGCAAGACTAGATACAGTACCTATTGAGGAATTAGATGGAACTATTACAAACCAGATTGTTCCAGATCCAATAAAAACTGAGCAAGTAACTCGCTTTGAGATGAAAGAAGTTTGGTTTTTTGATAAACAACGTTCTAAATTAGAAGTAAGAATAGTTGCATTATGTCCTATTAGAAGATATATTAATGATGCACTTGTATCATCAACGGGTGGGGGTAATGTACCTAAATCTAGTATTAGAGTTGGATGGGTTCCATTTAAATTGTTAAGACCATATTTTGCAAATAACGAGGTGTTTAATCCTAAGAATGATGCAGAGAGAAGAACATTTGATGATATATTCTTTAAAAGGCATTTTTCATCATATATTATTCAAGAAACAAATGTTTATAATGATAGAAAGATAAATTCTTATAAATTTGGACAAGATGCTCTTCTTGAGGGTGAAAAAGTTAAACAATTTATTTTTAAATTAGAACACGATTTGTGGGAATTTTAAGATTAAAAAATATAATTTAAAGCGGTTTCAATTGAAACCGCTTTTTTTAAATAAAAAAATTGGTAAAATTTTTAATAATAAGATTTAGTTCAATAGGAGATATAGTTCTTACTACACCTGTTATCAGAATTATTAAAACTCAAATTAATAATTCAGAAATTCATTATCTTACTAAGAAAGAAAATTCTTTAATTCTTGAGGGTAATAATTATATTGACAAATTACATTTATATAATAAAGATACTTATAATAATATAATTGAAGAACTAATAGATGAGCAATTTGATTTTATTATTGATTTACATAAAAACTTAAGAACACATAAACTTAAGTCTAAACTAAAAGTCCCCGATTTCTCATTTAATAAGCTTAATTATAAAAAATGGTTATTAGTTAATTTTAAAATAAATAAATTACCAAATATTCATATAGTTGATAGGTATTTAGAAACAGTAAGCGTATTTGATATTTTTAATGATAATAAAGGATTAGATTATTTTATTCCTGAGAAAGATGTTCTTAAGATAGATGGAATAACACAATCAGAAAAATTTGTAGCTATTGTTATTGGGGCAAAGCATTTTACTAAAAGAATGCCTAATGAAAAATTAATTCAATTAATTAATAAAATAGAACAAAAAATTGTACTTCTTGGAGGGAAAGAAGATGTTGAGAATGCCAAAATTATTCAAGACAGTGTAAAAAAAGAAGTATACAATTTTTGCGGAGTGATATCATTAAATCAATCAGCTTCAATAATACAGCAATCTTCTATAGTTATTACTCACGATACCGGTTTAATGCATATTGCAAGTGCCTTTAAAAAAATTGTAATATCAATTTGGGGAAACACTGTTCCCGAATTTGGAATGTATCCTTATTTACCAAATGAAAAATCTAAGATATTTCAAGTAGAAAATTTAAAATGCAGACCTTGTTCAAAGATTGGATTTAAAAACTGTCCTAAAAAACATTTTAAATGTATGGAACAGATTAATATTGATGAAATATCAAATTATATAAAAGAAATTATAGCTTAACCCGAAAAATTCATACAAACCTACCTGTAGGGTGTTAGTTAACATAAAATACGGGTTAATAAATATCAACCAATTCTATTTCAAAAATTAGTGTAGAAAATGGAGGGATTGGACCATATTTTTTTTCTCCATAAGCTAAATGAGAAGGGATAATAAGTTGAGCTTTACCTCC
>Ga0256913_10000412_pt1 | contig 22025 bp, 18 predicted proteins | sample Axial_MatmetaG_FD_185970 | JGI IMG/M metagenome (GOLD analysis project Ga0256913, IMG submission 185970) | Deep-sea worm associated microbial mat communities from Axial Seamount, Juan de Fuca Ridge, Pacific Ocean - Axial_Mat | ecosystem: Environmental > Aquatic > Marine > Oceanic > Microbial... | reverse complement strand
AAAAATATCATAATCCGTCAGGTGGACAGCATAATAACCTGCTTTGGCTTGCTCCATGTCGTGTGTGAAACGAGAAGCATAGCCGGTGTCAGGGTTTGCTGCAGTTCCGGGGTCCGTTTTCAGTATGCCAGTCATTGGCATTAATCTGATATCGCCGTAGTCACCCACACCCGTACCACTAAGGTGCGTATGGCTGAAACCAAAGACCACACTGTCGGAGTAATGATATCCGGAACAGCCATCCCAGCTGTCCTTACGCGTGTCGGGACTAAGTTGCATCATTCCAAACGGCACAGCAGCACCCGGATATGTATGTCCATGCCCACCAGTGCCAATGAAAGGATTAATATAATCTACAGCCTGCTTCGGATGATTTTTGTCACAAGCTGAAAGCAGAACTAAGAGAAAGAAAAAATAAAGTGCTTTTTTCATTTGTTGGCTTTTGTGAGGTTCTTGAAACAACGAAAAAAATTATAACAAATTACATGATTTGACTATTCAACCACCACTTCATCAGCAAAAATCCAGCAAGTGTCTCCGGCTCCCGGATGCCAGGCAGGACAGGTTCCGCGGTTTTTACCCAGCACCTTTATATATTGTCCTTTAACGTGATCAAAATTAGCTTTGAAAGGTTCTATCACAACCTTTTCGACTTTGGGGTCAGTTTGCGTTTTTACGGTTTGGGATGCTACTACTTTCCTGTTTTCATCCAACACTTCAATAACAACCTCAACAGGCATAAAAATCCAGGACTGCTGCCTTTGATAGAAGTTTGCCGTCACTTCGTGAACCGGCATTATCTTTTCCAGATCAATCGTCAAATCCATATCTGTTCCGTCAAACCCCAACCAGCAACCATCATTATATCTGTCAGAACCGGTCATTCCGTCTATAAGTGTTTTAGCTCCCTGCCCTCCATATCTTTTTACAGGAGGCACTGTTAACTCAGCAGGTTTCCCAACTGCTTTGTGGAATATGATTGATTTCTCGGCATATTTTTCTTTCAGCGTCCCATGATCAAAGATACCGGCTTTAATTGTTACCGTCGTATCAATAACAATAGGCTTTCTGTATAGCATTGAATTAGTATCGGGATCGGAACCATCCATCGTATAATAAACCGGATAACCCGGTTGTTCCGTTTCAAAGATCACTGTATATTTCTTTCCATTCTCCGAGACTTCCGGCAGGATATCAACCTTCCAGGAGCCCCTGGAATAATTGATCCCCATATAATCAAATCTTTGAAACTGTGTGTTAATCCTCTCTCTGAAATCTTCCCAGTTCCGCTTGGATATAAGGCTCCACACTACTTCTGCCAAAGCTGTCATACGGGGTACAGCCATATATTCGGCATGTTCGGGTGTAGAGATAAATTCAGTCCAGACATTACCCTGCGCTCCCAGAATATGCTTACTCTCTTCACCTGTTAATTCTTCCGGTATCGGCTCATACGAGTACACTTTTTTAAGTGTCGTAAACCCGCCAATGGCTTCAGGTTCAAACTCGGGGTCTGCCTGGTAATGATCAAAATAGCAGTGAGTACCCGGAGACATTACGGCATCATGGCCCTGCCTGGCCGCTTCAATTCCGCCACTAATACCTCGCCACGACATTACTGTAGCCTCGGGTGCCAGTCCACCTTCCAGTATCTCATCCCAGCCGATCAGTTTTTTACCATGAGCCACCAGATAATTCTCTATCCGTTTGACAAACCAACTCTGCAATTCATCCTCATTTTTCAGATGCTCATCCTTTATCCGCTGCTGACATTTCGGACATCTTTTCCAATTGGTTTTATCAGCCTCATCCCCGCCGATATGGATGTACGGGCCGGGGAATAATTCCATCACCTCGTCAAGCACATCTTCCAGAAAAACAAATACGCTGTCGTTACCGGCACAGAAGATATCCTCATTAGGCCAGTAGCTTCCGGGTGAGACAAATGCTTTTTTACCGGAACAGGACAGGTGTGGATAAGCGGCAAACACCTCACTGGTGTGTCCGGGCATCTCTATTTCGGGCAAAATCATCACCTGACGGTCTGCTGCATATTTGACAATTTCACGAATATCATCCTGCGTGTAAAACCCGCCATATGTGGCTTTCTCCCCTGCTTTTGGCGGAGTTACCTCCCGCCAGGGCTGGTCTTCGCGATCAACGTGCCAGGCACTGATGCTGGTCAATTTGGGATATTTTTTTATTTCGATACGCCAGCCGTTATCATCTGTCAGATGCCAGTGAAAAACATTCATCTTGTGCATGGCGATCAGGTCAATATATGTTTTGATAAACTCCTTTGGAAAAAAATGCCGAGAGACATCCAGATGCATCCCTCTCCAGGCAAACCGGGGTTTGTCATATACGGAAACTGCCGGCATATCCCACAAAACTCCCGTAATCTTTTCGGGACTATAAATTTGCGGTGGCAACAACTGGAAAATCGTCTGCACCCCGTAAAACAAGCCCGCCGGAGTGTTGGCTGAAACCAAAACTTTTTCCGGACTTACATCCAGCAGATAACCTTCGTTATCCAGACTGTCCACCTGAACAATACGAAAAATGATGACGTTATTATGATCGCTTTCATTCCCCTTCTTCAGCTGTATTCCTGTTGGTTTTTCTATCCATTTAGTGAAATATTCAGCCACTTGTTGCACATCTTCCCTATCCGGGGAAATTACTTTAGTGTTTTCATTCAGCACAAATGCTCCCTGTTTTAAATTCATCTCAACAGGTATCGGTATAATAGCAGGTTTTCTTACTTGCCTGTCGGTTTTTTTACAGGCTGTCAATGCCAGGCTCAATACAGCTACAAAAAATAATATTTTGCTTAATTTCATTATTGTTTGGTTTTTAGGTTGTTGTTAATAATATGATTTACTGTCAATTAGTTTGTTTCTACTATTTTGATAAAGAGCATAATTAAAACCCGGCTGAAGACAAAAGGCGCCTGTTTCCCCATGCTTATTCATCGCGATAAATCCCACCTGCCTGATCTTATTTTCCGGCACTTTGTGAACAATACGGTCGATGGCTTCTTCGCAGGCTTGCTGCGGGTTCCGCCCCTGTCGCATCAGTTCCACTACCAGAAAAGACCCCACCGTTTTGATTACCAATTCGCCCATTCCTGTGGCTGTGGCTCCGCCAATTTCGTTATCCACGAACAATCCCGCTCCGATAATGGGTGAGTCTCCTACCCTGCCCCGCATTTTATACCCTAATCCGCTTGTAGTACAGGCTCCGGCCATATCTCCTTTTTCATCAATAGCCAACAAGCCGATGGTGTCGTGAAATTCGTTAGGTTTATTCTCCCAGTTAATTTCAGGATTATAGTTCGATTTCTTCAGCCAGTCTTTCCAGGCTTTTTCCGACCCAGGGGTAAGCAGATTTTGTCTTTCAAATCCGTTTTCCAAAGCAAACTGTAAAGCTCCTTCTCCGGCCAGCATGACATGAGGTGTTTTTTCCATGACCAGGCGCGCCACTGATATGGGATGGACAATATCTTCAAGAAAACACACAGAACCTGCATTCCCGTCAGGCCCCATGATGGAAGCATCTAGTGTTACGTGTCCGTCCCTGTCAGGAATACCACCCAAACCAACACTCCTGTTTTCAGGATCCGCCTCCGGTATCATCACCGCCTGTTCCACAGCATCTACAACACTCCCTCCGTTAAGCAGTACCTCCATGGCTTTTGCATTGGCAGGAATACCATGATTCCAAGTGGAGATAACAGCGGGTAAAGATTTATCGCCAGCGGCCATTCCTATCGGTAACGGCATAGATTTAACAACTCCCGGCAAAAGGGATAAAGCTCCGGCTGCCGTAAGTTTCTCTAAAAATTTTCTTCTGTTATGCATATCTTATTTTTAAATGCTAAGGTTGTTAAACAGTCCTATTTAGTTATTAAACCGGGTTTATACCCGTTCAATCCGTAAAATGCAATATAGATATAGCTGAATACAGGAATAATAAACGAAGCGTGCACCCCATAACTGTCAGCCACCATACCCATAAATACCGGAAGAATAGCTCCTCCAAGGATCATCATTACCAGCAATGATGAGCCCTGGCTGGTATATTTCCCCAGTCCGGCAATGGCCAGCGTGAAAATATTTGACCACATGATGGAATTGAACAAGCCGATGGCTATCACCGACCACATGGCTACAGTTCCCGTATTTGTCAGGGCAATAACCAACAAAATGATATTGATGGAAGCAAACAAATACAAGGTTCTGTTAGGCAACGACTTCCCGAAAAAGAAAGCCAACAGGTTAACTATTAAAAACAAGCCGTAAATACCCGCTGTTGCCAAATCCGTTGACAAAGCAATGGTTACAAAAGCTATTAGCGGTACGGCAAACATACCTGCATATTTCAACGTCTCGTTTCTCATCTTACTTAAAGAAATAGCTCCCAGAAACCTGCCGGTCATTTGCCCTCCCCAGTAAATTGCCACATATTTGCTGGCGTCTGCCTCTGACAAACCTCCTATTTCATCCAGACCAAGGTAGTTGATCATCATACTGCCTATGCTGACCTCCCCCCCCACGTACATGAAAATAGCAATCATTCCGAAAACCAACTGGCGGTATCTGAAAGCACCAAAACCGGAAACCGATTCTTCAGCATTTGTAAAAACAGGCAGCCTTGTCATTTTAATCATTCCGGCCATCAATAAAAAGATGAGTGCAAAAAAGAGGTACGGGATTTTTACGGCATCCGACCCGGCCGCATTGCCAAAGTATTTGAAAATAAGAAAGCCCCCGATAACCGGCCCTATGGTTGTTCCCAGCGAATTAAAACCCTGCGCCAGGTTCAGCCTGGCAGAAGCTGATTTCTCAGGCCCCAGAATAGCTACATAAGGATTCGCAGCAATCTGTAACAAGGTAAATCCCAACCCCATAACAAAAAGTGCCGACAGGAAAAAACCGTACATATGAAATTCGGCTGCCGGATAAAACAGCAAGCTTCCCAAACCGGAGATGACCAGCCCCAATAGGATGCCCCGCTTGTAACCTATTCTGTTGATAGGATCACCATAAAAAACAGAAATGGTAAAATAAATCACAGACCCGACGAAATAAGCTCCGAAAAAAGCAAACTGGATCAGCATTGATTTTGTATGGTTCAGCTCAAAAACACCTTTCATATAAGGTATTAAAATGTCGTTCAGGACAGTCATAAATCCCCACATGAAAAACAAAAATGTAAGGCTGATAAAAGCTGAAGTGTAAGATTGGCGGTTGGCTTGGTCTGTCATAAAAAAATATATCAATAATTAAAATTCCCTTTTAGCTGCTCCACTTCTCAGGAAAAACGATAATCCGGCTCCGGGATATTCATACGTTATCCGTTTTATAAAGCAAGTCCCAAATTTATGTAAATATCAAACTGCAATCACCTTACATGATTAATATTTGTATTTTTGCCCTGCAAAATTTAAAAGAAAAAATGGAAGATTTACATAACGAATTAAACTGTATTATCACACAATCGGTGCAAGTGTCGCCAATCATGAGAATTATCAGGGTAAAGCCGATTGGCTGGGAGTTTCCTGAATTTTCATCAGGACAATTTGTAGCTCTTGCTCTGCCTCCCGATACACCACGATGCAAAGAGGCCACCGAAGAGCATGCACCTCCAAAACCTGACAAACTAATCAAGCGTGCTTATTCCATTGCTTCTTCATCAGATGACGAAGTGATCGAGTTTTACATTACGCTGGTACATTCGGGGCAATTAACACCACGAATATTCAGTCGTCAGATAGGTGATAAAATCTGGATGGGCAAAAAAGCCGTAGGCATGTTCACGCTTGACGAAATTGACGAAGACAGAAATGTGATCCTGATTGCCACCGGAACCGGAGTAGCTCCATATATGAGTATGTTACGTTCCAACGCGCTTAAAAGGAAAGGCCGGATTACTGTCATCCACGGTGCAGCCAACAGCTGGGATCTGGGGTATTCTTCAGAGTTGAAACTGCTGAGCAATATGTTTGAGAAATTTACCTATTATCCGACCATCACGGAAGTAGATAAAGAACCTCCCGGCTGGCAGGGTGATACACGTTTTATCGGAGAAATCTGGGAAGACGGCGTTGTGGAAAAGAAATGGGGATTTAAGCCGATGCCCGACAATACGGATATTTTTCTGTGTGGCAACCCGCGTATGGTGGACGGCATGAAAGAACTTTTATATAAAGACGGTTTCAAAGACCACAAAAGGAAAGAGCCCGGCCAGATACATGCCGAAGAATTTTAAAAATATTTTCAAAAAGGATGAGCGATCATCCTTTTTTTATGTCTTTACGCTATTCTGCCTAACTTTGTCTTATGATCTATCCGCAAAACTTTGAACAGAAAGTCGGCTTCGACCAAATCAGGGAACTCCTGAAGTCATATTGCATCAGCGATATGGGACGCCGCTTTGTGGATAAGATACGTTTTACATCCCGGCATGAAGTGATCAGCAGGCTGCTCAGTCAGGTACAGGAATTTATGGAAATCCTAACACTTGGCAAAGCCTTCCCTTCCCAGGATTATTTCGACCTGAGAGACGAGCTGGAGCACATCAAAATACCGGGAAGTTTTATTGAGCAGGAAGCGCTTTTCGACCTGAAAACCTCCCTTGGAACAATCAGGGATATACTGGCGTATTTTACAAAATCTGAACCCGGAAAATACACTGAACTGAAAAACCTGACCGTACAGTTTGAGTTTCCAGAAGAAATTCTGTTCCAGGCAGAAAGAATAATTGATGATAAAGGACAAATCAAAGACAACGCTTCCGAAAAACTTTCGGAAATCCGAAAAGAAATAGCTCAAAAACAGCGGCAGGCAGAACGCGAAACGAAAAGGGCTTTTGAACAGGCACAAAAAACAGGACTGATACCGGAGAATGCTGAAATTACGATCCGGAACAGCCGGATGGTTATCCCTTTGAAAGCTTCTGAAAAAAGGAGTATCGGCGGGTTCATACATGATGAGTCGGCTACCGGACAAACGGTATTTGTGGAGCCTTCCGCTTCGTTTGAGGCCAACAACCAGATCAGGGAACTGGAAAATGATGAAAAGAGAGAGATGATCAAAATCCTGACCCTTTTTTCGGATAAACTCAGGCCTTACATTACAGACCTGATGAATGCCTACCGTTTTCTGGGCATGATCGACTTTATCCGTGCCAAAGCTTTGTTATCACTACATCTGAATGCACAACGACCTGTTGTCACGGAAGAACCTGTTCTGAAACTTACTCAGGCTGTTCATCCGTTACTGTATCTGACACATAAAGCCCAGAACAAAGATGTGGTTCCTCTTGATCTGACACTAGATGCCGCCAACAGAATACTCATTATATCAGGCCCCAATGCAGGCGGCAAATCTGTTTGTCTGAAAACCGTTGGATTGTTGCAATATATGATTCAATGTGGATTACCGATTCCTGCCTCGCCCAACAGTGAGTTTCGCCTGTTCTCGCGTCTGTTTATTGATATCGGTGATGAACAGTCACTTGAAAATGATCTGAGCACTTACAGTTCTCACCTGCTGAACATGAAATTTTTCCTTAAAAATGCCAACAGCGACACTTTATTGCTGATAGACGAATTCGGGACAGGAACGGAACCCCAACTGGGGGCTTCCATTGCCGAGGCTACACTTGAGCAACTCAATGAGAAAAAAGCTTATGGTATCATTACAACACACTATTCGAACCTGAAACTGGCTGCCGAAAGGCTGGACGGAGTCGGCAACGGCGCTATGCTTTTCGACACGAAACAAATCAAGCCACTTTATATCCTTAAAACCGGTAAACCAGGTAGTTCTTATGCTTTTGAGATAGCTAAAAAGATCGGATTTCCGGCGCGTGTATTGCAACGAGCCAGGAAAAAAAGCGGCGGCAAGCATGTCCGTTTCGACGAACAGCTGTTGCAACTGGAAACCGATAAACTGGAACTGGACAAAAAACAAAAGCAACTGGAATCGGCAGACGAAACTTTATCGACACTGGTTGAAAAATACACCAATCTTGTTGACGACCTGAATAAAAGTAAAAAACAAATCCTTGAAGAAGCTAAGCAAAAAGCACACGACATTATTGCCGAGTCAAATAAGGCCATCGAAAAGACTATCCGTGAGATAAAAGAAGCACAAGCAGACAAAGAAAAGACAAAAACCGTCAGGAAAGAACTGGAAAAGAAAAAACAAAAACTGGAAAAAGCTACACCGGAAAAAAAACAAACGAGAAAATATAAACGAAAAGAGAAAATAACTGAAACGGGTCACGAAAAAATCAAGGTCGGTGATTATGTATCCGTCAGGGATACTGATATCGTGGGAGAGCTTCTGCTGATTGAAGGCAATGAAGTTCTTATCAATATGAACGATGTGAAGCTGCGTATTTCGATGGATAAAATTGAGAAGACTGACAGACAGGCTCCGGCAAGGCGCAAAAGAGCTACCGGCGTTTCCAGTGAGATCAATAAACGGGCGGAACGTTTTGAACTAAACCTCGACCTCAGAGGAGAGCGCCCGGAAGAAGCATTACACAAACTGGAAAAATATCTGGATGAAGCCCTGCTGCTCAGCATCAAAGAAGTGAGTATTCTGCACGGCAAAGGATATGGCGTTTTACGCGAATACATCCGCGATTACCTCAGCAAAAGGGATGAAATACAACATTACGAAGATGCACCACTTCATTTGGGTGGAGCAGGTATTACAAGAGTCTATTTCAAATAAAGATCTTTTCCTTAATTTTGCCCGAAATTCATGAACCTATGATCGATAATATCTGGATTGTCGTCAGCCTGCTGATTGTTTTGCTGATCGTTGTTTCGTTTTACAAAAAGTTCAAACAGCTCCAGCGGGCAGAAGCTCCCGCAGCCAGCGAACACATTACCATATTAACCGACCAGACATTTAGCCGGATTGTGAAAGAAGGCGTTTCCATCGTTGATTTCTGGGCCCCCTGGTGTACACCTTGTAAGATTGTTGCCCCAATTATGAACGAAATCGCCGAAGAATATAATGACAAAGTAAAAGTCTGTAAGCTTAATGTGGACGAGAACCGCCAAACGGCAGGAAAACTGGGCATCAGGAACATTCCTACGGTCATCATTTTCAGGGATGGTAAAATTGCCGAGCAATTTGTCGGCGTAAAGCCAAAGCCGATTTATGCCAAGGCCCTAAAAAAGCTCATATAATATTATATCAGCTCCCGGCGGTCTTTTTCCGGTAACTTCTGAACAACAAGCCGGTATGATTCGTCAATCCAGCTTTTCAACAAATCATCGGTTATACGGCCATCAATAACAACCGTATTCCACAACTTCTTATTCATGTGATAACCGGGCATAACAGCATCATATTCTTCCCGCAGGCGCATAGCTTCATCAGGATCACATTTAAGGTTAATGCGCAGTTCTCCCTCCAGATTCATCAAAGCAAACATTTTATTTTTCACTTTAAAAACCAGTGTATCATCACCGAATGGCAAGCCCTCAATTGCCTGTTTTTTTGACAAACAATAATTTCTTATTTCTTCAATATTCATTGTAAGTTGGTTAACTTTATCATTTCCACAGGCTAAGGTATCTATTTTCCACGTTCCGTTAAATACTTGCTATTTTTTCAATTTGGGTTATCTTTGCATTTAACGAGATAAGGATTCTTTACCTAAAGAAGTGCATTAAGCATACAACTTGTCTCTTTTTTTTTGCAAACCAAAAACCGAACAAATGGGCCTGAAATCAAAATCATCTGACCTCAGAAGGCGTTTAAGATACGCACGGAAAGGGGGTGGTGATAAAGCCATTGAGAAGCAAAAAGCCATTGGAAAACTGACTGCCAGGGAACGGATCATTGCCATTCTCGACCCTAAAAGTTTTCATGAATATGATGTATTTGTCGAGCATGCCGGAAAAGATTTCGACATGGACAAAAAATATTTACCCGGTGACGGAGTTGTCACAGGCACCGGCCTTATAAGCGGCCATCCGGTATGTATTTACGCCCAGGATTTCACTGTGGCGGGAGGCTCACTGGGATGGATGCATGCCAAGAAGATCACCAAGATTATGGACCACGCCCTGAAATTGAAGGTGCCGCTCATCGGTATCAATGATTCGGGAGGAGCCAGAATCCAGGAAGGAGTAAACTCACTGGCAGGTTACGGCGAGATCTTTTTCCGCAATACATTGGCTTCGGGTGTTATACCGCAGATTTCAGTTATTTTGGGGCCTTGTGCCGGCGGAGCAGTCTATTCACCTGCCCTGACAGACTTTGTATTTACGGTGAACAACATTACCAAGATGTTCATTACAGGACCGGAAGTTATCAAAACAGTTTTGGGTGAAGAAATATCTATGGAAGACCTTGGCGGTGCCAGAGTGCATTGCGAAACAGCCGGAAATGCTCATTTCTATGCCGAAAGCGAAGAAGAGTGTTTCAGCCAGATAAAGCAACTGGTGAGCTTTATCCCATGGAACAATGTGAAGAAAGCAGACAGATTTCCTAAAAAAGCACCGAAGACACGGCAATTTAAAGTGGATAACATCATGCCTCCCGATCCGAAACAACCTTATGATGTCCGCCTGCTGATTAAAGCCGTTGTGGACGACTCTGAGTTTATGGAAGTGCAGGAACTCTTTGCCCAGAACATTGTCATTGGTTTTGCACGCATTAACGGAGAAACCGTTGGTGTTGTAGCCAATCAGCCGTTAGTGCTTGCCGGGGTTCTGGATATTGATTCATCCGACAAAGCAGCCCGGTTTATCCGGTTCTGCGACTCGTTCAATATTCCATTGGTCACTTTTGTTGACCTGCCCGGATATCTGCCGGGTGTTGATCAGGAGCATAACGGAGTTATCCGTCACGGAGCAAAAATCCTGTATGCCTATTCTGAAGCCACCGTTCCTAAGATTACGCTGATTACACGTAAAGCATACGGTGGCGGATACATTGCCATGTGTTCGCATCATTTGCGTGCCGATTTTGTCTTTGCCTGGCCGACTGCAGAAATTGCCGTTATGGGGCCTGAAGGCGCTGCCAACATCATCTTCAGAAAAGAGATCTCTACAGCAGAAGATCCGGATAAAGTCAGGAAACAGAAAGTGAACGAATACAAGGAAAAGTTTGCTAATCCATACGTTGCCGCCGCTTATGGTTATATTGATGCTGTAATCGAACCCGAAGAAACAAGAAAAATGCTTGTACATGCACTGGATATTTCCAGAGATAAAGATGTCACACTACCAAAGAAGAAACACGGTATTCCTCCATTTTAATAACTACGGCCATGGCAAATAAAAAAGAAGAAAAAACACGTTTCAGCTCTTTGGTTGTAGAAGGCACCAAATACCGGACACTGCTGACCAAAAAGTTTAAAAACAGGACTGTTTACAAAGAAAATGATCCCGGAGAAGTCAAAGCCTTTATTCCGGGAACTATTGTAAAAGTTAAAGCACGTAAAGGGAAAAAAGTAAAAGAGGGCGACCTCCTGCTTATCCTGGAAGCCATGAAGATGAGGAATGTAGTGGCATCACCCGTAAACGGCATTATCCGGAAAGTTCTGGTAAAAACGGGTGATAACGTGGCTAAGAATCAATTGATGATCACCATTGATTACGATGAAAACAGCTGATTGGTTTCTTCTATATAATCCAGTATTTCCTCTTTCCCTCTGCCTGTTTTTGAAGAAACGGTAAAAACGGGCGGAAGCTCTTCCCAGTTTTCCAGCAACCGGCTCTTATACTTACGCAGGTTTGCTTCCAACTGATTTTTATTCAACTTGTCTTCTTTGGTAAATACAATTACAAAAGGGATTTGCGAAAGACCCAGCCATTCAATAAATTCCAGATCATTTTTCTGAGGCTCATGCCGTACGTCCACAAGCAGAAATACCGTCAGAAGATTTTGTCTTTTCAGAATATAACCTCTGATCATCCGATTCCATTTCTGTCGTTCGGTTTTAGAACGTTTGGCATAACCATAGCCGGGCAAATCCACCAGATACCATTCTTTGTTAATCAGAAAATGATTGATGAGCATTGTTTTACCGGGTGTACCGGATACCTTCACCAGTTTTTTCCGGCCGGTTATCATATTGATCAGAGAAGACTTCCCCACATTTGAGCGCCCGATAAAAGCGTATTCCGGTTTGTTTGCCGGAGGACACTGTTCCACCTTTGCCGAACTAACGACAAATTCCGATGTGTTTATTTTCATGCGTTATTTATTCGAAATCCGGTTTGATATAGGTTGAAATATGCCGGTCTTTTTTTACGTCAAAAATATCCTTAACCGTCACTAATATGCCGGTTTCCTCCACATCTCCGAAATGATCATTCAAAGCAGTCCCGAATGTTTTCATCGTTGAAGAAAGGTTCATGTATGCATTCACAAGCGGAGGCACATTCTCACCCAGCTTACGCACTTTCTGTACTAAGGTTCTGTAATCTTCTTCGTAATTATAACCTGTAAAGATACTGTTCAGGATTTTTTCTGACGTATTGATCTTCAGCGGTTTTCTTGGTTTAATCAGATTTTCCGGATCCGGAAAATACTTATGCATAAAGAACAGGATCATGTCCCTGGCTAACGGATCATAATCAGGATACATGGTTACTTTCCCAAATAAATATTTTATTTCCGGGTTCTCAATGATAAGAGCTCCCAAACCATCCCACAAGTTATCCAGGGCAAACATACCGCGCCGAATGTTAAACGACGGCTGATATAAAGGCTGAACAAACGAGCGACCAAGCTCAATCGTATAGTTCAGATATTTATCAATAAAAGTTTTGGAATATTGAAATAAATCTGCCGTTGGCGAATGAACCTCTGTCCCTTCCACCTTAAGATTTTTACATTTAATATATCTGTACCCGCCAATAATCTCTTTCTCAACAGGATCCCATACAATCATCTGTTGAAAGGCATTTTCACCAAAGTCGTACTGGTCCAGGTCAATCTCTTTTCCTGTCCCTCCCCCGGCATCCCTGAAGGTAACTTCACGCAAACGGCCAATTTCTCTGACAACATTGGGAGCGTTTTTCTCATTGAGAATATAGATCAGATTATTACCATTATTGGTTTCACGCAAAAGTCTTTCTTTTGTTAATTCTTCTTCCAGCAAATGCTTATCAACCGGAGGTGCTATTGTTTTCATATACAATATTTCCGTTTTTTAGTTATGGTGCAAAGATAACCTAAACACACCTATATTTTTCATTAAAAAAAGTTAAGACACTTATAGTTGCCTGATTAACTCTTTAAACAGAATGTTCATATTTCTTTCGGCAAGAGCTGCATAGTTCAAAACACTGTCAATATTTATCGGTTTCAGATCATCCGGATCACATACATCAGTAATCACCGAAACGGCTGCCACTTTCATGCCCATGTGGTTAGCTACAATCACTTCCGGAACCGTAGACATCCCAACCACATCTGCGCCCATAAGACGTATAAACCTGTATTCGGCACGCGTTTCCAGACTGGGTCCCATCCAGGCCACATAAACACCTTTCTCGATATTTATATCATTCTCCCGGGCAATATTTTCCATTTTCAGAATCAGATCAGGATCATACGGCCTGCTCATATCCGGAAAACGGGGGCCGAACTCTTCATGATTTTTACCCGTCAAGGGATTTCCGGGGAGCATGTTAATATGATCGTCAATGATCATCAGAGAAGCAGGTTTATAATCAAGATTTACAGTGCCTCCGGCATTTGACACCAGCAAAGTATCAATGCCCAGCAGTTTCATGACCCGTACCGGGAATGTGATCTGTTGCAATGAATATCCTTCATAAAAATGAAATCTTCCCTGCATCAACAGTACATTTACCCCTTCCAGTGTACCGTAAAACAATTTTCCTGAATGAAATGCTACAGTTGCTTCCGGAAAATGCGGAATTTGTTTAAAATCAATTTCCACCTTAACCCTGACATCGTCAGCCAGATTATTAAGTCCGGTACCGAGAATAATTCCTGCTTTGGCATTTCCAACGCCTTTAGACCGTAAAAAATCAGCTGTTTCCTTTGCCTCCAGGTACATGATAATAAGTATTTCTAATCTGATGAATATTTATATTAGTACAAACCTACCAAATTTTTCATCATTTGTTAAAATATATCACCTTTTTGTGCCGGTTTTCATGTTTCTATATTTAAAGCCTATTTTTGTCGCTTACCATTTGATATCATGAGGATTCCTCTGATTATATTTTTAATTTTATACACCTTCATTTTAAGCGGGCAGACAACAATTGACACAACGATGCAGAAAAAATCAAATCGGGCAAGCGACGAGCAGGAATGGAAAAACATTCTTACACCCGAACAATACGAAGTTATGCGCAAATGCGCTACGGAACCGCCATTCACGGGTAAATACTACCAACATAAAGAGCAAGGCACTTATCATTGTGCTGCCTGCGGAGCAGTATTATTCAGCTCCGACACAAAATACGACTCCGGCTCAGGGTGGCCGAGTTTTTATAAAGCCGTTAACCCTGAAGCCATCACTGAAATACCTGATGACAGGTACGGCATGCGCCGTATAGAAATAAAATGTGCCGCCTGCGGAAGTCATCTTGGTCATGTTTTCCCTGACGGGCCACAGCCAACAGGTTTAAGGTATTGTGTCAATTCCGTGTCTCTGGAATTTACCGGAAACGGTCATAAAGAAAATGACTGATCATAAATATCAGGTATTTTTTTACCTTTACGTGTTAAACCAAAAATCCATCCTGACATGAATGAAGTAACCAACACCAAATCTGTTGAAAATGTAAAATTGATTTACATTTTGTATTTAATCGGACTTGTCTTTGGGATCACGGCCATTATCGGGGTTGTGATGGCATATATAAACAAAGACGACCAGCAGCCCGAATGGTTAAAAAGCCATTATGAATTTCTGATCGGAACTTTCTGGAAAGGTCTTGTAATAGGCATTGCAGGAGGATTATTGTCAGTAATATTTATTGGTATTCTGATCATTATCTTTTTATATGTCTGGATAATTATTCGCTGTGTAAAAGGAATGAAATACCTTTCGGAAGAGCAGCCTCATCCGAACCCTTCCGGCTGGATGTTCGATTAAAATTATCGGAACTTATCATTCTTTTTACTTCAACATCATGCTACCTGCCCCATCCGGGTAGTTAGCGGAGGTATCTTTTTGCTTATTTTTTCTTAAATTAGCTTTTTATTATTGTTATACCCTTGACGGTTAAGTCCGCTCAGTACCTGGAGGATTTAATCTGTAATGTTAACGATGTTTCTATGAAGAACAAAACAAAGGCTGACCAGAGCAGGCAATTACATAGTACCGAATTTTATAAAGTGTTGTATGAATCGGCTAACGATGCTATTTTTCTGATGGATGAAGAAGTATTTATTGCCTGCAACCCGAAAACACTTGAAATGTTTCGTTGCTCCGAAGATGAAATTATCGGGCATACACCCATAGAATTTTCCCCTGAAAAACAACCTGACGGCCGCGACTCTGCTAAGGAGGGCATGACCAAAATAAAGAAAGCTATGTCAGGCACTCCACAAATTTTCAAATGGAAACACAAAAGATTTGACAACATTGAATTTGATGCTGAAGTTTCGCTTAACCGGATTACGTTAAGCAACACCTATTACATACAAGCTATTGTTAGAGATATTTCCATCCAAACGGCTATTGAAAACGAAATCAAAAAAAGTGAACAGTATTACAGGTTATTAATTCAAACGACAAACGAAGGATTCTGGCGCATTAATGAGAAACATAAAACAATTGATGTAAACGACTCCCTGTGCCAGATGCTGGGATATGAGAGAGAGGAAATGCTTGGCAAAACCCCTTTTGATTTTGTGGACAAAAACAACATTAAGATTTTTAAAAACCAGTTATCTTATTCTGGCCAGGGTGATCATCGTTCTTACGAAATAATTCTAAATAACAAATCAGGAGATAAAATTTACACAAGATTCAATGCTACAACTCTCAGAGACTTCAATGGCAATCCGCTGGGATCTTTTGCTTTTGTAACTAATATTACAGATTACATCAAAGTGCAAAAAGAACTTTTTGAGTCAAGGGAAAAGTTTAAAAGTTTTGTTGAAACAACTATTGATATATTTTTCAGCATATCGCTCAGCGGTCACATTACGTATGTAAGTCCCAATGTTGAAGAACTATATGGCTATAAGCCCAAAGATCTGATAGGAAAATACCTAAGCGTAACAACACCTATATCTGAAATACCTAAGGCCGTCAAAGCTGTTTATACAATATTACAGGGAAAGCAAATAACAAATTTCGAAATCGATCAGGTTGATGCGCACGGAAATATTATCCCGACCGAGATAAATGCGACACCTGTTATGAAAGGGGGCAGAATTATTACAATACAGGGCATTATGCGGAATATTTCGGAACGTAAAAAGTTTGAAACCGAACTGCTCAGACAAAAGACAAGTTTCGAAAATATTTTTAACAAAGCCATTGATGCCATATATGTTCAGAAACTTGACGGTACATTCATTGATATCAACCATGCCGTTGTGGATATGTATGGTTACTCAAAAGAAGAACTTATCGGCCAAACGCCGGAAATGGTATCCGCTCCGGGGATGAATGACCTGGATAAAGTTGCTCAATATATTCAAAAGGCCTTTGACGGATTTCCGCAACGTTTTGAGTTCTGGGGAAAACGTAAAAACGGAGAGACTTTTCTAAAGGATGTCAGGTTGTCAAGCGGTGAATATTCTGGTGAAAAAGTAATTTTTGCTTTTGCTCTCGACATCTCAAAACGTAAAGAAGCTGAAGATAAATTACGTGAAAGTGAAGAAAAATTTAAACGTATTATTCGTGATCTGGATGTTGGCTTCTTCAACTCAACCCTTGATGGCATTTTATTAGATTACAACAAGGCTTTCTGCAATATTTTAGGGCTGGATGCACGTAAAAACCATAAAAGCACACTTCTTTATGATTTCTGGCAAAACAGAAAAGACAGAGCTGTTTACACCAGACTATTGATGGACAGAAAAGCGGTGAAAAATTATATCATCAATGCACGGAAAAAGAATGGTAAAAACATCATCCTGCAGGCCAGTGCTCACCTGGTTCATAATGAAAAGAGCGGAATAACCTACATAGAAGGTACTATCTCTGACATAACGGAACAAAGAAAAGCCACTGAGGAGATTATTAACAAAGAGAAACAATACAGGATGCTGTTTAATTTCTCTCCCTATGGAATTATCATTGAAAATACAGACGGCACAATCCTAGACGTTAATCCTGCGTATACAGAGCTGATGGGTTATACAAAAGAAGAACTAGTCGGACATAAAGTACATATGCTCACACATCCTGATAACCGCCTTGAGGTTGAAAGAAACATAACTCAGTTACTAAAAGGGAGAATTCTTTTACACACAGAGAAAAGTATAAAGAAGGATGGCACGATAGCTTACATGGAACTTTCGGAACGCACTTTTAATTTCCCAAGCGGGAAAAAAGGAATAGTGTGTATTGTAAATGATATCACGGAAAGAAAGCTGGCTGAAAAAGCGCTGCAGGAAAGCGAAGAAAAATACCGGATGATTGTTGAGAACCAGACCGACCTGGTGATCAAAATAAACTCTGATAATAAATTCACGTACATCAGCCCTTCCTTTTGTAAACTCTTCCGCCGTCCTGAGGAAGAAATCCTGGGCGAAAAGATTTTTACGTTTGTCAATGAAAAAGATGTCGATAAGATTAAAAACGTCGTAAAAGCGCTTTCTGTTCCGCCACATACAGAAACCGTATTGTTACACGCAAACACTGTTCAGGGATTACGCTGGCTGGAATGGATGGCCACGGCAGTATTGAATGACAATAAAGAAGTCATGGAGATTATCGGTGTCGGAAGAGATATAACCGAGCAAAAGACTGCCGAAGAAGCTCTGAAGCAAAGTGAAGAAAGATATAAAGGTCTTTTTATACATGCTCCTGTGGGAATTATCATCCTGGATTTGGAAGGGAATCCGATCAACGCTAATAAAAAATCTTTAGAAATCTTCGGTTCTCCTTCCGAGCGGGAAACAGGTAAAGTAAATGTCTTTACACACAAACCTTTAGTAGATGCAGGATTTACAGATGATTATTTAATATGCATTCAAACAGGTAAAGTTATTAAAAATGAAAACTTTTATAAGTCGTACTGGGGCAAAGAAGTATATCTGCATTATATAATAACACCCGTCTATGGTGAAAACAACCAAATCACAGGAGCACAATGTCTTCTTGAGGATATCACAGACCGTAAACGTGCCGAGCAGTCGTTAAAAAGATCTGAAGAGCAGTTAAGGCAACTGACCATCTATATGGATACGAAAACCGAAGAGGAGAAAAAAAGAATTGCCAGGGAGATTCATGATGGTCTGGGACAACTTCTTACCGGATTGAAAATGGACTTGCAATGGATTACCAAAAAGTGGCCTCAAAAAGATGAAATATTACAAAAAAAACTGGCTGCTATGAACCAAATTCTTGACGACAGCGTTAAAGAAGTCCAGAAGTTATCCATCCAGCTCAGGCCAAAAATGCTGGATGAATTAGGTCTTCTGGAAACCATCCAATGGGAAACCCGCCAGTTTGAAGAAAGAACAGGCATTCATTGTCATTTGACATTTACACCTGCCGAATTTGACGTTGAACATGACAGGTCCTCCACCATTTACCGGGTACTCACAGAATTGCTGACAAATATTTACAGACACGCTGAAGCAACAAAAGTTGATATACAGCTCAAAATGACCAAAAAAAATTATATCCTGACAGTATCGGATAACGGGAAAGGAATTACACAGGAAGAGATTGACAGTCATCTTTCTTTCGGACTGATCAGTATTGCGGAAAGAGTAAAAGTTTGGAATGGTCAAGTAAATTTTAAAGGAAATAATAAAAACGGAACAACGGTAATAGTAAAAATACCTTATTAAAAAAAATTACGTATATTTAGACTATGAAATTACTTATTGCAGATGATCATCCCATTGTTCGCAATGGCATCAAAGATATCATACAGGATATCTCAGCCGCATTCGAAGTTGATGAGGCCAAAGATGCTCATGAAGTTGTGCAGAAAGTAATTACCAGTGATTATGATATCATTATTCTGGACATCTCAATGCCCGGGGGCGGGGGCCTTAATGCTCTGAAACAGATCAAAGCCTCAAAACCGGACACGAAAGTCTTAATGCTCAGCATTTATGATGATGAACAATACATTAACAGAGCTTTAAAAGCAGGAGCCTCAGGTTATCTGACAAAGTCGGTAGCTTCCGATGAACTGGAACTTGCCATAAAAAAAATACTGGCCGGAGAAAAATACCTGAGCTCAGAAGTGGCCAGTAAAATGGCATCATACATATACACGCAAAGAGAAAGGCAAAAGCATGAATTATTATCAGAGCGTGAATATCAGGTTTTTCTTTTCATTGTTCAGGGCCATACGACTTCGGAAATAGCCGAAGAATTGCATTTAAGCCCGAAAACGGTAAGCACTTATCGTGATCGTATTATGGATAAAATGGAAATGTCACGAAATTCCGAACTCATTCATTATGCTTTAAAGAACAAGCTAATCGACTGATCTTCTTTTATCTAATCTTCCGTCCTTCCCTTCCCCAAACCATTGTAGGCTTTTTCCTTACAGTACATTCGGAAATTAGCTGATAGCGCAGGTTGTTTTTATGCCCTATCATTGCATCAGTAATTGCATTGAAAGTGGGCACCAATATGATGCAGGCAGAAAGCAATGAAAAACAAGCAAAACAAATGCGTATCGGTTGATTGTTTAAAAGAGCAAAGAACAATCAGAGCAAGCAAAAGCCACCGTAAGTGTTTTTACGAATAGCAGGGAACAATTAAATGCCTCAACAAGACCGATACAAATTAAAAAAGAACGCATAAAATTTATGCGTTCTTTTTTTTATCTTCAAAATCACCCTGCTCTGCGACAATTCCCTCGCCTCTCATATTGTGACAATTACAACTTCTTACTATGCACAAAACCCTCCCTTGTAGGTGTTTTACCTACATGTTAATCAGGAGATTTCTGATAGGCTATTTTATATGATGATCGTATTATTGCCTTCAGGAATTGCATTGAAAGTGGGCTTCCTTTTTTGAATAAACAAGCACAAGCACACCGGTTGATTGCACATAATTCAGTTGAGAAAAGCAATCATAACGAGCACACAAAAGAGCCACCGTAAATGCAACTATACGAATAGCAGGGAACGAGTTAAGTCTCAAACCGGTAAAACAAGCGAAATGCGTAAATGGCAACATTTGCGCTTTTCCTTTTGTCTTTTTTCATAGTTTCTAAATATAAAAAAGGTCTTCGGAAATCCGGAGACCTTTTTGATTTTCTGTCTAGAGAACTATCCAGCGATAACCTGGAGCACTCTTGATCTTTTAAAGAAAAAGATTTGACCCAATAAAAAAAGGGAAGCTTAACGCTTCCCTTCTTTGTCTCGTCTCAGACGAGAGGACTCGAACCCGTCTTGCCTGAGGCAAGACGACAGGCAGATCGTCCTACATTGTTATAAATTTATTTTCTAAATGGAGAAACTAAATTAAATGGCTGTTTTATGAGCCATTCAATATATTTTCTGTTTGCTCTTTTTAACGACTTTTCTTTTTGAAGCGCCTCCCTCTTTGTCGGAAACTCCTGAACAAAAACTAATTCCCACGGACCTTTTCCGGAAGTGTAACGGCTTTCGTCATTATTGTGTTCATTCAATCGATCAAAAGGTCGTGTTGAGTAACCCTTATAATAAATATCGTGAGACTGACTGTAGATGATGTAAACATAATATCTCATAACAAAAAAGGGAAGCGTAAACGCTTCCCTTCTTGCGGTCCGGACGGGACTCGAACCCGCGACCCCCTGCGTGACAGGCAGGTATTCTAACCAAACTGAACTACCGAACCAATTTTCTTTATGAACGATTTCCTGCATTTCTGTTTGGACTCGAACCCGTCTCGCCTGAGGCGAGATGACAGGCTCTTCTAACCAAACTGAACTACCGAACCATTTCTTTAAAAGAACTCCCCGAAAACGGGACTGCAAATATACAGGGTTTTTGTAAATCTGCAAAAAAAATGAAAAAATCTTTTTATTTCCAGCTAAATGTCACATTTCCACAAGGAAAGCCCCTTGCCTGTTGACATTATAATATCTTACTTTAAGCTCGGCAGCCTGCTCTTCCAACCTTTTCTGTTTCCAATAGGGTACAGAAGAATCGATGATTAGGCTATCAAACTTAATAATGTCCAACAATTCCTGCAGATTCTGCTTCTTTTTTCCGGAAATAATGACAAAATCCACCTCGATGACAGACCCGGATTTATAATATCTTCTGCCTCCCGGCACAAAAAACCTGTATGGGCCAAACATACCAAAGGAGCCGTTATAATAAAGCTGAAGCATCCGGTTTTCCACGACATCATCTTCTGACACCTTATCTGCAGCCAGCCCCCACGCTATTCTGCTGTTTTGGAAGTGATAATCCATCTTTCCCTGATCATGTGCCAAAGCTGAATCAACCACCAGGAGATGCTCCTTTCCCCGGATAAAATCATAAGCATGATGCCCCGGAATACTGTAAAAGACCATTCTGTTCTGCGAAAACACACTATACTTATGCCACGTGTTGAACAGCAACAGGAGCAACACTACTGACAAAACCGGTATTGTCAGTTTTATCATTCGTTTCAACAATAACGGTATTAACATCAATATTAAAGCATATGACAAAACAACTTTCGGCCACGGAAAATAAAGATCATTAATGCCATTGTACGGCAGATACTTCACCAGCCCTATGATATAATTGAGAACAAATACAAATCCTGATAAAATAGTGCCTAAAACACCGGACACAACAGGCAGCCACGAAAACAGCATAAAGATCATCCCTCCTCCGATAATAGCAAATGATAGCGGAAAA
>Ga0256913_10000411_pt1 | contig 22033 bp, 14 predicted proteins | sample Axial_MatmetaG_FD_185970 | JGI IMG/M metagenome (GOLD analysis project Ga0256913, IMG submission 185970) | Deep-sea worm associated microbial mat communities from Axial Seamount, Juan de Fuca Ridge, Pacific Ocean - Axial_Mat | ecosystem: Environmental > Aquatic > Marine > Oceanic > Microbial... | reverse complement strand
ATGTATGAATGAAATCAAAAATGTTAATAAGAGAGGTGTTTGTTTTTTGCAGCCCGGTATATTGTGTAAAAGTGTCGGATGTTAGCAAAACTTTGCCATAGTCATCAAAGCTAAGAAGAATTTGGTTCGATGTCGTTAACATATGGTACAACATGTCTTTTTGTATTTGAAGCTGTTGTTGCTCTTTTTTATTTTTGTCAATATTTATTGCAACAATTTGTATATCAGTAATTAAACCACGTTTGTTTTTTATGGGCGTGAAATAAAAAGAAAACCATGTTAATTTTGAAATCATTAGTTGAATCTCGCAATTGACTCTTTGCGCTCCTCTTTCAAAGTCTAGAAGGATCAATTCCAGTCCGGGGAAATCTCCTTCACCAAAGTAGGATAGTAAATTGGCTTTGTCAGTATTCTTTATTGCCTTGATATTCACAAATTGGGGATTGGAATAGGAAATTTGACCTTCTGTATTTATTCTTAAAACCAAGTCCTTCTGTTGTGTGATGATGCTTTTAAACAGATTTAATTCCTCTGAAATTTTTTGCTCTTTGTTTTTGTGTGTTGAAATTTGACGGACAAGCTCTTTATTCATTCTTTCAAAGTCTGTAGTCCTCGATTTAATCTTTTTTTCCAGCTCTTGGGATTGTTTTTTTAATTTGTCGTATAATATTATTCTAAAGAAGGAACTCTTCAGCTGGGCTAAGATAGATTCATAGAAAAACTTGAAAAAGTTATCCTTACCAAATTCTTTCGCAGAAGCCATAAGAACAGAAATGTCATTATCTTCTCCCTGTGTAATGGGCATGATTACAAGGGTATTGAATTTCTTTAGATGAAGGAAATGTGTTTGAATTTCTGATTTTATTCGATCCGAATAGTATACTTCTATGTCCACCGGGAAAATAAATTCTTGTGCCAGAAGGTTGTTTGGATTTGTTATCGTTCTAATAAAGTTTTTAGATAGCCCTTTTTCATTGATCATATCTATGCTGCTATTAGATGGATGATTTCTGAAAAAAGCAACTGCATGAACATTGGGTATTTTGAGTAAGTAGGAGATGCAGATCTCTATGTTTTGAGCAATGCTGGAAGCCTTTAGGCTTGATAGGGCCATTTGATTTTTGATGTGAATAAATTCTATTATATTGGCATCAATACTATGCACAGAGGGTCGCAAGCGGAGTTGTTTGTTTTCTGCTTGTAGTTTGGCATTTTGGTCTAATAAATCTTTGTATGAGGGTTTTGACTGTAACATGATATCTCCTAGGCAAATATAGGAATTTATATGGAGTTTTAAAATTTGTTGTGAATAAATAAAAAAAGCCAAGATAGAATATTCTATCTTGGCTTTTTTTATTTGAATAAGCAGTTTTACCCTAAATAAGTTTTTAGAATTTTACTTCTGGAAGCATGTTTAAGCCTTCTGATAGCTTTTTCTTTAATTTGTCTAACACGTTCCCGAGTTAAGTCAAATTTCTCACCAATCTCTTCCAAGGTCATTGGATGACTACCACCCAGTCCAAAATATAAACGTATCACATCGGCTTCACGAGGGGTGAGTGTAGAAACAGCACGATCTATCTCTTTACGCAAACTATCGTAGAGTAATTCCGTTTCCGGAGTTACGCCTTCATCGTTTTTCAAGACATCGTACATATTGGTTTCTTCATCAGAAAGTAAGGGGGCATCCATAGAAACATGGCGGCCATTATTTTTCATCGACTCTTTCACCTCATTAACAGTAATTTCAAGATATTTTGCTATTTCTTGGGGTTTGGGTTCTCTTTCCAGTTCTTGTTCTAGATGAGCATAAGCTTTGTTGATCTTATTGATAGACCCTATTTTATTCAAAGGGAGTCTGACAATTCTTGACTGCTCAGCTAGAGCTTGTAAAATAGATTGACGAATCCACCAAACGGCGTAAGAAATGAATTTAAAGCCACGGGTTTCGTCAAAGCGCTGTGCAGCTTTAATGAGCCCCATATTACCTTCGTTTATAAGGTCAGGTAAGCTTAGGCCTTGGTTTTGATATTGTTTAGATACAGAAACAACAAATCGGAGGTTGGCTTTCGTTAATTTCTCAAGGGCTAATTTATCGCCTTGTTTTATTCTCTTAGCCAGTTCTACTTCTTCGTCAGCTGTAATTAACTCTACTTTGCCAATTTCTTGTAGGTATTTGTCTAATGATGCAGTCTCACGATTGGTTACTTGTTTTGTTATCTTTAGTTGCCTCATATTGGGTTATTTGTTTCTTTTAATCAACTCTTTCTTTTACGTAAGTGCTAGTAATAAGGTTGCACTATCTTCTTCGGTCTCTAGCTCCTCCTCCGGAGTGATTTCTGTTTCTGTCTCTGTCACCACGGTGAGGTCTGTCACTTCTTGGTGGGCGTTCAACATAACCTTCAGGTTTAGGAAGAAGAGCTCTAGCTGATAATTTAAGTTTACCAGTGGCTTTGTTTACTTCTAAGAGTTTCACGTCGATTTCATCACCGGCAGTTAATACATCTTCTACATTTTCAACTCTTTTCCAACTGATTTCAGAAATATGAAGCAGGCCTTCTTTACCGGGCATGATTTCTACAAAAGCACCAAAGCTTGTGATAGATTTAATTTTTCCATGGTATGTCTCTCCTTCTTCAGGTTGTGCTACGATGGCTTTGATATTAGCAATGGCCGCATCAATAGATGCTTTGTCATTGGCAAACACGTCAATAACGCCTTGATCACCAACTTCTTCCAATACAATAGTAGTGTTTGTTGTCGCTTGTATTTCTTGGATAATTTTTCCACCTGGGCCAATCACAGCACCAATAAATTCTTTAGGAATAAAGATTTTTTCAATTCTTGGTACGTGAGGTTTATATTCGGCGCGTGGCTCAGTAATAGTCTTGGCCATCTCACCTAAGATATGAAGTCTGCCTTGACGAGCTTGCTCTAATGCTTCTTCTAAAATATTGTAAGGTAGTCCATCAACTTTAATATCCATCTGGCAAGCGGTAATACCATCGGCAGTACCGGTTACTTTAAAGTCCATATCTCCTAAATGATCTTCATCACCTAAGATATCTGATAAAATAGCATATTTACCAGTCTCAGGATCGGAGATTAAACCCATGGCAATTCCTGAAACAGGTTTTGGAATAGGAATACCGGCATCCATTAAAGCTAATGTTCCACCACAGACGGTAGCCATAGATGATGAACCATTGGATTCAAGGATATCTGAAACAATTCTTATGGTATAAGGAACTTTTTCTTTACTAGGGATGATGTATTTTAATGCTCTCATGGCTAAGTTACCATGTCCAACTTCTCTACGACTTGTTCCACCTTTGAAACGGGCTTCTCCAACACTCCAGGCCGGGAAGTTGTAATGTAATAAGAAATCGTTTTTACCATCATAGATAGCGCCGTCAATCATTTGCTCATCCATTTTATTACCAAGAGTAACTGTAACTAAACTTTGGGTTTCTCCTCTGGTAAATACTGCTGATCCGTGAGTCATGGGTAGATAATCTACTTCTGACCATATAGGTCTAATTTCGTCTAATTTTCTACCATCGAGTCTGGATCTTTCAGTGAGCATAAAGTCACGAACGGCCTTTTTTTCTACATCGTGAAAATATTTTCCAATCAATGCTTCTTTTTCGGCTAGTTCTTCTTCGGTTAAACTCTCTTTGTATTCGGTTACAATTTGTTTAAAAGCCTCTGCACGTTCGTGTTTTGCTGATGCTTTTGAAGCAACGGCATACACTTTGTCATAGAGCTTTTCTTGTATGTCTTTAAGTAAGTCTTCGTCGTTAGTTTCATGGCAATACTCTCTTTTTGGGCTTGCTTTTTCAATATCTGCAGCGAGCTCAATTTGAGCTTGGCATTGGATTTTTATAGCCTCGTGAGCTACTTTCATGGCTTCTAGCATTTCGGCTTCAGAAACTTCTTTCATCTCACCTTCTACCATCATGATATTTTCCATTGAAGCAGCAACCATTAAGTCAATAGTGGCATCTTTCATTTGTTCGTCCATTGGATTCACAACCATTTCGCCATTTATTTGTGCGACTCTAACTTCTGAAATCGGGCCATGAAATGGGATGTCAGAAACGGCAAGAGCAGCAGATGCAGCAAGAGCAGCTAAACTGTCGGGCATCACTTTTTTATCTGCAGAAATTAAATAAATTTGAACTTGAGTTTCTGCATGGTAATTGTCAGGAAATAGGGGGCGTAGAGCCCTGTCTACCAGCCTGGATATTAATATTTCGTATTCTGAAGGGCGTGCTTCTCTTTTGAAAAAACCACCGGGGAATTTTCCTGTGGAAGCATACATTTCTCTATAATCTACTGACAAAGGCATAAAGTCTACACCTTCTTTGGCCTCTTTGTTGGATACCACTGTGGCTAACAGCATGGTGTCCCCTTGTCTCACGACTACCGATCCATCAGCTTGCTTGGCGAGTTTACCAGTTTCAATGGTAATACTTGTTCCATCAGCCATAGAGATAGTCTTAGTGATCCCAATTTGTGACATAATTTCTTTTCTTTATATTGTTAATTTTCTATAGAAGGATAAATACCAAAAAAGGCAATCTGTTGAATTGCCTTAAATGGGTATCATTTTATTTATTCCTTCGAAGCGATATCTATACACCAGGTTTATTTTCTTAGACCTAATTTTTTGATGATATTACGATAGCGTTCGATATCATTTTTCTTTAAATAATCTAAAAATTTTCTTCTTTTTCCAACTAATCTAACTAAAGATCTTTGTGTTGACAAGTCTTTTTTGTTTGATTTTAGATGCTCGGTTAAATGCTTAATTCTGAAAGTGAATAGGGCAATTTGACCTTCGGCACTTCCTGTGTCTTGCTTATTTTTACCGTGCTCTGTGAAAAATTCTGTCTTTTTTTCTGCTGTTAAATACATATTATTAGCTCTTTATATTTCAATTTTCGGGCTGCAAAAATACTATAAAGTTTTATTCTGACAAAATATTTAAGTAAAAACTTTCATTGTAAATTTAGGCATCAATTCTTACTTTATTGTTTGTAAAATGTGAAAAGAACTTAGAAGCTCTATTTTTTGCTTTGTTGATAATCTACTATACAACCCAGTGACAACCATTCTGCAATGGCTTGCCTGTTAGATGCTTTGATAAATCTCACCTGATCTGCCGGATTTTGTATGTTACCTAATTCTAGAAAACTGGTAGTGGGAGATGTGTATTTTATCATATATAACTGATCTCTTGATTTGGAGAGACCACTGAATTCTCTATTAGGTTGGGCTTCTTTGTATTTTCTTTTGACGCTTTGTATAAGGTTATTGGTAAAGGTTTTTCCTGATTTGCTTTTCGAGGAATGATAACCATAAATGTCAACTCTTTGTTCTTTATATCTCGAGTCGATATGAATAACAATCATCCTCTGGTAGTGGCCTGCATTTTGTTTATAGAGCTTATTAACGGCCCTGGCTCTTTGCCTTAGTTTTTTATTGGTGTTTCTGGGTATTTTATGGTCTTTCCAAATGGTTTCTTCTTTGTCATTTGGGAGATATGAATTATCTCGTATTCCGTCGTTGGCATCTCGTGTGATCATATAAGCTGTGGCGCTATGGCTAATGAGTTCTCTAACGAGGCGTAAGCTTATATCGTAAGCGTATTCATCTTCACTCAGAGTGTGGCCGTTCCTATGACTTTGCGCACCCGGATCAGGACCTCCATGACCCGATACGATATAAAAAATGGCTCCCTTAAGCTTTTGATCTTTAATGGTCACATTTTTATATTTATTTCCGAAAATATCGAAGCTTCTGGTTTTTTTTGATTGGGGTGTAGGAAGAATATATTCTTTGCCTTTGATGAGGTAGTTGTTTTTTCCTAGCTTGTTGCTGTTCAGTTTAATAAAAGCCTGATACATGCTAGGGGTGTCGAGATGGTTTCTTTTAAGCATACTGTGAATTCCATCTCCGTCCTTGGCGATTGCTTTTTTGTTGCTTGATTGGCCGAGAGCAAAATAGGATGTAGTGATAAGAAAAAGGAACAATAAAAGTCGTTGCATTTCTTTTTTGATGCAAAATTAAGGCGAATATGGAATTTTGGGCCGATAGAAGAAATATTTTATTAAGTATAGTTTGTTAATATAATCTTAAAATTGGATTCTTAACAATACAGGTTGTTTGTAAATTGCTCCTGATTTATGTGTCATTTTTTTTGTTAGAGAATATGGCTTTTGTCATTTTTAATAAGTATATTTGTTTTATTGAAAATATTTACTGTTAAAATAGTACAATATATAGATAATCAGGGGGCGTTTTTGTAAGTGCTATTTGTCTTATGTCGGTTTAGTATTATTCTCGCAAGAATTTAATGAAAGGAAGTTAATTGATGAAGAGTTTTAAGCAAAAATTATTAAGTATTGGGACAATACTTTTTGTTTTGTTGTTGCTGAATAAAGTTGATGCACAGAGGGTTCAGCCAAATAGGTGGTTTGTCAATGCCAATGGAGGTGTCTCGGTTTTTTATGGTGACGTGAAGCGTTATGACTATATCCCGGATTGGGAATCTCCCAGTGAAATACAACCCATGTTTAGCGCCAATCTAGGAAAGGAAATTTCAAAAATATTTAGTGTAAGAGCCCAGTTTCTCTATGGTGATTTAAGTGGACATAAGAAATCGGCACATTATCATTTTAATTCAGTGGTGATGGGAGGCCATATTTTAACTGATATCAATTTATATTATCTATTTACTGGCGCTCGATATGGGAACACCAGATTGAATATGTTTACGAGCTTGGGTGTTGGATTTATGAATTGGGAATCTAAATTATATTACGATACGCCTCTGGCCGATGGAACAGAATTAATGGATGCAAGTAAAACCGGAGCTTTGAGCTTTCCTGCATCATTAAGTGCAGAATATTTATTTAGCAAGAATTTTTCTGCTAATGTAGAAGGATTATTATATGTGGTTACTTCTGATGAAGTAGATGCAAAGCCGGGTGGAATTAAAGTGGATATGATTAGCTATTATAGCTTGGGAATAACCTATAGATTCCGTTCCAAGAAGAAGGCAAGACGATCCAAAGTAAAATATGAACTAGATCCGAGTATCTATGAAGCCAGACCGGGAGACCCACAATATCGAGCTCCTGAATCTAAAGTAGCTGTTGCTAAGGTGGAAGAGAAGACAATAGAATCACCAAAAGAGCAGCCTAAGCCAAAAGTCGTAGTGCCAGCAGAAGTGGCTGTGGTTGACGTTGAAAAGCAGGCCGAAAAGGAAAATCAGCAAGCCATTAAGCATGATCAAGAGAAGTTTCCAATAAATCATCAATTGGAAGAAAAGGCTATTGCCAAAGAAGTTTGGGCGGGTAAATCGGAAAACCCATGGCCGGAAATAAAATTCTCTGTGCAGGTATTGGCAACAAAAACGCAGATTGGCGCTCAAGAGATGCAGAAAAGAATTGATATCCCGGAAAAAATTTTGGAAAAATATGATGGTATCTGGTATCGGTATTCTGCCGGAGAATATGATAAATTATGGCTGGCAAAAGAATTGCGAAATAAACTTAGAAGTAATGTCGGAATTAAGGATGCTTTTATAGTGGTTTATCGTAATGACGAGAGAATTAGTTTAGAAGAAGCCCTTAATTTTGCTGCTAGAAAGCAGTCTGTTGCCAATGATGAGTTCATTGTTGAAGATAAAGCTGCCGAAAAAGTGTATCCCATGGTGCATCTCGAGCATAATATTCCAACAACAGGAATCCTGATAGGTGTTCAAGTCTTGTCTATCAAGAGTCACGAATATCCTTTGGGAGTGTTTAAGGGGATATACGGTATAGACAATCCTATATTTATTTATGAGAAAGCACCTTGGATAAAATTGATTGTGAGTGGTTTTGTTACTTATGAAGATGCTGTGGATTTCCAGACAGAAGCTAGAGAAAAAGGCTTTGTTGATGCTTTTATAGTGGCTTTTAAAGACGGTAGGAGAATAAGTATCAAGAGATTAAAAGAAGACTTAGGTCAATAGTACGAAGATAGGTGCTAAAGGATAAAAAAAGGTCTGTTTTTCAGACCTTTTTTTATGGTCTTTTCTCAATGTCTTGCAGAATTAATATAAAATTAACACCCCTTTTATTTGCTGTGGATGTTTTCTGGCTTCTTTTGCAAAAAAACATATCATGGGAAGTATATATTTAATTATTGTTGGTGTTTTGTTCGTTTTGGCGATTTCCGATTTAATTATGGGAGTCAGTAACGATGCTGTAAATTTTCTTAATTCAGCCATAGGTTCAAAGGCTGCCAGTTTTAAAATAGTGGTTTTGGTAGCTGGTCTTGGTGTATTGGTGGGAGCCACTTTTTCCGGAGGTATGATGGAAGTAGCAAGGAAAGGGATTTTTCATCCTAATATGTTTTATTTTTCGGAAATCATGATCATTTTCTTTGCTGTGATGATTACCGATGTGATCTTATTAGACACTTTCAATACATTTGGTTTACCTACTTCTACAACAGTTTCTATTGTATTTGAGTTATTAGGTGCCGCAGTCGCTATTTCTTTGCTTAAAGTGATGAATGATAATAGCCATACAGTAGCCGATTATATCAATAGCAGTAAGGCATTGGCCATTATTTCAGGTATTTTAATTTCGGTGGTGGTGGCTTTTATTTCTGGTGCAGTAGTTCAATATATGACCAGATTTATTTTCTCTTTTAATTATCAAAAGAAGATGAAAATGTATGGAGCTATTTGGGGGGGCTTCTCTATCACTTTCATAGTTTATTTTATTTTAGTAAAAGGACTTAAGGGGTCATCTTATGCTCATATTGATCTGGGGAATGGCATGCAGGTTATCGATTGGGTAAAGCAAAACACCTTGTTGATTTTAGGTCTGAGTTTTGCTTTTTGGACCATCGTTCTCCAGCTATTGTCATGGGTTGTTAGAATTAATATTCCAAGGGTGATTGTTTTGGTTGGAACCTTTGCTTTGGCAGTGGCTTTTGCCGGTAACGATTTGGTCAACTTCATTGGTGTTCCTTTGGCAGGCTATGAGTCATATATTCAGTTTATGGCTAATCCCGGAGCTGATCCGCATGCATTTTTGATGGCCGGATTGGTTGGTAAAGTTGAAACGCCTACACTCTTTTTACTCTTAGCCGGTGCCGTTATGGTGGCGACGCTATATATGAGTAAGAAAGCCAGAGGTGTTATCAAAACATCGGTGGATTTAAGCAGACAAGACGAAGGTGATGAAAGGTTTGGTGCCAGCGTTTTTGCTAAGGCAATTGTGAGGTCTACCATTGCCATGAATAAAAAAGTATCGGTAATCATACCGGCAGGAGTAAATCGTTTTATTAAGCGACAATTTGATGCCAGTTTAGCAGAAAATGTCTATCAGCATGAAGAAGAGAAGCCTGCTTTTGATATGATGAGAGCTTCAGTAAATTTGGTGGTAGCTAGTGTGCTTATTGCTTTTGCTACATCATTAAAGCTACCACTTTCTACCACCTATGTTACTTTTATGGTGGCCATGGGAACCTCCTTGGCCGATAATGCATGGGGTAGGGAAAGCGCAGTATATAGGATAACAGGCGTGCTTTCGGTAATCTTAGGTTGGTTTTTTACTGCTTTTGCTGCCTTCACAGTGGCTTTTATTGTCGCCTATTTGAGCCAAGTAGGAGGAGCTGTTGTCATAGGATTGTTTATATTATTAGTGTCATACGCTGTGATTCGTTCTAACTTTAAGTCTAAAAAAGTAGAAGATCAAGAATTGGACGATCAGCTGGACGATGATCAAACATTAGATATAAATGATTTGTATAAGGAGTGTAGTACAAATTCGCAGGATACCTTTAGCTTTGTGGCCGACACCTTTGGAAGTATGGTTAAAGCTTTGTCCATAGAAAAACGCAAAAGCCTAAAAGCCAATAAGAAAAAAGCCAAAGAGTTTAATAAAAAAGTCAAGAAGTCGAAAGATAATATCAAATATGTTATTCGTAGATTGGATGAAGGCTCCATGAACGCGGCACAATATTATACCTTAGTGCTGGATTATATGAGGGAAATAGGGCATAATATGGTTTTTATTACGGAACCGGCTTTTGAGCATGTGGATAATAATCATAAACCCATAGGAGAATTTCAGACTCTGCATTTGGTTGATATTAGTAAGGAGATGAATGAGTTTTCATCTTTAGCCATTGAGATGATAGTAGAGAATAACTTTGAAAAGATGGATATGCTCTTAGAGATAGAGCAAACTATTTTAGATAAAATGGATCGATATATCTTGGCACAGATAAAACGTTTGAAAAATTTTAAATCAGGGACAAAGAATACCAAACTATTTTTGGATATTTTGGCAGAAACCAAGACCTTGACTTTTAATATGATCAATTTGGTGAAATCGCAAAGAGATTTGGCGAAGTTGGCGGGTTATTGCAAGCAATAGATGTTTGGCGGTTCCTAAAAAAGAACCCTTGTAAAAACGATTCAGCATCAAGTGAGCTACTGATGTCTCAGGACACAATATAGCGGCTATAGACGATAATAATAGCGGTAAGATACATAAAGCCATGTTTCAAGGGTATATAGGTAATGTCAATCTCCCATACCTGATTAGGTCTGTTTATGGTTAAGTTTTTTTTTTAAGAAATCATTCTCCATCTTTAACTGTCCTATTTTACTGTACATCTTCTCTGTATCAACTGCGTCTTCTGATTCTTTTCTACTCTTTTTTGTTGCAAATACTAAGGAGAGTTTTTCAATAAACTCTTGTTTCCATATCGATATTTGGTTGGGATGTAGCTCGTATTTCTTTGCCACTTAGAATAATCGGGGAAGTATTGTAGGCTTTGATTAAAATAATCTTCAAAAGGGCCAGGATGATGTGCCTTTGTATGTTGATTTGCTGCATAGATTTTACCTCCTGCTATGAGTGCGAATAGGGTAATCAAACATTGTTTAAATAAAAAAAACAGGTGATTAGTGCGTATAAGTATTCTTTGTAAAGTAGTTGGGCCTCACAAAGATAGGTTTTATTAAGGAATGGCACAAAAAAAGCCCCAAGATATTTTCTCAGGGCTTAGTGCGGATGAAGGGACTCGAACCCCCACGCCTCTCGGCACTAGATCCTAAGTCTAGCGCGGCTACCAATTACGCCACATCCGCAATCGGGCTGCAAAAATAATAATTATTTGAACAAAGCAATGGTTTTTTAAAAAAAAGTTCAGAAATATTATTTCTCTCGCAGGTAGGATTCATTTTCTTGCCTTCAGCGGCATTTTGTAAGCTAAACATCTGAATTATCTTCTTAGTTTTGCCGGGAAAATAGTATGGAATGGGTGAGAAAATAATGACCAAGGGAAGTCAATCACAAGAAATGTTTTGTGGAGATGGGGTATTGAATTTAGATATACCCCAAATTATGGGGATATTGAATTTGACGGAAGATTCTTTTTATGATGGTGGCCAATTTAATAAGGGTGAATCCTTTTTACATCGTGCTGCCAAGATGATAGAGCAAGGAGTGAATATCATTGATGTGGGTGCTGCTTCTACAAGACCCGGAGCTCCTTTAATCAGTGAGAAAGATGAGTGGGATATCCTTCAATATCCACTTTTGGAATTAAAGAAAAATTTCCCCCATATTTTATTATCTGTGGATACCTATAATGCTGCTCAGGTTAAAAAATGTGCTGATCTGGGAGCCAATATCATTAATGATATTTCCGGTGGTTCTTGGGGCGAGGAGATGTTTCAAGAAGTAGCTCAACAAAACATGGCCTATGTGATGATGCATATTCAAGGTAAGCCGGAGAATATGCAGGATAATCCTACTTATGATTCTGTTGTTGAAGAGGTGGTGGGCTATTTTCAAATGCGAATAATGAAACTACATCATCTTGGGTTCAATAAAATAATTCTTGATCCCGGTTTTGGTTTTGGAAAAAAAATGGGACATAACTATCGTTTATTGGCAAAATTGGACATTCTGGAACGTTTGGGATTTCCTGTTTTGGTCGGCCTGAGTAGAAAGTCTATGATATTTAGAGCCCTGAATACTTCTCCGGAGGATGCATTAAATGGAACCACAGTCCTCCATACGCTCGCACTACAAAATGGAGCGAAAATATTGCGTGTTCATGATGTAAAGGAAGCTTTTGAAACTATTCAATTGTTTTCGCTGTATAAGGAAACATTGGAAGATAAATAGTACCATAAATGTATTTGGATGATTAGTCTTTTTATACCTGTTTTTATCAATATTAGGTTTCTGGATATATTGGATATCGCACTGGTAGCCATATTGTTATATATGGTTTATACCCTATTGAAAGGTACGGTGGCTATCAATATATTTGCAGGAATTGCCACTATATATTTTATTTGGCGTTTAGTGGTTGCCTTACAAATGGAAATGCTCAGCCAAATATTGGGTGCTTTTATTGGAGTGGGGTTTATTGCTCTAATTATCGTTTTTCAGCCTGAAATACGTCAGTTTTTATTGATCTTTGGGACTCCCAAAATAATCGAGATACTACCTGATCGTCTACAGTTTCTTTTTAAACATTTGCAAAGAGAACATCAAAATCTGGATACAGATAAAATAGTGCAAGCTTGTATGCATTTGAGTGAGAAAAAAAACGGAGCTTTAATCGTTATTGCTCATCAGCATGAATTAAAGGATGTGATAGAGACAGGCGAAGAAATACAAGCCATTATTTCCGATCAGCTGATAGAAAATATCTTCTTTAAGAACAGTCCCCTGCATGATGGAGCGATGGTGATCAGTCACAATAAGATAGTAGCTGCAGGCTGTATCCTTCCGGTGTCAAAAAATAGAAATATTGATGTCTCTTTGGGCTTACGGCATAGGGCAGGCATAGGTATTACAGAGAAATCAGACGCCATTGCTTTAATAGTATCTGAGGAGACAGGGCATATGAGTTACAGTAAAAATGGCGTGCATATTCAGAACCTTCAAGCTCACCAATTGAAAAACTTTTTGGATAAGGAGTTCAATCCTGTTTTGAAAATACCGAATTAGAGTCGTAATTCACTCTATACTTCTTCCAAAGTAAAGCCAACTTTTTTCAGGTCTTCCCAAAAAGAAGGGTATGATTTATTTACCACATTGGGGCTTTCGATAATGATTTCTCCTAAAGGAATAGCCAAAGGAGCGAAAGACATAGCCATACGATGGTCAGCAAAAGTACGGATGGGTCGGCTTGCTGCCAGAGATCCTGATTTCAAGAGTATCTTGTCCTCAAAGGTGTCCAGAACCAGTCCCATATCTTTCAGCTCTGTATGCAAAGCATGTATGCGATCCGTTTCTTTAAAGCGTAGGTTATGTAGCCCATAATACTCACCTGAAATGCCCAAACCGGCCGAAGTACATGCCAAAGTTTGCACCATATCGGGGTAGTTGATAAAGTCTTGAGAAAAATGAGAGACATGGTTATTGGTTTTGGTGAGCCTTAGGCCATCGTCAACAAATTCACTATGGACGCCAAATTGTTCATATAAGTCTGCAATAATAGAGTCGCCCTGAATACTATTTTTTCTTAGGCCGTGGAGAAAAAGATCTACATCATCGGAAAAAGCAGCCATTTCGTACCAATAGGAGGCTGCACTCCAATCGCTCTCAACCATATATTCTTTACGACTTACATATTGTTGTTTTTTAATGGCAATGGCATTTTCATGCATCAATATTTCTATGCCAAAATGTTCCATAACTTTAGCCGTCATATTGATATAGGGATAGGAGGCAATGTCGCCTTTTAAATACATGATGATGCCATTGGTCATTTTGGGAGCCATCAGCATAAGAGCCGAAATATATTGCGAGCTTACAGTGGCGTCAATATCGATCACCCCTCCTTTGATTCTCTTTCCCTCCACTAAAATTGGAGGATAGCCCTCATTCTCAACATATTTAATATTCGCACCTATTTGATTCAAAGTTTCTACCAAGATAAAGAGCGGACGTTCTTTCATTCGTTCCGATCCTGTGATTAAGGATCTTACATTAATGGCGGCAGCATAAGCTGTTACAAAGCGCATGGCGGTACCGGAGTCTTCCATGTCTAAGGTAATGGATATATTGGTTCCTTTGAGCCTAAGAAGTGATTCCAAAGCTCGTGTGAGTACCTTTGTATCATTGCTTGTAGATAAGTTTTTTATCTGCAAGTCTTCCGAGCCTAATATAGCATCAATAACAAGCAATCGGTTACTTTCGCTTTTGGAGGCGGGTAAAAAGATATCTCCTTTTAACTCGTTGTTGGCTTTTTTAACTAAATAAGACATGAACAATTCTCTTTATAATAGATTAATGATTCTTTAATTTCCTTTAAGGAACAATTCTGATTAATTTGATGACTCCCTATTTCGGCTACAAAGGTAAAATTATATTCCTTTCCTTTTTTCTTTTTATCCTGATTCAGATACTCTTCAAAATTATTTATTAACTCACTGCTGATTTGATACTTTGGAAACATTTTATTGATATGGTTTTTTATCAGCTCAAAATGCTTCTCAGATAAGCCGATGGATCTGGAGAGATAAGATTCTAATATGATTCCTATGGCTATGGCTTCGCCATGAAGTAGTGATTTCTTATCGTGATCCAGAGACCACGACTCTATGATATGTCCCATTGTGTGGCCAAAATTCAGGCTCTTTCTGATGCCCTTTTCCAAGGGGTCTTGTCCCACAATATCTTTTTTGATATGGATGCTTTTTTCAACAGAAGCTTGAATATTTTCTGCCGTGATATCTTGTATTTGAATCAGCTCATCCCAGTGTTTTACGTCTGCAATTAAGCCATGTTTCAGCATCTCGGCATAGCCATTAACTAATTGTCGACGATCTAAAGTGGAGAGGAAAGTTGTTTGTATGAAAATAGCTTGAGGTTGATTAAACACACCCACTTGATTTTTATAATGCAGCAAATTAATACCCGTTTTGCCACCCACACTGGCATCTACCATAGCCAAAAGACTGGTGGGAATATTGATAAAATCGATTCCACGCTTGAAGGTAGAAGCAACAAAACCACCTAGGTCTGAAATTACTCCTCCTCCAAAATTGATTAGTAATGAAGACCTGTCGGCGTGATATTCTGTGAGTGTTTGCCACAGCTGGATGGCAATCTCAATATCTTTTTGTTTTTCGCCCGGCTCTATGACTATTAACTCAGCATTCTTTAAATTTTGGGTGTCTTTGGTTAATATAGGCCAGCAATGTTCCATGATGTTTTCATCCATGAGCAGGAAAATAGAAGCATAGCTTTTGTCTTCTAAAAATTCATCTAACTGTTCCCCTATTTGCGAAGAGAGTAGGATGGGATAGTTTTTTGTTTGTATAAGACTAGGCTTCATAGATGATTTGTTTTATAAGGTATAAGAAGATCATATTTTTAACTTTATCTGGAGCAAATATCTTTATAAATACAATAGCCGCAATTTTTTATTTCAGAAGTTTGGGTAAAAGGTGTTTTGGAGTCGAAAATATGGCTCATCAGTGATCGAAAGGCTTCCTCCATTTTGTCCGGATTATTGAATTGATCTTCCAGCATCACATAGGGGCTTTTGATCAGTCTGAAGGAGACAATTCCCGCTTCAATATTTTCTGATGAGTGCTCTTGATACATCCATCGATAGACGAATAATTGTAAGGCTTTGTCGTAGTCAGGACTTCTGAATAAAGGGTGTAGGCTATCAGCGTCTTTGGGCTTGTTAATTTTGATGTGTTTTTTATCTACACTGCCGGTTTTATAATCCAGTACGCGTACAACACCATTTTTTTTATCTATTCTATCGGCATTTCCTTTAATCCGAATCTCTTTTGTTTCACCATCAATATGAATCTGTAGCTTCCTCTCTAATACTTCCTCCACACCAAGAATGATTAATGTGCTTTGATCCTTTTTGGATGCTTTGATTTCGTATTGGATAAACTGACGCAGATAATGTTCTGTATCTTTAGTACTGAGGTAGTTCGCGCCTTCGTCCAGTTTTCCCGTGAATTCTTTTTTAAATTGGGTGATGACCAGCTCCGGTATCTTTTTGTAAAAAGAAATTAGTGCTTGATAGGGGAAATCTTTCCCAATATAGGGGCGGTAAAAGTCCTCCAAAATATGGTGAATGACATTACCAATAATACGTTCGTCAATGAAGTCTTCCGGCTGCTTAGGTTCTTTGATGGATGCAATATATTTATAATAGAATTGCAGTGGGCAGCGTATATAGGTGTTGATGGCTGTTGGAGAGAGTCCATACTCAGCCAGTTTATCGAGTCTATTTAAGGTGTTTTGGTCTTTTACAACCACTATATTTTGCGGTTTTTGGATGTCCGACTTCTTGAAATTGAGCAACTGATGTTTGATATTTATCTTTTTATTATAGTTTTTTAGTTCATATTCTAATTGCTTGATAAACCGGCTTTTCTCACCCCCACTCATTTTCTTTTTTGTGGTGGAATAAAGAATGTATACATTTTTGGCTCTTTGTATCAAACGATAAAAGTGATAGGCATAAACTGCTGTTCGCTCTTGTATGCCGGGCATTTCAAATTCATATTTTATGTCGGTGGGGATGAATGAGTTGCTAAAAGCTGAAGTGGGCAAAATGTCTTCATTTACTGATAAGATGATGACATTTTCAAAGTCCATCAACCTTGTTTCTAGTAGCCCCATCAGCTGAATGCCTTGGTGAATATCACCTCTAAACGACTGTGATAAACCCTGAATGAGCTTCTTAAACAGGAGGTAGAAAGATGTCAGACTCTTGGGCTCTTGGTGTTTGGTTATCAGTATTTTCAGTCGATTGAATATTTGTAGAATCTGGTTGAGTGCATCTTTTTCTGCGATGGTGAGGGCGTTATTATTCTCTTGTTTTAGCAGGGTTTTATAGACGGAAATTAGTTGGTTGATTAGTCTTGTGGGTTGTGCATCACAGGATTGAAAGGCATCATTAATGGCTTGTAGTTTTAATTCGTCAATTAGGACATTAAGAGCTTGTTGACCAATAAATATTTGATGAATAGAGGCAGAATCAATCTGTAAATTGGGGTTGATAGATTTAAGCAACTCATTATTCCATACATCCAGCAAATTATCTTTATGAAAGCGTATATTATCTAGATTGCTGATTTTAGCAGTATGTATTTGCATGCGTACCAAACTCTCGGCTAGACGATAGGCATGGCTGTGTTGAATTGGAAATCCCATGGTGATATTGGTATGTTCCAATAGGGGAATGGAGATGGAGTTTAGTAAGGGAAGGAGCAGACTTTCGTCTGAAGGGACGATAACGGTATTGTTTTCAAAACTTTTGGAAGGCTCTCTTGCTCTTCCTTCTTGTGCTTCTTTTTTTATTTCTTCCTCTATTATTTTGGCGGTCAATCGTGCTTGGCCTAAAACTCCCGGGCTACCGTAAATACCGATTTTTTTTCGGGGATTTCTAAAGTGCTCAGCTTTTTGCTTCTCGATCTCGGCATTCCATGTCTGGTATTTTCTCAAATACAATCCGGCCTCCATCATTTTGTCGTTTACATAATATTTATCAGCATCCCATAGGGTATGGGCCATCTTATTTTGGTATAATTTCTTGATGATATATTCTTCACTTTCTGTCAATGCGTTGAAGCCGGCAAATAATAAGTTTTCGTAGGGTAAAAGCTCCGATATTGAGTCTAGGTTTTCGGCAAAATAGCGATAGGCCATACCTTGATAGCATATCTTTTCTGCTATTAACTGCTTTCTAAATTCCAGATAGATATTTGCCAGTTGGTTGTAAAAACGTAAGTATTCTTTCTGTGAGGTGCTTAGTGGGCTCCCGTCAGGATTCCATTGTTGTATGGCTTTGGCATCGTTTAGATAGGAGAAAATAGCTTTGCCATCGGCCATTTGCATATCTATTTCGTTGAAGTCGTGCAGGAGAATAGTGGCATAGGTCATAAAGTCGTTAAAATCAAACTCTTCTTGAGTGTTTTGGGCTTGAAAGACATGGAATAGCTGATAGGTCAAATCCACTTCATCAATTCTAATCCAAGGGATATTTTTGAAGATAAAATCATCGATAGAAATAATGTCAGGAAGGAAATCTCCTTTTTGGGCTCTGCTTACAATGGCTTCTTTTAAAAACCTATGTGCACGTCTGTTCGGTGTGATGATACAGGTTTTTAAGGCTTGCTCATGAAAGTTTTCGCTGTAATAGTCTACTATTTCATCAATAAATTTCACCATGGTCTTTTGTTTTTATGAGTTTTTCAGCTTCTTTTAATTGTGGGGGGGTTCCCAAATCGAGCCAATAAGTATTTGATAGTTCAAGGCCACTAATTTTCTGTTTCTCTGCTATTTTTAAATATACCGGAATGATGGGGAAAACCTCATCTTGAGGAAAGAAATGGAGTGCTTGGCTATTGACGATATGTATTCCGCTGAAGGCAAAGGCGTGCAATTGGGAAATGTCCATTTGAGGAGGTCTTTGTTCTCCTGTCTTTTTGTTGATCCAAGCTTGTAATTGCAGTTGTTTGGGTTCAAAAAGGAGGTAGCGTGATGTCTCACGATTTTGGACTAATAAAGTGGCAAGAGTTTGGTTTCTCTTATGTGTTTTGATCAGGATGTTTAAATCATAATTGGTCCAGATATCCACATTATGCACCAGTAAGTCTTCGTCCTTATTAATCAGTCTCAAGGCTCTTTTTAGGCCGCCTCCTGTATCCAGAAGTTGTGCTCGTTCATCTGAAATGACTATATCGCAGTCAAAATACTTTTTCTCCTCTAAAAAGTTGATGATTTGTTCGCCAAAGTGATGAATATTGATAATGATTTCGTGAATGCCAAAACTTTTCAAACGCAAAATCAGATGTTCTAACATGGCTTTGTTGGCCACTTGAACCAAGGCTTTTGGCTGTGTGTTAGTGTAGGGAGCTAAGCGGGTTCCTAGTCCTGCAGCAAATATGAATGCTTTCAAATTCTTTTTATTCAAAAGTACACAATTTTGTTTTTGAGTCGGCCAAAAAACAAAAAACCTTCTCACAATAATCATGGGAGAAGGCTTTTTATTTGAGCTATGAGTAGCCGAATTTATTTTTGTTATTTTCTTTTGGCTTGTTTAGGATCAATGCCTCTTTGCTTGGCCATGTCTTCTAATTTCTTTTGGAACTTAGATTTTTTGGCAGGTTTCTTTTTGTTGGCTTGCAATTGGGCATGAATTTTATCTTCGTCAATAGTTCTACGAATCAAATACATTTGCGAGAATGTAAAGACATTGGCCAAGAAATAATAATAACTCAAGCCTGAAGCATAGGAGTTAAATAATCCCAAGAACATGATAGGCATCAGATACATCATGGTTTTCATTCCGGGCATCTGGCTGGAGCTGGAACCCATCATATCATTATTTACCTTGGTATAAATTAAGGTAGAAATAGTCATCAAAAGGGTAAACAAACTCACGTGATCGCCATAGAATGGGATGGAGAAGCCATTGGGGAAATTCCAGATGGAGTCATAGGAAGATAAGTCGGTAGCCCAAAGGAATGATTTCTGCCGCAATTCGATGGAGGAAGGGAAGAAGCGGAAGAAAGCAAATAAAATAGGCATCTGCAGCAGCATGGGGATACATCCCGCCAGAGGATTTACCCCAGCCTTTTTGTATAAATCCATGGTGGCTTGTTGCTTTTTTACGGCATCTTTACCTTTAAACTTCTCGTTGATCTCGTCTATCTCGGGTTTTAAGACACGCATTTTAGCCGAGGAAGTATAAGTTTTATAAGCAATAGGGAAGAGGATGAGTTTTAGTCCTAAAGTTAAAATTAAAATCACAATACCATAATTCCAACCCCAACCACCTAACCAATGGAATACATTGATTACGATATATTTATTTATCCAAGCTAATAGGAAAAAGCCCCATCCAATAGGTATCTGACGCTCCAAATCCATATTATAGGATTCCAAGCGCTTAAATTCGTTTGGGCCCAAATACATTTGCATACCAAAATGCATATCCTGCGTTGATCGCAAAGGAATGGCCAGAGTGGTAGATGTGGTCATCTCATATTTTGGGTCATTGGAAGAGCCGTTTTCTTGGCTGATTTCTCCGTTTAAGAAGGCATCTTTGGCAATGAGAGTCATGCTAAAGAAACGCTGTTTAAAGCTTACCCATTTAACTTTGTTTGGAAGGCTTTCTTGCTCGTCTTTGTTGTCTGATAGCTCGTCTACATCATCTTTGTAGAACTTATAATAAATAGCAGAGCCGTTAAAACGATCTACTACTTTTTCCATATTACGCATATTTACCAGCCAATTGAAATCTATATAACCATTCCTTGCATCAATGAGGTTATCCATGTTCTTTATATTGACATCAAAATCGAACATATAACGGTCTCCATGCAATGTGTAGTTATATTCTATATATTTATCGGTATTGAATCCTGTCTCTGAATCAGGGTATAACCTCATGCTAATTGTTACACTATCGTCGCCTTGGACTTGAATCTTTTGGCCTTGATAAGGCTTGCCATCCACAAAAGCTTTAAAATAATGATCTTGTGTATTAATCAATCTGTTAGCAGCTAAAAAAACAATGCCAAACCTAGCCGTATCGCCTTTGAATAATACCAAGGGCAAGGAGTCGAAGGATTTATATTGTGTTAGCTCAGCGCGATATATTCTACCGCCTTTTGGAGTAAAATCGAGTTTTAAAACATCACTCTGGAATGTTATCAGAGCATCATCACCTTCAGCAGAATGAGAAAAGACACCGTATTTTTCTTTGAGGAGGCTATTTTCGTCCACATTGGCATCAGTATTTACATGCTCATTAGCAGTGTTGGTGGCGGCTTTATTAGATTGAGCAGCAGCTTTGATTATTTTGGAAGCTTGCAGTCTTCTAAGCGAGTCTTCAGTTCTTTGTGTTTCATGAACTTGTGCAATGGAATCAAGCTGATGTTGATGAGCAAATTTTTGTTCATCTGTTGGTGCATTCCACCAAGAGAAGCCGGCAAATATGGCAAAGATTAGGACTAAACCAATTATCGAATTTTTATCCATGGATTTTATTAATTTTTTTAGTGCGCAAAGATAGGGTTTTCTATTGGATTAGCTAAAAAGTTTTTGGCGGGATTTTGGGAAGATGGGTCCGACATCATTTGGCAAGGCTCTTATTTATATTTGCTTAATAAATTTTAAAACAATACCATACGACACGTTCTGTTACCACTCACTCATAGCTTTGCTCTCAAACAAAAATAAAGAGCGATGAGCAACAAATTATTAGAATTATAAGATGATTTTATTGAAAGACAAAGAACACTTGAACATGCCTAAAGTGTATTAAAGGATAAATTTATTGGAATTAGTCAAATCATTGATGAGATCATTGACAACAATCACGAGTTTCGTTTCGTGCAACTCCAATAATGCTCATATAAATACGAATAGTAAAGAGTAGGAACAAATTGAAGAAGGCGAAGAAGGAACAGTATTTAAAATGGTAGAAGCAATTAAAGGTCAATCTGATGATGGATATACGGTGGTTATATTAATAGGAGGACTTCCGGAAAACATAAAAACCGTATTAAACTCGGCCTATTACCTATTTTCTGATACAGGTAAAGATTAACTACAAGATGATGACTTTTACGGTAAAATCATATCAGCAATGAGATTGGTATGACTGGCCATTCTCACACCTACATCAATCCAACCGTAAAGCCTTAGCTGAACTCTGTGATGACAACAAAAAATAATCAGTAAAACCACCTGCGGGAAATGCTAGCATCATCTTAAGTTAATATTGTATATTTGGATCTTGATAACATATTCACCTTCACAAGCACTTTTCGGCTGTGAATAAACATATAATCCTATGAAAAAAAGTCTAGTATTTTTTATTGCATTGTTTCTGTTAGGAGCCATAGCGAGAGAAGCAAATGCGCAAGGTAATTACGATTCTGTTACTTTTGAAATGCCTGTATCTACCATTATAATTGAAGCTTCGGCAAATAATAATTGGCAAA
>Ga0256913_10000410_pt1 | contig 22047 bp, 22 predicted proteins | sample Axial_MatmetaG_FD_185970 | JGI IMG/M metagenome (GOLD analysis project Ga0256913, IMG submission 185970) | Deep-sea worm associated microbial mat communities from Axial Seamount, Juan de Fuca Ridge, Pacific Ocean - Axial_Mat | ecosystem: Environmental > Aquatic > Marine > Oceanic > Microbial... | reverse complement strand
TCTACAAATGTATCTTTGACACCTTTTATCATAGGTATATTGTATGGATCTGTTATTGTCAAATCTTTTATACTCTTTTTGCTATTACTATATACTATTGCGTTGAGGAAGCTTATGAGTATCTTTTTGCTCTCTATACTACCAAATATCTTTTTGAATGCATAATCTGTACGGACATCTAAGAAGTTCATCTTTAGCTCCTTTTTTGATTTTGGGTATTTTAGCGTAGTTTATGCAGTAGAATTATAAAAATAGTATCAAGTGCTTGTAGTATGGGTGTTTGTAAAGAATTTGAGTTTAACCAAAAGATTAATTGATGATTGTTTACAGATTTTATGATCTCTACTGCATAATTTGGACTAAACACAATAGAAGTATCGCAGGTCAAGAGTATATCTCAACCTACATATATTATCTTATAGATAGAAGGTACACTCATCATCTGTATCATAATCAAAAGAGCCATCTATATCTGTGAAACCATTAGTACCAGAAGCACAATCATAACCAATATCAGATACACCACTACCATCATTGTAATCTATAAATAGAGGATCAAACAAAAATACTGTCCCATCATATCCATTGAGATCAAAAGTACAGTTATCTCCAGCATAGAATGCAAATGCACCATCTATATCAGTAATACCTGATCCTGAACTACAGACATATGGAATACCTTCCAATCCGCCAGCTCCATCATCAAGATATAGTGTATCCATCTCTCTAGGTGGTGGTGGGGTACTACTGCTACTACCACACCCTGTCATCACTACTGATGATATGGCCAAACCTACCAAAAACAAAACTTTTTTCATCATCTCTCCTTTATTTTATCACTATGCACTATTCTAATCATTTTTTCTTAAAGTTTCATAAGAAGATTTGCTATCTTTTTACTACCATCTCTCTGGATCATCTCTATCAATCCACTACTCTTAGATGATATATCATCTTGCAATATAGATAAAATCGATTCTTCATCTATACTATCCTCTCTCATTAGCCAAGCGAGATCTCTATCTACCAAAAATTTGGCATTATGGTACTGATGGTCACTAGCTGCATAAGGGTATGGTATATATAGTGCAGGTAGAGCCGTAGCAGATAGCTCCCATAGAGTAGATGCTCCTGCTCTAGCTATAGCAAAATCCGCATCTCTCATATACTCTGCCAACTTTGTAGTAAAACCAAAAACTTCAGCATCTATACCTAGATCACTATATCTATCTCTGACCTCATCTATATTTTTTTCTCCTGCTTGATGTATGATAGATATACCCATGTCTTTTAGCTTAGGTGCTAGAGATAGTGCCAATCTATTGATAGCCAAAGCCCCTTGTGAACCACCCAAAAATATGATAGTATGGATACTACTTCGTACTCTTGCATTATCAAAAAATATCTCTTTGATAGGATATGCATCTACAGGAGAGTCATCAATATATGAAGATATAAACTCTGTGGCATATGGTCTCAGAAGCCTATTGAGCGAACCTATAGATGCATTCTGCTCATGTATCACTAGTGGTATACCCTTGATCTTCGCAGCAAATGAAGTAGCAGCAGAGGAGAATCCACCTACAGAAAATACTACTTTTACATCATATCTATTCATTATTTTTATAGACTCTACAGTAGCAGAGAGTAGCATCCATAATGATCTAATCTTGCCTAAAATATTTTGATTTACTACACCTCTTGTAGTCAAAAAATATTTCGAGACAAAATCTTCATCATCTCCAAACCAAACTCTATCTTGCCCCTGTGTAGAGCCTATATATATAAGCTCTTCACCTCTCAACTGCTCTTTAACCGCCTTGATGATAGCCAAGTGACCACCTGTACCACCACCCGTCATAACAATACTCATATATATACCTCCAAACTACAATACCTCTCTTCTATCTATATTGTTCTCTCTATGATAATGCTCATGCTTATCCCATCTTATCATCTTTTTTGATATCATCAGCACCATACCTATAGCTATACTATTGGCAACTATTTGAGAGCCTCCATAACTCAAAAATGGAACTGCTATACCTTTGATAGGTGTCATACCACTGATACCATAACTATTGACTATAAGTGCCAAACCTATCAACAATCCCATACCTATAGAGAATAGTGCATATCTAGGCTCCAAGATATCTGCTGCGATTTTGTTGAGTCTAAATACTATATATATAAAGGTCAATATAACAAATAGTAACCCCACAAAACCCCACTCTTCTATCAAACCAGCCAAGACAAAATCTGTATGCACTTCAGATACATAACCCAACTTGAATTGACCATTACCCAACCCTTGACCAAAAAAGCCACCATTATATATAGCATTTAGAGAATTTGATATCTGATATGGCTCCCTACCCGCCTCTATATGTAACTTTTGAGCTGCTTCAAATGGTATAAATGATAGTATAGTATCTTGTACAGTAGACCACCAACTAAGCACTCTCTTTATACGATGAGGCTCTGCCACTATCAAGACTATAAATGCCATAAGAGAAGCAGACATCATCACTAAGAAAAATTTCAAACTCCTACCTACAACTAAAAACATTATAGCAAGTGTACCTGCCAAGACTATAACTTGACCTAAATCTTTTTGAAATACAGCAATTACCAAGACAACCAGACTAAATATAAATAGATATGGCAGAAGCATTTTGAACTCCTCCCATAAACTCAAACTCTCTTCAGATAACATTTTACGAGAAAAACTCCAAGATAGGAAAAATACAAAACCTATCTTGAAAAACTCAACAGGGGCTATAGAGGCAGGACCGATATGTATCCATCTCTTTGCTCCACCTATAGCTTTGACTATGGAGCTAGGCATAAACTGCATAGCTATCATCAAAAAGAAAAATAGAAAAAATAGAAAAAATCCTATCCTATTGAACCATTTATCTGGATCTAATTTACTCAAGACAATAATAAATATAATACCTATAAATACTGATGCTGATTGTCGTATAAAAAAGTGAAAACCATTCAAATGATAATGCAGCACCGTATATGTAGATAGAGAGTAACTCATCACGAGAGATAGAGTCATCAATATAATTACACTTGTTAAAAGTTTGGTATCAATCATAAAATGCCTCTTTATTAAAATTATATAGATATTTTACCCTATAAATAGTCAAACTGAAGATAGTTTTAACTAGAATATAGTTTTAATCCAAATTATGTTGTAAAATTATAAAAATAGTATAATTTGGATCTATATAATAAATTATGGAGAGTGGATGACTGAAATTTGGTATGAAGAGTTAAGAATAAGCAGAAATAAAAAATTACTCTTTCTATTTGCTATATTTATCCTATTTATGCTTACTTTTGTGTTTTCCATACTGCATACCATCATGTCCAATAGAGATATACCTGCCAAAAGATCTGTAATTCATGATAGATCACTTCGTGGCAAAATCATATCAAAAGATGGATATACTCTGAGCAATAGCTACAAGATCTATCAAGCTACAGTATATGTCAAAAATATAGACCCTAAGAAAGAGGAGTTGTTTTTCAAGCTATTTAGTATCTATAGTGGCATAGATGAATCAGATCTAAAGAAGAAATTTTATACTAAAAATGGCAAAAGAAAGACTGGTAGAGTCGTACTATCCAACCAGCTAAATGCAAGAAATGCTATCAATCTCAAATCACTTGCATACAAATTACAAAAACTCAAAGTCTTTAGAGCTACAAAAAATAGAAATGGTATCAATGTTGTATATGGCTTGGATATCATAGAAGTTGGTGAAGCTAGACAATTCCCACTCAATGATTGCCTCACTCCTATCATAGGCTACATAAGTAAAAAGAATGATGACAACCAATATAGCCGCCCAAAAGGTATGAAGGGACTAGAGAGATATGCAGAGAAATACCTCACATCCAAAAAAAATGGTCTTTTTGCTGGAGATAGAGATGTCGTAGGTGCTATTATCCGCAACGGTAGTAGTATAAAGAGTATCCGTGTAGATGGATTAAATATGCATTTAAATATATCTTTAAGTCTACAAAAACGCATAGAGATGGTTCTTGATGATATGAAGATAGAGACTGATGCCCAAGAGATATTGGGTGCAGTTATGGAGAGCAGAACGGGCAAAGTCTTGGCAATGGCAAGTTCAGAAAGGTTCAATCCTCACCATATAACACAAAAAGATGTATCAGCACTAAATCCAAAATTTTCTGAGTACCCTTATGAGATAGGTTCAGTTATGAAACCTCTAACACTATCTATAGCCTTAGATCTCAATAAAATCACTCCTGATACTTGGATCAATACATATAATGGAAAATTAAAAATAGGTAAAAGAAGGGTCATTACAGATGATGAAAAGTTTGCTAGTCTTACAGCAACTGACATAATAGTACACTCTTCGAATGTAGGTATTTCACAAATTTCATGGAGATTGACAGGTGAAGAGTTTCGGAGTGGTCTGCTCAAGTTCGGTCTATCTCAGCCATCTGGCATAGATCTATCTCGTGATCTGGCAGGTCGTATCAAACCTCTAAGACTGTTAAGAAACAAAATGCACCGTGCAAATCAATCATATGGGTATGGTATGCATGCTACTTTTGCACAGATGATCAAAGCCTACTCAGCATTTAATAATGGTGGCAAAGTTATGACTCCTCGTATCATAAACCATTTTGAAGACAAAGATGGACATAGATACAAACTGCCCCAACCAAAACAAAACAATAGAGCTATAAAAGAGGAGACTTCTGAGAAGATACACAATATACTACTAGAGGTAGTCAAGAGAGGTACAGGTGTAGCTGGACAATATCCTGGACTAGAGGTGGGAGGCAAGACAGGTACAGCACATATAGCAACCTCCGCTGGATATACCAGACTCTACCATAGTAGCTTCTTTGGATTTGTCAACGACAAATCAGGGCATAGATACACTATAGGTGTATTGGTCATAAAAGCACGAAAACCATACAAATACTTTGCATCACAATCAGCAGTACCTACTTTTAGAGGTATAGTCAACTCACTAGTTGAACTTGATTTTCTCAAACCAAAACTATCTCCAAAAGAGTTGGCACTAGAAAAAAAGAAGAGAGAGATAAAAGACAAAAGCCATAAGAGATCAAAAAAATCATCGACAAAGATCAAACAAAACAGTATACATAGACCAACTATAACAAAACCATATATCAATAAAAGAAAAAGATATAACCACAGAAGATACAACACAAAAGAACACAAAAAGAGAATATATAGAGTCAAAAAGTATAGACCAAAACCAGTAAAAAAGAGAAGAGTACAAGAGGTACTATTTAATGATTTGGATATGTTCTAATCTCATTTTAACCCCTTGTATGCTAAAATACCCTACTTCCAACAATAGTGGGGCATTAGCTCAGCTGGGAGAGCGCTTCGCTGGCAGCGAAGAGGTCATCGGTTCGATCCCGTTATGCTCCACCATCACACAATTTAATATAATCTATAATATTAATCAATGATTGTTCACAGATGACCATAGTGCAATAACTATGCTAGTTTTATGATCTCTAAAGCATAGTTTTGGTTTATTATCGTTGCTATAATATGATTTTAGTCTATATTTAACACCTAATCCTCAATAAGAGATATCTAAGCTACTCTAAGTTCATCAGATATAGTCTCTATGATATCGCCTCTTCTTTGTAGTACAAAGTAGCCATTGGATATAGCTAACTCTACTACATCATCGGGTATCTTAAATCCAGCTACACCTGCATATATCTTGTAGTTTTTATACTGGGGTAGATCTTTTAGATTGGTTATCTTCTTTGCCAACTTATCTACATCGTTGGTGTGGAGTTTGTACTTGACCTCTATCATAGCTAGTTCACTACCATTGACTAGTAGTATATCATACTCATCTCTAAATCTCTTCTTCTCTATCTTGAAGTTGGGTATCAAGATATCAAACTTCTTGTCAAGTAGAGTAAGAGAGTCTTTGAGTGAGTTGATGAAGTACTCCTCTGCTACATCCCCTTGGTTGTTGCCCATAGCACCTACCATCTTGGCTATGCGGTTGAGTCTCTCATCTGTCTTGGCAAGTTGTGCATCTGTCTTGGCAAGTTGTGCATCAGTCTTGGCTAGTTGTGCATCTGTCTTGGCAAGTTGTGCATCAGTCTTGGCTAGTTGTGTATCTGTAGCACTTATCATCTTGGCTATCTGATTGAGTCTCTCATCAGTCTTGGCAAGTTGTGCATCTGTCTTGGCAAGTTGTGCATCTGTTTTGGCTTGAGATACTGCTAGATTTGCTACCAAATCTTTGAGCTCTTGATCTGTCATCTTATCTCCTTTGGAGTCTATAACTTTTGGGGTATTATAACATAATAAAAAAGGTGGTAACCCTTTCAAAGTTACAAGTTTAACCCAAATTATACTTTGATACTGTTACTATAATATAATTTTAGTGTATATTTAACCATCAACTATATTATCAGCATAGCATCACCATAAGAGAAAAATCTATACTTCATTCTTATCGCCTCTTCATATAGTTCGAGTGTCTTCTCTCTACCTATGAATGAACTTACCAACATGATAAGAGTACTTTTAGGGAGATGGAAGTTGGTCAATAGATGATCAACTCTTTTGGGTAGATTATTTGGATTTAGAAATAGATCACACTCTCCATCTCTTTTGTTACTCCTACTATAGTACTCTATAGTGCGTGTAACTGTAGTACCTATAGCCAATATCTCTTGTGAACTATCTAAAATACTAGCAGTATCATTGGGTATATGAAAATACTCTGAGTGCATAGGGTGATCTAGGATATGATCTACCTCTACAGGCTTGAATGTACCTGCACCTACATGGAGAGTGACTCTATATATATCATGATGCTTTTCAAGATCATCAAATAGCTCTGGTGTAAAGTGCAGAGATGCTGTAGGGGCAGCTACAGCACCTGCATTTTTGGCAAATAGAGTTTGATAATCTCTCTCATCCTCTTCTCTATCTGATCTATTCATGTATGGAGGTAGTGGTATATGACCTATCTCATCAAGCATCAAAACAAGTTCTTCAAACCTAATGGGCTTATTGTGTAGTGAAAAGAGCACAACTCTCGAACCATCGCTATTGAGTGATATAACTTTAGCTTTCAAGCCTCCCTCGAATAAGATAGTAGTACCTACCCTTACTCTACCTCTGATAAGGACCAAAGAGTATAGAGCATCTATAGGTCTATTGAAGAGCAGTTCGATCTTTCCGCCACTCTCCTTTGTGCCAAATACTCTTGCTTTGATGACTCTAGTATCATTGAGTACTACACTACAGTTATCAGGAATATACTTCAATAGATTATGGAATATAGTATGGGTGATAGTATTATCTCTACGATCATATATTAGGAGTTTTGCTCTATCCCTTGGATATATAGGGGTAGAGGCTATCAGCTCACTAGGTAGTCTATAGTCGTAGCTAGATGTCTGTAACTCATCCAATGGAGACTCTACTTATCTTCACTACTCTCCTCCTCTTCTGGCTCTGCTGGATTGACCATACGAACGATAAGTATAGATAGGCCATACAAAAGTATCAAAGGTGCAGCCATCAACAGCTGTGTTAATACATCAGGAGGAGTGAGAAGTGCTGCTACAAAAAATATAATAATGACTGCATATTTGAAAAAATCTATAAGGGTTCTATCTGTCACAAGCCCCAAAAGAGCAAGAAAGTATGCAAATACAGGTAACTCAAATGCCAATCCAAATCCAAACATAATCTTAGTGAAAAAACCTACATAATCTTCAATATTTATAAGTGGTGTATATAAAAATGAACCAAATGTGATCAAAAATTGAAATCCAAATGGCGTGACTATATAGTATGCAAACAGTACACCAATAAGGAACATTATAGAACCACCCAAAACAAATGGTACTACCATTCTCTTCTCATTATCATATAGACCAGGAGCGATAAAGAGCCATAGTTGATATAGTATGACAGGCAGTGCAGCCAAAAGACCAGTAAAGAATGATACTTTTATAGCTACAAAAAATGCACCTCCTACTTGATGTGTAGTTATCATACCCTCTGCTGCTTTATGTGACACCTTTCCTACTTGTGTAAGTGCATCATTGAGTGGTTGAGTAATCCACTCCAATATCCCTTGATGAAATATAAAAGCCAATATAAACATCACAAATACAGACAATACAGATATACCTAATCTCTTCCTAAGTTCAGCAAGATGTGGTTTTATATCTTCAAACATTATACTTCACCACCTTTATCTTCTGATTTTGGACTTATCTCTCTCTTGCTCTTCTCTAGCGTAACACTCTCTCTTTTGGGCTCTACTTGAGTGGAGGTTGTAGCACTATTGATAGCATCATTTATATCATCCATAGGATTTATACCTATATTTTTGAACCCTTGCAACTCGTTTGTAGCATCATCTAGCTGTTTTTTATAATTGAGTGCCTCCTCTTTGAGGTCAGAGATCTTCATCTCCTCTTCGAGACTACTCTTGGCATCACCTACAGCCTTCTTGACACTCCTCATAAACTTAGCGATCTTTATCATAGCATCAGGAAGTTTATCAGGACCTAAAAACAAGATAGCAACAATAGCGATCAATAATATTTCGGTAAAACCCATACCAAACATAGCAAACCTTATTAGTATATATATTAATTATCGCTATTCTATCAAAAAAAGGTTATTTATGGGTTAATTTAATCCAAATTAGAGGTAATAAGTTTTATTTGATATAATCGCACAATTAGTTTGAAGGGATTATTATGATAGGTATAGTTGATTATAATATGGGTAATTTGGCTTCTGTTATCAATGCTTTTACCAAGGTAGGAGCAGATGCAAAAGTAGAGAGTGATCCTGCAAAGTTATCTGATTATGATAAACTTATCTTGCCAGGTGTAGGGGCTTTTGGTGATGCTATGGAGCACCTAAAGGCAAATGGCATGGATAGTGCAATCGTAGAGTATGCCAATAGTGGCAAAGCTCTTTTGGGCATATGCCTAGGTATGCAGTTGCTATTTGATAGCTCTGAAGAGTTTGGATCTACTGATGGTTTGGGGTTGATAGAGGGTAGAGTGATTGGCTTTGATGAGAAGAGATTCGATCACCCACTCAAAGTACCTCATATGGGGTGGAATGAGATGTTTGTAGAGAGTGATATCTCGCTATTTGATGGTATGAATAGTGATTTTTATCTATATTTTGTCCACTCATACCATGCTGTATGTGATGATAGATATACTATTGGCAAAACCTACTATGGCTATGAATTTACTAGTGCTGTAAAAAAAGATAATATATATGGTATACAACCACATCCAGAGAAGAGTCACCAAAATGGTTTGAAAATTATAGAAAATTTCGTTAAGTTATAAAAGATATCTAAAACTACTCAATTTTTTATTTAAGAAGTTTCAGATAAAATTCTACCTTTAGGCACGCCAAGGAGTATATAAGTGAAATCTAGATTTAGAATTATTTTACCGATGATAGTATCAGTAGTTAGTACATATGCATTCGACTATGACTCTAGCTGGGTAAACAGAGATCCAAATACAAAAAGTATCAAATCCATATCTATAAGTAGTAGTGGTGCTATCAATGTCATAGGTTTCTGCCCATCAGGTAGCTGTAGCTGGGGTAGTGCTAGATATGATCGTCTCTCTAGTGGTCTCTTGGCAGTATGGAAACACAAAAGACTAGGACACAAGATAATAGCCATCTCCACTATTAATGAAAATGAGATAAAAGTCATATCCAAATATCTATATAGCGGTAGCAGAAGTGATGTGACTATAGTAGACTATATGATACCACCAAACAGATCATCTGATCAACTTACAGACAAACCCACTCTACCTGTAGCTACACAACCTACACAACCTACACAACCTCCAATTGTAGCTAATCAGACAGTAGTATCGCAACCTCTCAGAGATCAAAATCAAGCTTCAGTAGCCAACCAATCACTACAAAGTGAGACTCAAGCTATGACCTCTTTAGGATCTCTAGGCACGCTATTAGGTAGATGGAGTGATGATGACCCATTCAATAGAAGTATCATAAGGATAGAGATATATAGATCTAACGGTGGTATATATGCGAACATATGGGGCAGAGGTAGATGCTTTCCAAAAGAGTGTAGATGGGGCAAACATAGACTAAATATAGTAGATAACACATTTGTAGTTCGATGGATGCAAGATGGCATAGACAAGAGTCTTAGGATAGATGGATTAGATAAAGATAGCAGTGGTAGATATAGAATGCTTAGAACCAAGATAACCAACAGAATGGAAGGTATGGAGGGAGTAAAAGTAAGAAACTCGTATCTTAAGAGATGGAAACAATAGATCAAATAAAGAGACAACAGAGAGGGGATAATCTCCCCACTCATGTATATAATTACCGAACTATATCTGCCTTGGTGACATGGTAGTTTAAGCCAATCTCTTTCTCACTACAACCAAGAGCTAGTGCGACCATCTGTGGCATGTGTAGTACTGGCAACTCCACATCTCTACCCATAGTAGAGCTGATACTATCTTGATATGTATCCATCTTGAGATGGCATAGTGGACATGGTGTCACCATGATATCCGCATTGTTATCTATAGCATCTAGTAGAGCATTTCCTGCAAGTACTTCACTTGTGTGGTTGGCTTGTAACTCTACATGGAAACCACAACATTTATTTTTTCTATCATAATCTATAGGGTGTCCCTCAAGAGCATCTATGAGATCATCTAACGATCTAGGGTTATATGGATTTTCATTACCATTGCTTGAACCATGTAGCTCTGATGGACGAATATTGTGACAACCATAAAATGGTGCTATATTTAGGTGACTTAGTGGCACAGTTACTTTATTTTTGATATTGTCAAGACCATAATCATCAATAAGAGTATACAAGAAGTGCTTTATCTCACTAGTCCCCTTATACTCCAATCCAACCTCTGCCAATTTTTCATTGACTCTAGCCTTTAGCTCAGGGTCGCTATCTAATGCATGTTTAGTCATAGCAGAGTTGAGTTGACATGTATTACATATAGTGATCATCGTCAAGCCTAGCTTCTCTGCGTAGCAGATATTTCTAGCATTTAGCACATGTGCTAAAAATTGATCAAAATCTTGCAAGTGACTAGCACCACAGCATGATGCCTCCTCTAAGATAGTGATCTTGATACCAAGTTTATCAGCTACTGCTAGAGTAGATGAAAGTAGCTCTGGTGTAGACTGTTTCGCTGTACAGCCTGTAAAAAGTGCATAGTGTAATTGACTCATCTCTTCTCCTTATAGCTTATTTGTCATTGAAGATTTGATGAGCTTTTTGACCTCATCAAGGTTTTTGATCTTTGGCATATTATCTATAAATGGTACACCATCTTGCCAATGTATCTTACCAGCTTTTAACATCTTGATAGCTGTTTTAAGGTGCTTATACATACCTAGATACCCCTCAGAGTATAGAACTATATCAGCCTCATCCAAATAGCCATGATCTCTGATACTTCTCACAAAACCCTCTGCATGTCTAGTAGCTACATTGCTCTTGGCAACTTTTTGCTCGAACTGTAGGTTATGCAATCTTGTGATCTTCTCTATAGGATTGACCTCTTTTGGACAAGCCTCTGCACACTCATTACACTTGACACAATCCCATACACCCTGCCCCATCTGTGCAGTCATTTCAAGTCTCTCAACTCCAGCTTCATCTCGTGGATCTGCACTAAATCTATATGCAGCAGCAAATGCAGCAGGACCGAAGTACTCCTCATTTATCTCTACTACAGGACAAGCATAGTGACAGTTACCACACTGAATACAGTAGTCTGCATCTAGTATATTGTCTACTTGAGCTATGGACATCTTAGTCTCATGTTCAGGGTGTGGGTCTATCTCTGCCTCTACATATGGTTTGACAGCTGCATGCTTATCCCAAAAGTCACCTTTGTCAATGATCATATCTTTGACAGCTCTCTTTTTGCTTTGAGGATCAAATATAAGCTCATCACCAAATAGATCTATCATATCCCAAGCATTCTCTTTACATGCTAAAACTGGCTTGCCATTTACCTTGATAGAACAAGAGCCACATATACCATGGCGACATGATCTTCTATATGAGAATGAACCATCATGCTCCCACTTGATACGATTGAGGAGATCCAATATAAGTTCATGATTTTCGACAGTCATCTCATATGTTTTATAATAAGGAAGGTAGTCAGTCTCTGCATTAAAACGAAATGCTTTGATGGTTATTTTTCTATATTTATGTGTAAACATCTCTCTACTCCTTAGTATGTTCGCTCTTGAGGCTCAAACCTGCCTTGAACAACTTCGGCATACTCGATAGAGATATCGCCTTTGTCGTCAACTGTAGCATATGTATGTCTCATAAAGTTTGCATCATCTCTAGTAGGATAATCCTCTCTATAGTGAGCACCTCGACTCTCTTTTCTCTCTATAGCACCCTCTACTATAAATGCTGAAAACTCTATCATATGACCCAACTCTATAGCCTCTTGAAGCTCTGTATTGAAAGTATTTGATTTGTCATCTATACGGATATTTTTGTATCTTTTTGCCAATGACTGTATGATCTTTTTCTGCTTTGTAAGAGTCTTCTCATCTCTAAATACACCTGCATTATCTGTCATACTCTGCTGTAACTCTTCTCTAAGAGCAGGTACTCTCTCTGTGCCATTATTAGTCTTGATCCACTCTATCTCATCCAACATAGCTTGAGCATCAGCCTCTGTAGCCTCTCTAAGCTCTATATTGGCTATATCTCTGAGCATACTCTCACCTGCGTGTCTACCAAATAGTAGAGCCTCTAGTACAGAGTTTGCACCTAGTCTATTGGCTCCATGTACAGATACACAGCTACACTCACCAGCAGCATAGAATCCCTCTACCAACTCTGTAGGAGATTTGCGTACATGGCAATCTATATCTACAGGTATACCACCCATAGAGTAGTGTGCAGTAGCAGCTATCATGATAGGCTCTTTAAGCATATCTTGCCCCAAGAATGTGATAGCCAACTCTCTAAGCTCTGGTAATTTTGTCATAATGATCTCAGGATCAAGATGTGTTAAGTCTATATGAACAGCATCTTTGTCTGGACCTACACCTCTACCCTCTAATACCTCCTTGGTGATAGCACGAGCTACAACATCACGAGATGCCAACTCCAAAGCATTTGGAGCATACTTCTCCATAAATCTCTCACCCTCTGAGTTGAAGAGTCTTCCACCCTCTCCTCTAGCTGCTTCAGATATGAGGATACCAGAACCACCCAATCCACTCGGATGGAACTGTACAAACTCCATATCTTCAAGAGGCAAACCATGTCTAGCTACTATAGAGAGTGCATCTCCTGTATTGGCATGTGCATTTGAGTTGATCTTAAATGCTCTACCATATCCACCCGTAGCAAACATGACAACTTTTGCATTAAATATAGCAGGTTTGCTATCTCTGATATTAAAAGCTGCTACTCCTGATACTTTACCATCTTTGTAGATGATATCGGCTGCATACCACTCATCAAAGACCTCTATCCCTGCACGGTGTGCCTGTTCATAGATAGTCTGAAGTAGAGTAAGACCTGTACGATCTTTAGCATAACAAGCTCTAGGTTTGGACTGTCCTCCGAAAGGTCTGATAGCTATATCACCCTTCTCATCCCTAGAGAATACAGCTCCCATCCTCTCTGCCCATCTGATAGTCTCAGGGGCCCTACTACATAGTAGCTCTACACAATCTTGATCTGCTAAATAGTCACTTCCTTTGATAGTATCAAACTCATGTAACTCTATACTATCCTCTGCACTCAATGCGGCATTTATACCACCTTGAGCTGCACCTGAATGACTTCTGAGCGGGTGAAGTTTGGTAATGACTGCTGTCTTTTTACCTGCCGCTGTCAACTCTCTAGCTGCAGCTAAACCAGCCAAACCAGCACCGACAATGACGGCATCATATTTATAGATTTGAACATCCATGGTTGCTCTGTCCTTTGCAATAAATTTAGATAAAGTATAGCGAAGCTTTTGTGTTAGAAAGGTTAAGAGCTATCTTAATATGAAACTATAAACTACTATAGAGATAAGTATGTTACAATTCTACCAAAAAAGCAGTAAGAATGGATAAAGAGAATTTTTTGATATCCCAATTTGACTCCAAATATATAGGTGACGATGGGGCTGTAGTAGGTGATGAGATATATAGTATGGATGCTTTTTTTGAGGATATACACTTCAAAAGAGAGTGGATGAGTATGCACCAGATAGCAAGAAAAGCGATGCTTGTCAATATATCTGATGCTATAGCCATGAATGCAAAACCTATCTATGCACTAGTGACCATATCTATACCACATGATCTCAAAGAGAGCGAGATAGTAGAGTTGACCAAAGGAGTAAGAGATTGTGCCAAAGAGTTTGGATGTGAGATAATAGGTGGTGATACCATAGGTGGCAATAGTCTAAATATATCCATCACACTTATATCAAAAAGCGATGATCCTCTATATAGAAAAGGTTTAAATATAGGTGATTATCTACTATTTACTGGTAGTTTGGGTGAGAGTAGAAGAGATCTTGAGAGACTCTTTAGAGGAGAGACTATAGATAACAGTTCTAAATTTTATGAACCAAAACTAAGAAGTGACTTTATATATAAAAGTAGAAAATATTTAAATGCGGGTATGGATATATCTGATGGGTTGTATTGTGATACCAACAAACTCTTGGAGTATAACTCTTTGGGATTTGAAAACATAATAGATATATCTGAAGATATAGGTATGAGTGGAGAGGAGTATGAGATGCTCATAGCCTTATCTCCTGATAACTTAGATAGTGTTATCTCTATAGCCAAAAGCTTGGATATACCACTTACCCTATATGCTAAAGTAGTAGATAACCAAAATAGATATCCATGTCATAGTCACCATTTTTGATCCAAACTTCACATTAGGGTGACCTATACTAATTTTGTGATCTCTAATGCATAATGGTAGATAATCCCATAAGTCTAAATCCAACCATAGCATTCATGATAGCAAAATTATCAAATCTACATATATCCTCTCTACATATATCCTTGGGATACAAAACTCCCTCATCTATCAATCTAGCTCTTGTTGTACCCTTGAGTAGGGGAGATGATGGCGTATACCACCTATCATTTTCAAGAAAAGCTATATTGGCTATAGATGTATCTGTAAGGAGACCATCTCTAACAATGATAAGATCATCACAGTTACCTAGCCTAGTCAGGAGCCTCTCTATCTCATCTCTATCTTGATATTTATACTTATACTCTATATCACTATCTACCAATAGTATCTTCTCTATCACTCTAGGCTGATAAGGTATATACTCTATAGATCTAATCTCCTCATCATAAAGTACTCTACAACGATAGTGAATAGAATCTTTTGGGATATCAATATAGCTAGAGAGGTCTATATCTCTATCTACTCCAAAAAGCTCTTTTTGGGTAGTATTTAGACGCTTATTGTGATATGATATATTTTCTACTACCCCTCTACGGATAGATATGGTTTCAAATATCACTCTCTACTAACTCATCAAATAGCTCTGTAGATAGATATCTCTCTGCTGTATCGCATAGTATAGTAACTATAGTTTTGTCTCTATTCTCTTCTCTACTTGCTACCTGATATGCTGCGTGAAGATTGGCTCCTGCTGATATCCCTATGAGTAACCCTTCATCTTTTGCCACTCTTCTAGCCATCTCAAAAGCTTCATCACTACTTACTGTAATAACCTCATCATATATTTTGATATCCAAGATATCAGGCACAAACCCTGCACCTATACCCTGTATCTTGTGAGATCCTGCTTTGCCTTGGCTTAGGATAGGAGAAGCTGTAGGCTCTACTGCGATTGATTGGAGTCTTGGGATCTCTCTCTTCAATATATCTGAAGTACCTGTGATAGTACCTCCTGTACCTATAGCTGCTACAAATATATCTATATCTCCATCCGTATCTTTGAGTATCTCTATCGCTGTAGTTTTACGGTGAATATCTGGGTTGTTGGGATTTTGAAACTGTTGCAGTATGATAGCATCATCTATAGTTTTTTCCAATCTATGAGCCTCATTGATAGCTGCACCCATACCTCCCGAAGCAGGTGTCAAATGAATCTTTGCACCCAAATGAGCAAGTAGTTTGCGTCTCTCTATACTCATAGATTCTGGCATAGTAAGTATGAGTTTTAACTTTTTTGATGCACATATAGCTGCCAATCCTATACCCGTATTACCACTAGTAGGCTCTATGATGGTAGTATTAGGGGTGATATCTCCATCTTCAATAGCTCTATTGATCATATTGAGAGCTATTCTATCTTTGATAGAGCTAGTTGGATTCATAAATTCACATTTTCCTAGTATAGTCGCACCTGACTCTCTTGAGAGACTATCTATCTTTACAAGAGGTGTATTGCCTATAAGTTCATCTATAGAGTTTGCTAACATATATTTTCCTTTTTATAATTTATCGCTCTCTTTAGCCAATGGTCTAAACTCATATGCCTCATCATCATAACACTCAATTATCCCACTCTTCATATCATAATACCATCCATGTAGAAAAACCTTGCCATCATCTACACGCCTCTTGACCGCAGGATATGTTAGTAGGTTTTCCAACTGAAATATCACCGACACCTTCTCTGTATATCTCAAAAGAGCATCTTTATCGTGTTTATGTTCACTCAACATAGCTACTTTTTTGGGTGCTTCTCCTAGCTCAAGCCACTTGACAGTATGTATATTTTCATCTGTTTTTGGAATATCTTTATATAGTGAAGCGATAGCACCACAATCTGAGTGACCACACACTATAATATCTGTCAATCCAAGCACAGATATAGCATACTCTATAGCTGAAGCAGTGGCATGGTAGTTGGCATTTGGTTGGTATGGAGCTACAAAGTTGCCTATATTTCTTATGATAAATAGATCCCCAGGTTTGCTATCAGTTATCATAGCTGGCATGACCCTTGAATCACTACACCCTATAAAGAGAGCTTTAGGATCTTGACCCTCTTCTGACAATCTATTGAATCTACTCTCATTCTGTTTGAACTTGATAGATCTAAACTTCTCATGACCCTTTGCAAACTCTAATAGTTTTCCATCAGGCATACTATAGCCTCCCTAGTCAATATCTTTGATGCTATATCTCAATTTTTCACCAGCATACATAGGAACAACACCCGAGTAGTTATCAGGCACTATAAAATCTCTCTTCTCTATTGAGATAGTTTTAGGAGTTGGATCGATCTTATATATCTCTCTAGCATTACCACTCACAAATTTTTGTAAATTTTCTATAGGAGCACTATTTTCATCAAATAGCTCTACAAGTCTCTGTAGAGCTATAGGTGCGGTAAATACACCAGCTGCACATCCACAAGACTCTTTAGCCTCTCTAGGGTGCGGAGCTGAGTCACTACCAAACATTACTTTTGGATGGGCAGATAGTGCTACTTTTAGTAGAGCCTCTCTATCTTCTGGTCGTTTAGCTATAGGCTTACAAAATAGATGAGGCTGTAACATACCACCAGCTACATCATCAAGTGTAATGATAAGATGATGTAGAGTAATAGTGGCATATAGATTTTCATATCTATCTAGTGCCTCTACACTCTCCTTGGTAGTGATATGCTCCATTATTATAGTAAGATTTGGGAAGTTGGAAGCCAACTTTTCATATATAGGTACGAACTCTGCCTCTCTATCCATCACAAATCCACCCGTTTCACCATGTATACATAGTGGTATACCTAAGTCACTCATAGCTTCAAGAGTCTCTCTAAGATCATCTATCTCAAACCCACTTACCCCTCCATCCGAATTGGTAGTGATGCCTGCGGGGTATAGTTTGATAGCTATGATCTCATCTCTTAGACTCTCCAAAAACTCTCTACTATATGTAGACTTAAAAAATAGAGTCATATATGGCACAAAACTCTTATCACCTATAGCTTTCATGATCCTCTGCTTGTATGACAAAAGATCCTCTTTTGTTGTTACAGGTGGTACTAAATTTGGCATAACTACAGCACCCGAAAATGAAGAGGCACTCAGTGGAGCAACAATATCAAGCATCTCTTCATCACGAAGATGTAGATGCATATCTAGTGGTGATTCTATTCTAGTGAGCATTATGATCCTTTATCAAATAATATTTGTCAATTGAGCCTATCTTGGGTACAATCCAATATCTTATCTTCATTTTGCCACAAATAATATTAAGGTAGGGTGTAAGTCTCAAAAAAGGTACTCTTTTATACTCTATTATTGGATAATCTATCCCACCTTGGAATAGTTGGTTACAACTAAGTATGCGTAAGGTTGATTTATATAGTGCCTTGTGTGGGGTATCTACATCGAAGAGCCATACAGCATACTCAGAGCATGTAGGATAGTATCTACACCCTGCAGGTAACAATCTTGATATATATTGATACCCTTTGATAGGTGCAACCCAAAAGTTTTTCATAATTGTATATTACTATCTAGCTATCCCAATCGAAGTATGTTTTTGCTTTGGCTATCTCACTATAGCTATATGACTCTTCGCCATGTTTAGTCTCTATAGTTATACCACTGTTATCGGCACTCTTGAGTATACCTCTAAGTCTATCTTCATGTGGTACTTTTAGTTTCACTCTCTCCCCTATAGCACTCTGGAAATGCACAGGTTTTCTTAGCTTTCTCTCTATGCCAGGTGAACTCACCTCTAATCTATATCTACCACCTATTGGTGGGTGTACATCCAAAAATGGTGATAGATCATAAGATATATCGGCACATATATCCAAGCTTACGCCACCCTCTTTAGTGACATATACACGGAATATAGTCTCATTAGCCTCTGTTACTATCTCTGTATCATAAAATATAGCACCATTTGCTTTGACTATCTTTGCTATCTCGCTATCTAGATTCATCTATATCTCCACTGTTCTCTTCTCTATCAGGAGTAGTTTTGATCTGCTCAAAAAGCTCCTCTATGCGGCTGATTTTCTCCAACTGGTCATCAAACTCAAATGTCATTCTTGGAGCCTTAAACCATCCCTCCATCTGCTTACATTGGTTTTGAATATATCCTGATACTTTTCTAAGCTGTTTTAGTGCTTCACTCTGCTCTTTGGTAGTCAAAAATGATGGTTCAAGATATACCTTTGCATCACTTCTTCCTTTGGAGCAGACAACATCTGTCACTAGCAAGGAGTTGATACGACTATCATCAAGTCCACCCAATGCTTCAGGAATGATCTCTTTAAGTACAGACTCTACACGATGTCTCTTGATCTCCTCTTGAGTCATAGTATAACTTGCTCCTCCACATCTTTGAAGGTTTCAAATATATCTCCGACTTTTATATCATTGTAACTATCAAGCATGATACCACACTCATAGCCACTCTTGACCTCTCTAGCATCCTCAGAAAATCTCTTAAGAGATGAGATAGTACTAGTATATATGACAACACCATCACGGATGAGTCTAGCACTGCTACCTCTTACTATAGATCCCTCTATCACCTTAGATCCTGCTATAGTACCTACTTTGCCCACTACAAATGTCTCTCGTACCTCTGCTTGACCTGTGATCTCCTCAGTAACTACAGGAGACATCATACCACCAAGTAGTGCTTTGACATCATCAAGTAGATCATATATGATTGAGTATGATTTGATCTCTACACTCAACTCTTTTGCTCGTTTTTTGACACTACCTGTTGGTCTTACATTAAATCCTAAAATGATAGCATTCTCACTAGCATCTGCCAATGCAACATCACTCTCTGTCACACCACCTACACCTTCATGAATGACATTTACCTTGACCTCTTCATTTTTCAGATTGTCAAGACTACCCTTGATAGCTTCCAACGAGCCTTGAACATCTGCTTTCAATATAATCGGTAGAGATTTTAACTGACCCTCTGCTATAAGTGCAGACAAATCATCAAGTGTAGCTTTTGTACTCTTTGATAGCTCTTTGGCTCTAGTATATTCTGCTCTCTTATCTGCCAACTCTCTAGCATCTCTCTCATTCTCCATAGATACCATTATATCACCAGCACTTGGTACTTGATTTAGACCTACGACAGCTACTGGTGTACTAGGTCCAGCCTCTTTGACTATCTCATCACTATCACTACGCATAGTTCTTACTTTACCATAAGTATTACCTACTATGACCGTATCTCCCACCTTAAGCGTACCATTTTTGACGATGATATTTGCAACTGGACCGAAGCCTTTCTTAAGTGAACTCTCTACTACTATCGCTTTTGCCAATCTTGTACTATCTGCCTTTAGCTCCATCAACTCAGCTTGAAGAAGTATTACATCTAGTAGATCATCTATACCTAGACCGCTATGTGCAGAGACTTCTACAAATTCATTCTCCCCACCCCAATCTACTGCAAGTACATCCATCTCTGCTAGTTGAGATTTGACCATCTCTGGATTTGCACTTGGCTTATCCATCTTATTGATAGCTACTATCATAGGTACACCTGCTGCTTTGGTGTGAGATATAGCCTCTCTTGTCTGTGGCTTCACCCCATCATCTGCAGCTACTACTATGATAACAATATCTGTAGCTTGAGCCCCTCTAGCACGCATCTCTGTAAATGCAGAGTGACCAGGAGTATCTACAAATGTTATCTTTTTGCCATTTTTTTCTATCTGATATGCACCTACATGTTGAGTGATACCACCCGCTTCCCTATCGGCAACTTTTGTAGATCTTATCCTGTCAAGTAGAGATGTTTTACCATGGTCAACATGTCCCATTATAGTGATAACAGGTGGTCTCTCTTGAGGGTCATTATCCTCTATAGCATCATATGATGATGAGTAGTCAAGTGCATCTAGTGGATTAACCGTTGTAACCTCCACTTCAAACTCATCTGACAATATCTCTATATCATCTTTGTCAAGGAAGTCATTTTTGGTTACCATTGTACCTAGAGTAAATAGAACTTTGACTACTTCACCGACACTTCTACCTACCTTCTCTGCAAACTCATAAACTCTTACATTCTCAGGTATCTCTATCAAGGTGACTTTACTACTCTCCTCTTCAGGTCTATTATATCTCTTCCTCTTTTTTCTTCCCCTACCAAAAGAGTTGTTGTATTGTGGACGGAAAGTATTTGTCTGCGTGCCTCTCTTCTTCTGCTCCGCTTTTCGTCTCTCATCTTGTCTCTTCATCTCTTCATAGATATTCTTATCGCTGAAGTCTAGTAACACTACCTCTGCTTCATCGTATATCTCATCACTACCACCGAAATCCCTACTACCCATGATATCTAGTTTTTCACCACTATCTTTGGCCTCTGCTACTCTCTTAGGTCTCTTCTTTTTTGCTGAAGATAGAGTAGTATCTGACATAGATATCTTCTTTTTGACAGGAGCTCTTTTGGCTTTTCTAACTATAGTAATCCCACCTCTTGATAGAGATTTCTTCTTTGGAGTCTTCTTCTCCTCTTTTTTAGGAGAATCCTCTTCCTTCTCTGCCTCTTTGGTAACTTCAGCTCTCTTGTCATCTTTAAGACCCTTACTATCCTCTTGATCTTTAGTAACCTCACTCTTCTCTTTGGAGTCGACAATAGTATCCTCAGAGGAACTCTCAACTTTTTCAGGAAGAGGCTCTTTAGGTTTCTTCTTTATAATTGTAATTTTTGATTTTGGAGTAGGTTTCTTAAAACTCTTTGGTAGTGTACCACTGATAGCATACTCTACAAGTATGCCTGCCTCCTCCATACTGATAGAACTATTGGCTGCCTTTACATTATATCCCAACTCTTTTGCTTTTACCAACAATTCCCCATTGGAGAGACCAGCCTCGGCTGCTATCTCTTGGATTCTAACTTTATCCATTCTTTACTAACTCCTTTAAAAACTTAACAAATCGCTCTCTATCTTGTTTAAAACGCTTCGTTAAAC
>Ga0256913_10000409_pt1 | contig 22153 bp, 16 predicted proteins | sample Axial_MatmetaG_FD_185970 | JGI IMG/M metagenome (GOLD analysis project Ga0256913, IMG submission 185970) | Deep-sea worm associated microbial mat communities from Axial Seamount, Juan de Fuca Ridge, Pacific Ocean - Axial_Mat | ecosystem: Environmental > Aquatic > Marine > Oceanic > Microbial... | reverse complement strand
ATTCATACGCAAAAGATAAAGTTTTGGCAATGAGTAGTGATTATTATTTTAACAGTGTAGATGAACTTCGTTCATTTCTAATAGATTAAAAAGAAAACCCCAACATATTTCAAATGCTGGGGTTTTGTATATCTAAACGATTAAGTTTTCTTTATTAAAACTGTAAAGGCATTTCAAAAGAAACTCTTGGTTCAATTTTCTCCTGTCTATCATATCCTAAAATTACATTGTCTGCGCCACGGATAGGTGTAAATGTCCACTTATAAACCAACGATACAATCATAAAAGGCCAAGGTTTGTAACCGACTTCAGCATATAACAATGATCTTTCATCAAGAGTAAATATCTCTGCTTCAGAAGCAATATTTGTTTTGTCATATCCGCCACGTACAACAAATGGCATTCCCATAGGATCAACTTCTCCAGCTAAATGAAGCCTTCCGGTATTAGGTCTTTTATCCAAACGTTGGTAACTTCCTTGTACTCTAAATAGACTCATTACATCAAGCATAAGTCCACCGTACCAACCGTTAGCATCATCCAGAGTAGCATTATCAAGCATTCTTACTTTACTATTAACTACTTGGTCTTGCTCATCATATCTAAAACGATCAATTTCATAAAGTGCATCAAAGTATGCCGGAATATAACGTCTACCGTTCCAAGTCCTTTCTAACTTAACACGAAGATTAACGCCGGTAAAATCGAAATTGAATAATGCACCTACCGCAGAACCAGAACCGAAATCCATTATTTTTGTATAAGTATAATAAAGGTCTAAACTTGTAACACTAGTTTGAAAAATCGGTAACCCAATATCAGCAGACCCTATCTGAATACTTCCTCTATCGTCAGTTGCAACAAACGTCTGTGTTGAATCGACATAATATCCATCAACATATCCGGCATATTGGTTAATATCCGTCACATAGGATAATCCAACTGTTAATCCCCCAATTACCGGAATCTTTCCTAATGTAGTGAACTTAAGTGGCCTTACATATCCACGCAATCCTAATACTCCGGCTTCGGCAAAGTTAGAATAGTTTGTTTCAACACCCCAAGTATCCATATCAAGGTCCACAACAATACCAATTGTTCGTGTATCATAACTTGGACTATTGTTATAAAGATACATAATATTACCATATCCGAGAGTAGCATAGTCCAAAGCTCCAACTCTTATATAGAACGGATCATGTTTGTGTCCCCATCGTAAATACCGAATAATGGATAAATAGTCAGAAGTGGTTAAGAAGTTTTCAGTACGAAGTTTTCCACTCGAATTAAACTCAAGATTCAGATCCAATCCAGCACCAAAATTACCAATAGCAATTTCTGGTCTAAATCTAAAAGTATAATACGGATCTCCATCAATAAAACTAATACCCAGACCACCGTCAAGCATAGCCCCCTCTTCAAGCATGTTGTCAAACTGAGCATTAATATTGACAGCAAACAGTAAAAATAACAGCAGTAAATACTTTTTCATATTATTCCCCTATTTAATTAGAATAAACTTTTTCGTGATTTTTTTATTATTTGATGATAATTGATACCAATATATTCCAGATGATAATTTAGATGCATTAAATTTAACATAATATGTGCCAGTTTTTTATTTTTAATAATATAATGTTATCGCATAACCACAAGTTTTTGTATATATGATTCCGATTCATCTGCATCTTTCAAAATCACTTTATAAATATAGACACCATTAGCGATCTGGTCACCATCCTCGTCCCTACCGTCCCATTCAATTTTATTGAAATCGGTCTTTAACTCACCACTTGTCAATGAAATATTCTTTATCAACCGACCAGCCACAGTATATATTTTAATCACGACTTCTTCCGGCACTTTTGTTAATTTAAAAGTAAATGAAGTTTTATCACTAAATGGATTTGGATAATTATATAAGTCCACAATTTTTAATTCATTAGATACCGCGAAATATTTTTCCAAACTGAATAAATCTCCAGAAATTTTCAGGAAATGATCACCATCTTTAAGCGATGGCAAATAAGTTGATTTTATTGTTTGATTTACAGTATCAATATCAACTTGCATATCTACATAAGCAATCCGCTCATTATCCATATAATAATTTACAGCAGTTGTATCATATACCGGGAAAGGACCATTATAATCAATCTGGAAGATTATCTCTGGTTGACTTGAAACAAAATCGCCATCTATAATATCATATCCATCAATTGTAATAGTTGCTTCGGCAGTTACAATATCAGTTAAAGTATCCTTCTTAACATAAAACGGAATTTGGTAATAATTATTATCCTCAAAAAATTCAGTTATTTGATTTTCTTCATCTGCTGTGATTGCAAAGTACATATTACCCCAACCGTATTCCTTCAATAAAGTATAATTATATTCAAAATACTTCCTACTCATTGAATCGACTGATGTAGTGAATTTGTCAATCAACTGAGTTGAGTTATCGGGTTTTAACAATTCAACTTTAACATTAAAACTATCAGCTAATGATTCGCCTACGTTATAGATATAAAAACTAAGTTTATTCTTTTCACCCTGAGTAACAGAATCATGTTCGACCGAAACAACTTGATAATTTAATCCGAGTTCGGCGACATCAGTATAATCAACACCAAGTGAATTCAACACCGGGGATTGTTGCTCATCACTTACTTGGAATTCAGCTAAAAGTTTAATTTTCGGATAAAGATCAGAATTTATAAAACTTAAGTCAGCAACAGAGTCTTGTAAAACTAAACTTTGAAGGGTATCCAATACTCCTTCATCCCTAATACCAATTGGGGTATATGTAATAGATGAATTTGATGGAGTTTCTTGACTAACTACCAATTTATCCCACTTAGATGTTGGACCAATTTCAGTTGTAACCATCGTTCCCCTATCAGAAAGAAATGAAATTGTAGTATCTATTGAAACGGGACCATTTGTTGCAAGGGAATATGCTTCTGGGACTGAACCTATTTGTGCACCTTTATAACCAATTATAGCCCACGAACTAGCTAACTTAAGACTATCTATAAATTTACTCCCTATCGAATGTAATTTACTTCTTAATTCACTGTTTGTAACATCACCATCACTTGCAATGCTAATTGCAACAAAATAACGTTCACTAAGGGTATCTAGGAACGTAATATACTTATCAACATCTTCTGGTATTGCCTTAATATCAAATAATTTATACTCAACAAACTTAACGGACTTTCTATCAAACAAGCAAATATGATGACCTCTGAGAGTACTCGCAGGAATCATTTGTATTCCGTTCTTCAAAATTGATGCGGTATTGCCATCCATCCATCCAGAAGAATATAAAAATAAATTTTCGTTGTTTGGGGAAAGTTTTGTACTATTCTCCGTGTACACAAGATTGTTCATCTGTCCACTTTTTAACGATAAAGAATCTCCTAAATAAAATTTACCCAAAGAATTACTAAATAATGAATAAATTGAAGAAAAATTATTTGGACCAATAATTTTTGTTCTAAACCAATATCTTACATTTTTTTGGAAATCACTAAAATTTACTTGTGTAAATAATGTATCAAGTTGCACTTCAAAATTTTTGGCTCCATAAAAATCTTTATTGAGAGAATATTCAACAGCGATACTTTCACTGTTCGGGTCTGAAGTTGGATTGAGGAGAGCTATAATAGCATTAAATCCATTTTCTACTTGATATTGAATGATTGGACGAATAGACGAACTGGCAACATAAAATGACACAGATGAAATATTATCCTCTTTACTTAACTCTTCAAAATTGTTTTGAGGATCAAGATTGATAATCATCTGATGATTACCAGACATATCTTTTACAGCTAATTTTACACTTAACGAATCCTTAAAATTCGGTATTTTGATTCTAAGTGGAATTGAATCTACTTGAGTTTGATAAGAATGTAATACAAGAATCTCAAGAGAATCCTGAAGAACAGTCCCGTAATTAAAGATCATAAAACCAACTTCAACACTATCTTGAAGATCAGTGATCAAATCTGTATTAATATCTATATCTTCAGATAAAGTCACAAAATTTGGTTTCTGAGGAATTGGGAGAGTTATCAAAGGATCACCAATTAGAGTATTTGTCAAAGCAAACAATGCATAGACCCCCGTTGAGCCGTATGTCTGAAGCATTTCCAACTTTGCCAGTTTGTGAGCTTCACTAACATTATGAATATTTTCAGCTAAAATTTTCTTATAGAAAAATTTAGGCATTGAAATAGATGTTGAAATAAATCCTAGAGAAGAGTTCCCAATATAACCCAAACATTGTCCCACATCATCAAGAGTAAATAGCTGGGAAAATGAGACAATATCTGGTTCGGCAAAACGAGCTGTGGAACATCCAAAATCAGACACAATGGGATAACGATCCCTATTATTTTTCAACTGGGAAGGATGAGTTATTGAATTATCCCAAGTCTGTGTACCGCTATGTCCTAGATATGAGATAAAAACTCCCCCATTTTCAATTGAATTTTGAATATATTCTGGTAAATATGGGCCAAAATTTGTCTTCGGATCAATTGTTTTATAGAAATGGTCTGTCTTTCCACCAATTGGCGCTGATGATGTATAGTTATCAATTACGAACTGATTTGTTTCTCTTAATAGATCTTGTTCCGATTGATTATCACCATCTCCTCCTGAAAAGAATAAGTAATGTTTATTCCAATCATCGTATTCCTGAGTCAAATAATTTCTATGCTTTTCAAAATACCATTCAAATTCTTCATTGGTTGTAACAGGTATTCTACCAATGTTCATCTGCGGTATGTAAGCTCCTGTAGTATCCCATGTTACAAACCAGTTATCACTAACAGAAGCGCCAAATGAAGGGACATAGTTTAACACTCTATCTATCCCAAAATTTTTATGCTTATTTCCATAATAATCATAAGTTGCTCCCCCTATTATAAAAATATCCTGTGGCTTTGGATCCTGCCAGTATGTATGAGTAGCTTTTAAAAAATCTTGAATAGATTCTGGGTTAAAGAAGCCATAAGAGAATTCATCATAGATATCGTTAATTAATATTACTTTAGTTTCAAGATTATAATTTTGAGCAATGAACTGAGCATACTCGTCAGACTTTGATTTAAATTTATTATGTGTAATAGCTATATAATCAGCTTTGTTCTGAGAGCTTCTAAGATTAACAAATTGTTTAGCATAATATATTCTTGGTGTTTGAATTTTAGATTCATCAATAAAAGTGAACTTATTGTTACTCTTGATAGTATCAGCAAAGATAACTTCACTATTTATCTTTGAAACATTATACTTTTTATACGAATCGCCATATTTCCAAATAGAATAGCTATCCGAACTTACACCCTGCAATTTTATCCATTTCTCTACTCCATTTATTATAAACGGAAAAGAAAAGTTCAACGAATCACTAAAAGGTTTTAAATACCTAGGATATTCAATTTCATACCAATCAAAGAAACAGCTATTTATAGTCGCTTCTGTTTGGAATGAATGTATCTTTAATGTATTATTCCCGTTATTCACCAAATCTGAAGAAACATCAAATGATAAAATTGCCTTTGCATATTTATCAACATATGTTGAATCATAAATTTCTGGATAAGAATTCAAACTAAGAGCCAAGTGATGAGCATTTTTAGTAATATTTGAAACCCAATCCTGAAGTTTTACAAAAGCATAAAAACTTGTGTTAGGATAAATATCAGAGACAGAAAATGTTTTATTTCTAATCCCTACATTCAATCCGCCTTCTATCCATGTTTTATTTTCAATCCAATACGGCATTTCCCTACGTACTAGACTCGCACACGAAAAATCAAACCAATTGTTCTTTTCATAATGTTCAATTTGTGAATAATATTCTAAAGTATCAGTTGATGCTGCCAGATTTCCATCTGATAGTTGGACTCTTTTCCCGTCAATTCCGTCCCAAGTCAGCCAGTAAACAGTAGTATCCGTATATCGCCCTAAATACTCGTTGTAAGGTTCATTAAAATTGCTGATCTCCCTATGATGCCCCCCCATATTTCTAGTACCGGCAAACTCAATATAATCATTTTGATCAAATGAAAGATCGTCTTCACCTTCAACCCAAATAGGGATTTCCTTTCCTCTTAAAAGTAATTTAAAAGTCTTTGGGTTTATTGATTGAACATTGATTCCTTGAGATTCAAGATCACTTGAGTGAAATCTATAAATTCCATCTCTGGCAACACCAAGTTTTAAATATGTTTTACTATAATCTATCCAAGAATCGTCATTTTGAATATTATACTTGTTATCCAACTCCAAATTTGAAAGATTGAACTTCGTATTAATTATTGGAGAATAGGGTTCATTACTTTCTACTTGTTTTGATATATTTTTCTGTAAGTCATTACTAAATAAAAGTTCAATCTCAAATTCCTGAGTTTGTTCAATAACATTTTTAGACGAATTAAATATTGCCGGGTGAACCTCCAAATGCAGACAGTATTCATCTCCTATCCACAAATACCCTTTTTCAATAATGAAATCAGTTTTAGAGTTTTTAAAATATTTTGGTTTTTTATAAATAACCTCGTCTTCTTTTGATAGGGTTACACTTGGATTAAACTCAGGAATCGCATTAATAACTTTTTGTTTGGTAATCTTATACTTTAACTTTGGAGATGAAACTTCCGGTAATGAAATAAAAACATCATGTGAAGGTAATCTAGCTTCACCGCTTTTTGATTCATCGTAGAAATCTTTGACAGTGAAAACTCTTCTATTATTGTTTTTCTGTATCGAATAATTAATTATACTTTTAAATTTTAAACTATATTTATTTTTCTCTATATTTTCATTGACTAGTTTTGTTTGTGCTGAGATTATCTGCACAAAAAACATAAAGGAAGTAATATATATTTTAAATTTATTCAATTATATATATCCATGATTAATTTATTAGCAAAGATAAATATTTCTAACGAAAATGACTATGCGAAAGCTATAAGTTCTTCATTAAAACTAGGTCAAAAAAAAATCTTCTTCTACCTTAATTCACATATACTTTATGAAGCAAAAAAAGATAAAGAATTAATAAATATAATTCAGAATTGTGACTTTCTAATAGCAGATGGTTATAGTATTGTTTGGGTTAGTAAAAAAATATTAAAAAAAGAAATTCAAAAAGTTGTTTTTACATATTCTTATTTCAAGTTTATTAGAAATTACCTAATAAAAAATAATACTCCAATCTTTTTTCTTGGAGCAACTAAAAAAAATATTGCAAAAGCTTTTCAAAATGAAAAAGAAATTTTTACTAATTTAAATATTACTGGATATCATCATGGTTATTTCGATAAAAAGTTGGAGACAGAGAATATTATTACATCTATTAATAACTCTAATGCTCAAGTTCTAATAGTAGGAATGGGATGTCCAATTTCAGAAAAATGGATAATACAAAATAAGATGAAACTAAAACCAGATTTAATTTTCAGTGTCGGTGGTTTTTTTGATTTCCTTGCTAAAGATAAAATCGTTGCTCCTAAATGGATGTATAATTCTGGATTAGAATGGCTATTTAGATTACTTCAAGAACCACAAAGGTTATGGAAAAGGTATTTATTTGCCAACAGTAACTTGTTATACTTTTTTTTTAAAAAAATCTTTTTTGAATAAAGTTAAATAGTCGTAAAGGATTAATAAAAATAGCTAATAAGAAATACACTGATCCAACAATTGAATTTTGATTTAAATATAAATGTAATCCTTTTCTATACACTACAACTGATAAAATATCGAGATTCGAATAAAAAGAAATTTTATTTTTTTTATTTTGGCTATATAGATTACTTATTGTATAATATTTTGTAATACTTTCTCTAATTCTTTTTGAAAGAACTGACTTATCACTTATCCTAAAATAATATAGTTCTTCATCTAAATTAGCAAATCGTATGTTATTTCTTAATCTTAAAAATAATTCAAAATCTTCACATGGGAAATACGTTTCATTATAAAAATAGTTTTTTATTGATTCCTTTCTTAGAATTATAGAAGCATGAATAATAGCATGTTTACTTTCTAACATGCTTTTTATTATTTGATTATGAGATTTGGGTAAAATAATTCTCATCGACTTCTTACTAGTTATTCCAATATATCTTCCTTGTGTTCCAATTATATCAATATTTTTGTGAGATTGCAAAAATTCAATTTGTTTTTCAAATCTTTGAGGATGTGAAATATCATCAGCATCCATTCTAGCAATATATTCTGTATTAGCTAACTTTAACCCAAAATTTAATGCTTTAACCAAACTTGTTCCTTTCAACTCATAATATTTGAATCTTTTATCTGTAATAGTTTTTAAATACTCTCCACTATTATCCATTGAGTTATTATTAATACATAAAACTTGAAAATTTTTATAAGTTTGGTTTATTAACGATTTAATAGCATCTTCTAAAAAGGGCATTGCATTATATATTGGTAAAATTACAGTAATTTTAGGTTCTAAAAAGGTCATCATACTTTGTCACTATTTTTTTTACATCAAATTGTTGTACATATTTAAAAGCATTATTCGATGCCGTTGAGGTATCTAATTCCTTTGAAGCAATTAGTATTAATTTACTTATTAAATCTAGATGATTTTTTTTTACATATATAACATTATCATTTGTTATAAACTCATTATTATTATTTAGGAATGAAATAACTGGTACTTTTAAAACCATCGCCTCATGAATTACATGGCTAAATGACTCATAAAGAGAAACATTTATTAAGCCTAACGAATGTTTTAAAATTGGGAAAGGATTAATAAGTTCGCCTAAAAATCTAATTTTAACTTTATCTTCCAATTCAATAATTCTATCTAATAATTTTTTATAATAAACATTATCTATAATTCTGCCAATAAAAATAATTTCAAATTCATATTTCTTATTCTCTTCTTTTAGACTATCCAAAATAAATAGTTGATTTTTTATTTCTTGGATTGAACCAATATGAACAAAATATTTGCTTTTAATGACATTGGTTTTTTCATTACTTAATTGGATAATTTTGTTTACATATATTGGATTTACAATAAGTTTTACTTTTTTTTTATAAAAATGTTCGCTATGAATTTGTTTCGAAATAACAACTATTTTATTGAAGTTATTAATTCTTGTTAAATAAATATATTTATGAAAATATCGTTTCATAATATTATTTCTTGAGTTAATAAAAACAAGTGGGGAAAAATGAACAACTAAAACTGATTTTTTTTTTATTTCTCTCCATTGACTAAGATTATAAAACTTAATTGCTCTTACAGCGATTTCAGGGAGATGTTCGTGAATTGCAATTATATAATTAAAGCTTAATAAATCAGGAATTCTCGACAATGCATATCCGAAAAGAATATAGTCACTTATTTTTTTAAATGTTTTCTCAGTTATGTCATTATAAAAAATTAAATCAATTCTCCTAGAAATGTATTTTTCAAATGTATTACTCTTTCTAAAAACAAATATTTTAATTTCAAAATATTCCTTTTCACTCAATAAATTAGCTATATTTATTAAATTTCGCTCTGCCCCTCCAGCTTCCAGTGTATAGAATACGAATAATAGTTTTATTTTTCTCATCGAAAAAGCCTTTGTAAATCAATATTAAGTTTAGAATTTATAAAATAATTAATTTTGAACAATATTTTCTTTTCTCTAAGAAAACGAGCAACTTTATTACCTAATATCAATAACGGTAAATAACGAATAATTTGAAATATGATTAATGGTTTTATAAGCAATAATTTTAAAAAATATTTTCGGGACAACGTGATAGAACCCAGATAATATTCTAACAATAGTAACTGAAAATAAACTCTATGTTTATTTGTTGAATGGTTATGTTTGATCCTTGATTTTAATAATTTTGAACCATAATCATATATTTTTACTTGCTGGTATTTCTCTTTTTGTGAATTTATTGAGTTCATATATATTCTATAATAAAATAGGAACTCATTAACATTAGCTAATTTATACCCGTTTGAAATTAACCGATTAAACAATTCATAATCTTCTATTAAATTATACTTCTCATCATATCCACCAATCTTTTGTAACACTTCTTTTTTTATCATAAGTGTTGGGTGAAGAATTGGTGAATTCAAAGGTGCCATAAATCCACATTCAGTTTGAGAGGGAGGAGCCTGTTTTTTGTTAATAATCTTTGTATCCTCATTTATCATATAGTAATTAGTACCTACCGCTACTATTTCTTTATGGACAGATAAATATTCAATTTGTTTTTTAAACCTATCAGGATGTGAAATATCATCAGCATCCATTCTAGCAATAAATTCTCCTTGTGCAAGATAAATTCCTTTATTAAGTTGATAAACAATACCATAATTTCTTGATTTATAATTTTTAATTCGTTCATCATCAAAACTATGAATAATTTTTTCTGTAGCATCGGTTGAACCATCATTCAAAATTATAAGTTCAAAATCCTGATATGTCTGGAAAAGAATACTATCAATCGCTGTCTTAATAAATTGTTCACAATTAAATACAGGGAGTATAACTGAAATATCAGGGTACCTTTGATTCAAAATAAAAATTCCTTTTTCTTTTGTTTTGAATAAAATAATGTTTTAAAATATCTATTGACAAATAGAAACTTACTATCATCTTTATCAATTAATTTTCCAAAGTATTCTCTATCAAAAATTGGCATTTTTCTATAATTAAATAAGATTAATGTGTTTTTATTTATTTTGTATCTTTTTATACGTTTTAAAAGAATCATAGTAAATGATTCTAAAAGTACTCTTAATAAAACTCTGGAATATCCAAAATAGGCAGCTACTAATATACGATTGATAATATATTTTGACGTAACTGAGATAGCCCAACAAATTGGTAGATATTTGAAATTCAATAAAATATTATTTCTAGATGAAAAGAAGAAATAAAAACTATTATTAATAGGATGAGTTGCATATTTATTAGTTCTATGGTAAATAATAGAAGTGTTTTCAAAAGTAATTGTATATCCAAAATCAATTACTCGAATTGAGAAATCAGATTCATGAGCATATATAAATAATTGGGGATCAAATCCACCCACTTCAAAAAACACTTTTTTTCTAATTATAGCTCCGCAACCAACGAAATGAATATAAGGGAATTTGAAATCACTGGTTTCATCTCTAGCACGTGATCCATTTATTATTTTTAGTGCACAAATAGCAATTTTATTATTGTTCCAAAATTTTGGGATAACAAAATTTATCGCATTTTTTCCTGGATAACTGTCATCATCCAAAACAAGCACATATTCTCCCTTTGCAACTTCAAATCCCTTATTCCAACCAGCAATTCCAATATTCTCATTTAGCTCTATTAAATTCACATTAGGATACTCTGTTTTCACCATTTCTTGAGTACCATCAGAAGAAGCATTATCCACAACAATTACTTCAATGTTTTTATAGTCTTGCTCAAAAACTTTTGTAAGAGTATATCGAAGTTCATCTTTTCTGTTATAAGATAAAATATTTACTGTAACTAGTGGATTATTCATTTTTAATTTACTCATTTCAAAAATCCTACTAAAAATAGCAGTCGCGTAATCTCATCAGATTACTTTATCGGTAATAAATCTTTTTTAAATATACTTTTGATTTTTTCTGTTGCTTTTTTACATATAAAAAATATTTTATCATTCTACGAATACGGTCATTTTGTCAAATGGTTTTACAAATAGACTGATAATTGTGATTTTCAGTTACAGTATCATATTTTAGAATTGACTAAACCCACTCAAAACTCTACCAACAACCTGATCTATATTATAATACTTGTATTCTGCAAGACGACCAACAAACTTTACAGTTTTTATTTTCTTTGTTTCTCCATGATACTTTTTATACAATTTGTCATTGTCGTTTTTCGGTATTGGGTAAAACGGTTCACCATCTGACTGCGGAAATTCTTTATTGATTGTTGTTGAACTAGAACTTTGGTCAGTTAAATGCTTATGTTCAATAATTCTAGTAAATCTTTCACTGCTATCTGAATAATTTACTTGTGCAACTTTCTGATACTTCTGCACATCCAAATTCTTCCATTCAAATTTAATCGAGCGATACGGCAGCTTTCCAAATTTGTAGTCAAAAAAATAATCAATTGGTCCGGTATAGATCATCTTATCAAATTCAATGTCATTAATAATGTTTTTATAATCAGTATTCAATATAATTTCAATGTTATTATGATTCAACATTCGTTCGAACATTTTTGTATAACCATCTTTTGGCATAAATTGATATTTGTCAGTAAAATAGCGATCATCGGTGTTTGTTCTAACGGGAATTCTTCCCAATACCGACGGTGATAATTCTTTCGCTTCAATTCCCCATTGCTTTTTTGTATAATACTTAAAGAATTTTTCGAATAAATCTTCACCAACTTGGCTAACAATTTTTTCTTCGGAATTTGTTATCGGGTAAATTTCTTTTCTCACCGAGTCATAAAATTCTTGAACTTCTTCATCAGTTTGAAAATTTTTGTTATATAATTTATTCAGAGTCGTTCTGTTAATCGGTATCGGATAAAGTTCGCTGTTCAGTTTTGCCAAAACTCGATGTTCATATTTTCTCCATTCCGTAAATTGCGAAAGATAATCGAAAACCTTTCTGCTGTTTGTATGAAAAATATGTGGACCATAGCGATGAACGAGTATTCCATGCTCGTCATATTCGTCGTAAGCGTTACCGCCTATATGATTGCGTTTTTCCACAACAAGAATTTTATTCCCTTTGTTTGCAAGCCTTTCAGCAGCAACCGCTCCGGCAAAACCAGCACCAACTATAAGATAATTGTATTTCATTTAATTTTTACCGCAAAACCATTAAAACGCCAAAGATTTTTATCATAATTGATCTTAATAATCTGCGTTCCTATTTTTCCCTACTATTATACTTTTTAGATTATTACTAAATAAATAAAACACACCGACAAAAACAACGACTTCCGAAAGTAGCGTCGCAAATGCTGCTCCGTTATATGAATATTTCGGTATGAGGATAATATTCAAAAGTATGTTTGCTATTGCACCGAATGTAATTGCAACGGCATATTGTCGCTGCTTTCCCCAAACCGTAAGCGGATTACCAAAAAACACATTCACTCCTATAACGGCAATATTAAAAGAGATGATCATCAGAGCATAAGTCCCGGCTATATATTGCTTCCCGAAAATTATGATTAGTAGTTCCTCTGCAAAAAAGTAAAACACCACCGATACAATAACAGAGGTTACTAATAACATTATCCCATATTTAATTAATGAGTTTATTAGTTTATCCTTTTCCAAAATTCTTGAAATAGATGGCAATAATATTTTAACAATCACTCCAATCGGTAATATTCCTATCATAAATATTCTGTAAACAGCGTTATAAATTCCCACTTCGGTTTCTGTCTTAATCATTCCAAGCATCACCATATCCAAATTGTAATATATCGAAATCATAAATGCCGAAATTGCAAGTGGAAAAGATTCTGCTACTAATTTTTTAACAAACCCATAATCAATACCCCATTTAAAGCTTTCAAATATATTCGAATACTTTTTCAACATCCATATGGAAACTGCTAAATTTGTTAAAACGAAAATGAACACTACAAGCAACACATCCGAAATATTTCTAACAAAAATCAAAACCAAAATTAATGTCAGCAAATTTTTTGAAATTACTTTTATTGATAGATATTTTATTTTCTCGGTTGCTTGAAAAACAAAATCCAGAGTGATTGACTGAACAAATAAATTTAATCCGAGTAACAGTATTGCAGCTTTTTGAACTGTCTCAATATTCAATAATAATATAATTAGAAACAATAAGAGATAAACAATAATTGATATCAGTAATCTAAAAGATATGATGTTATTTACGTAACGTCCAACAACAGTTTGATCATTTGAAATTTTCTTTAAACTTATTGTGTCCAGCCCAAGATCAATAAAAAGTAAAAAGTATGAAATAAATGCGGTAGCAAATCCTATTATACCAAATCCTTCCGGCGTAATTACTCTTGCCAAATAAACAGTTGTAAAAAATGCGATTAGCTTACTAAAAAGTTCGGCTGACACAAGAGAAATAAAATTATGTAATATGTCTTTCCAAGTTTGCATTATCAAAATTTACAATTAACCCCGATAATTCACAAAACAAATTATCAAACAAATTGCAATAAATTTTAAAATAAAAAACCCCGCATAAATGCGGGGTTTTGAGTACATCTTCTCCGACCTAAAATTAACTTATTTCGATAGTTTTAGGTTTTATCCTCTCATGTTTTGGTAATGTTACAATAAGCTGACCGTTTTCGAATCTAGCATCAATTCTGCTGCTATCTATACTTTCAGCAATATTGAATTTTCTGTAATAGTTACCAATCTCATTTTCTTGTAAAACATACTTACGATTTGTAGCTTCTTTATAATCGATTCTACCCATCATTACAAGACTACCGTCTTCGAGTTTTACTTTTACATTTTCTTTTGTTACACCAGGCATACTTGCAACAAGGTAGAAATTATCATCTGTTTCGTATATGTCAACTAAAGGAGCTACCCATGATTCTTTTTCCAAAGCCTCGTCCCAACTTCCGGCTTCTTGTACTTTTACGAGTTCTTTTTTATCATTCATTTTAGACCTCCCTTATTTATTTATCGTTCTCATCATCAACAACTTCGTATGAAGCATCTTCAACTTCTTTATCGTCTTTCTTTTCTTCCGGACCAGCTGCTTCTTGATGAGCTTCTGCACCCGGAGCTTCTTGACCAGGTTGTCCTTGAGGACCTTGCTGTGCGTAGATCTGTTGAGATACTTCATTCCATACTTTAGTGAGATTATCGGTTGCCGATTTGATTGCATCGGTATCGTTTGTTTTCAATGCATCTTCAACTTTAGTAATCTCGGTTTCCAATTTACCTTTCAAATCTGCAGGAAGTTTATCCTTCAACTCCTCGATTTGTTTCTTTGTCTGGAAAACCAGGTTGTCGGCATTGTTTCTAATCTCAACGCTTTCTTTTTTCTTTTTATCTTCAGCGGCATGTTCTTTTGCTTCTCGTTTCATTTTTTCGATTTCAGATTCATCCAAACCGCTTGAAGATGTAATCTTTATACTTTGCTCTTTGCCAGTAGCTTTATCTTTTGCAGATACATGCATGATACCATTAGCGTCAATATCAAATGTAACTTCAATTTGCGGAACTCCTCTTGGTGCAGGTGGAATATCAGACAATTGGAATCTTCCAAGTGTTCTGTTATCTGCAGCCATCGGACGTTCACCTTGAAGTACATGAATATCAACTGACGGTTGATTATCCGACGCAGTAGAGAATACTTCGCTTTTCTTTGTCGGAATTGTTGTATTTGCTTCAATCAGTTTTGTCATCACCCCACCTAAGGTTTCAATACCTAATGAAAGCGGAGTAACGTCTAACAACAATACGTCTTTAACATCACCAGCTAAAACCCCGCCTTGAATTGCAGCACCTATTGCAACGACTTCGTCAGGATTAACACCCTTGTGTGGCTCTTTCCCGAAAATCTCTTTTACTTTGTCCTGAACTTTCGGAATTCTTGTTGAACCACCAACGAGTATAACTTCATCAATTTGCGAAGCCGATACACCGGCGTCTTTCATTGCATCTTGGCAAGGTTTAATTGTTCTTTCAATCAGATCATCAATCAAAGCCTCAAATTTGGCTCTTGATATATTTATATTCAAATGTTTAGGACCATCTTGTGTAGCTGTGATAAACGGTAAATTCACATCGGTTGACATTGAAGATGACAATTCGATCTTCGCCTTTTCAGCAGCTTCTTTCAATCTCTGTAATGCCATCGGATCTGTTCTTAAATCAATGCCTTCCTGTTTCTTAAATTCATCAGCCAGAAAATCAATCAATCTTTGATCGAAGTCATCGCCACCGAGGTGCGTATCACCATTTGTTGATTTTACCTCGAATACACCTTCACCTAACTGGAGTATCGAAATATCAAATGTACCACCACCAAGATCGTAAACAGCAACTAATTCTTCTTTGTTCTTTTTATCCAAACCATAAGCCAAAGCAGCGGCTGTAGGTTCGTTAATGATCCTTTTTACTTTAAGACCAGCAATTTCACCAGCGTCTTTTGTAGCTTGTCTTTGCGAGTCGTTAAAGTAAGCAGGAACGGTAATAACCGCCTCATTCACATCTTGTCCAAGATATTCTTCGGCAGTTTTTTTCATTTTCTGAAGAATCATTGCACTGATCTCAGGTGGAGAATACAATCTGTCACCTATCTTAACGCGAGCGGTTTTGTTATCGCCTTCAACAACTTCGTATGGAACTTCACTGAGCTCAGAAGAAACTTCGTCGATTCTTCGTCCCATAAATCTCTTAATCGAAAACACTGTGTTTGAAGGATTGGTAACTGCCTGACGTTTTGCAGGTTGTCCGACCAATCTTTCACCGCTCTTTGTAAAACCAACAACCGATGGTGTAGTTCTGCCACCTTCGGAGTTTGGAATAACAACCGGATCATTACCTTCCATTACGGCTACACATGAGTTCGTTGTTCCTAAATCTATACCTATTATCTTTCCCATAACTCTCTATCTCCTTTTTTATAATATTAAAATGCGACAGTTAACTGCCGCACTTTGATTACTTAATTTTGATTACTTTTTCTTCCGGTATTTCCGGTTTAACTTTATCCAATTTTATTGTTAACACACCATCTTTGAAATCTGCGTTTACTTTATCGGTTTCAACTTCAAAAGGTAATGTAAATGTTCTTTTGAATAAACCGAATCTTCTTTCTTTTCTGTAATAATCTTTTTCATCAACAACAGATTCGTTTTTCTTTTCACCTTCAATGGTTAAAATGTTATCTTGCAATGTTAATTTTAAATCTTCTTTTTTAACACCGGGAATTTCAGCGGTTACAACAACCTTGTTCTCCTTTTCGCTGATATCGATTTTCGGAGAATATTCCTCGGTTAAAAAAGGTGAATTAAAAGGTGCAAAATCGTCAAAATATTTTTGAATTGTGTTATGTAAACTTTCAAATTCTCTTAATGGTTCAAATTTTACTAGTGTCATGGCTAACCTCCTTTTATGATTTTTGTTTAACCTTTTTACGACATTAGCTACAAAGTCTGTGCCAAATAGGGATATTCCGCATAACTAATTGTTATTTAATAAGTTACAGAGATTTCAGTAAATTTTTAGTAAAAAGCAATTATGGCAGCATCTATTTAATTTTGTCATAAATTGGTTATAATGGCAGTATCAATGTCATTTTTGCATAAACTTTTTGGAGTAAAAATATGAGTAATTCTACATTCAAACTTGAGGAAATGGACATAAAATTAGATACAGAATATATTGGTACTAACTTCATATTCTATGATGAATTAAACTCAACAAATGAAAAGCTTCTTACTGATGATTCAATTAAGCAACATGGAACTGTGCTCTTGACAGAAAACCAATTTGTTGGTAGAGGAAGAATGGGAAGAAAATGGATATCAGAAAAAGATTTGTCATTAACATTTTCAATTTTGCTTACGGAAAATGTAGATGCAAAAAATATTAACATAGTAAATCTTGGAGCATCGTTGGCAGTTGCTAAGTCATTGGAAAATCTTTACCAATTAGATGTAAACCTAAAATGGCCAAATGATGTGTTGATATCTAACAGAAAAGTTGCCGGCATTCTGGTTGAATCGATTACAAAAGGAGATAGATTTGAAAAAGTTGTTGTTGGTATCGGGATCAATGTGAACCAACCGGCATTTGAAGGTAAACTTCTTATTCCACCAACATCAGTACGAAAAGAATTTGGCAAACCGGTGAAAAGAGAAAGAGTGCTGAGTGAAGTACTTAATGAATTTGAATCGACCTTTAATCAGATCAAAACAGATCCGCAACGTGTGTTGGATAGCTGGCGCTCGCGCTGTAACTGGATTGGTGAAAAGGTCAAAGTAATAAACGGTTCCGATGAAACAGTTGGTCTGTTTGATGATATCGATTCCGACGGTTTCCTACTACTTCAGCAAAAGGACGGAATTAAAAAAATTGTTAATGGAGATGTTACATTGAGAAAAACGTAAGTGCTGGTTAACTGGATTCTTGTTACTGGTTTTCTCACTTATGATGAGATACATAAGATAAAGAATATATGATATGAAAGTATATTTTGATAACGCAGCAACAACAAAAGTTCATCCTAAGGTTTTGGAAAAGATGCTGCCATTTTTAAAAGATGATTTCGGCAATCCTTCTTCTTTCCATTCCATTGGTAAAAAAGTTAGAGTTGCAATAGAAGAGGCAAGAGAAATTGCAGCGGATTTTATTGGAGCAAATCCAAGTGAGATTTATTTCACAAGTGGCGGTACCGAATCGATAAATTTTGCCCTAAATGGAATAGCAAAAACCAACTTGGAGGAAACCGGGAAGAATCACCTCATCACTACTGTAGTTGAGCATAAAGCTGTTTTGGAAAAATTCAACAACCTTCGGCAAAATGGTTTTGATACCGAAATTCTCTCAGTAGAACCTGATAGCTCGATTGACGAAAATTTGCTCAAATCAAAATTGACTGAGAAAACTTCGCTCGTCTCAATAATGTTCACCAATAATGAAACAGGAACGATTAACGATATAAAGACTATTTCCCAAAAACTATCTGCAAAGGATTTATATTTCTTTACAGATGCAGTTCAAGCATTTGGGAAAATTAAAATTGACGTAAATGAACTGGGTATTCATTCCCTATCTGCGTCGGCACATAAGATATACGGGGCAAAAGGAATAGGACTGCTTTACGCTAAAAGCGGCACTCCCCTTTCTCCTCTTTTGTTTGGTGGGAGTCAAGAGCGCAACCGTAGAGCCGGGACTGAAAATGTTGCTGCTATCGTTGGTTTTGCCGAAGCAATTAAAATTGCTGAAACAGAGATGATACATAACTACAATGAAGTAACAAAAATCAAAAATTATTTTATCGAAAATCTTTTTACACAATTTGGAAATAACATTGAAATAAACGGTGGAGATAATACTTCACCTTACATTTTAAGTATTACATTTAAAAGTGAGTTTTTCAGAAATGATGCTGAGGGGATGTTAATGTTTCTCGACATTAACGGGATTGCCGCATCGCAAGGCTCGGCTTGCACGTCCGGTACGTTAAAACCTTCCCATGTAATTCTGGGAATGGGGAAATCGATTGAAGATGCGAATGGAACGATTCGTTTTTCATTTTCACCACACAATACAATTGAAGAAGTTGAATATACTCTTGAGGTTTTAGTTAAGCTTGCAAAAAACTTTAGCAAATCATAAGTTTATAATATGCAAAAAGTTATTGCAAATATTTTTCTATCTCTGTTCAGCATTCTTCTCTTTATCCAGTGCGAAGATGATATAACTGAGACAGCACCATATATCCCAACAGAATTTTTAAAGATTGCTCCGGAATCGTTGAACATTGAGGATAAAGTCATAAAGCTTACAACTTATATGTGGGTTGATATGATGCCTACAACTGATCCAGATCCTAAAAGAGATTATGGAATAATTGCATATATTGAAACAACTGATAGTACGGAATTTCCTTCTTCCCTTGATGCTGATTACATTTATATTGTTTATAATAACGATGTTTCAAGTTCCGATTTAAAACATGACGAGTATTATCAAGACGATTTCAGAATTGTAAAAAAAGCAACCGCAGAATCCAAATGGGGATATGATATTTACACGGATGTTGTTATAAGTGTTAAATACAACGGCAAAAAATATTTATTAAAAGCTAGCAACCAATTTATTGGAGCTGTTTACTAAACAAACTACACAATATGTTATAGGACTAAATCTCCGGAAGATGCAATGTCTTAATCTGCTCTTCGGCAATCCTTAAATGTTGTTTATTCAACAAAAAACATTTTATCAACAAATATATCTTGAAAGTTTTCATCTGAGTCCAACGAAACATGTTCTATTCTGGATAGAACATTTTCAAATGAGTAATCATCTGTAAAGAGAAGCATTTTAGCCCCTATTAAAGCGCTATTGCCTAACTTTTGAATTTTATATTCATCTATTTCCAACATTCCAAGTCGGATAACGTTTTCCAGATTTATAAAACTTCCAAAGCCACCAGCAATATAAACACGAGTAATATCGGAAAGAGTTTTACCGAGTTTATTCACTAAAATTTGGAGTCCTGCCGAGAGCGCTCCTTTTGCCAATTGAAATTCCCGAACATCTTTTTGTGTCAGATAAACTCTATCCCCTATTTTTAATGCGTCTTCCTCTTTAGTCAAAGCGCCACCGGAATCAATACAGCCCTTCTGCAAAAATACTGCTACCGCATCAATCAAACCACTTCCACAAATACCAAGCGCATCTTGATTGCCAATAACATGATAATCTATTTGAGAATCCGTTAAGCTTACCGAGGATATTGCTCCGGACATTGCGGACATCCCCATATGAATATTTGCTCCTTCAAATGCCGGGCCTGCAGCCGTTGAAGCACAAACCATTTTTTCGTTATTACCTACAACTACTTCACCGTTCGTTCCCAAATCTATCAACGCTGTAAGGTGAGGACTTTTATCCATTCCCGATGCAATTATTCCTGCATAAATGTCACTTCCTATAAAACTTGCAATCGGACGGGCAAAAATAATTTTAACATCATTAGGCAGTTCCCATCCTAATTCTTGTGGTGAATACTCTGCAGACTCATTATTCGTGGTTTCAAACGGAAACATTGATAAAGGTTGAACATCAAATCCACAGAACAAATGATGCATTACAGAATTGCCGACTAAAACAATTTTCTTCAGCGTAACATCTTTACCATTTAGCAACTGATTAACTAACCGGTGTACTTCATCCCTAATTAATTTTTTAAGCTCAGCGCTTCCCTCTTCTGTTAAACCATGCAAAACTCTTGACATAATATCGGAACCATAGCGCGTTTGAGGATTTCGAGATGTTTGTACAGCCATAACCTGACCGGTTGATAAATCGATTAACTGCGCTACTAACGTTGTTGTTCCTACATCAAGCGCAATTCCATGTCCTTCACGCGGAGTAAAATTAAATTGAGTATTATCAGCTAATATTATTGATTCAAATTGAGGAATTTCGAGTGTGATATCTTCAACAAGCTCACTTATACAAGCTAATCTATAACCCGGGTCAAGACCCAGTTTGTAACTTAACTCCTTATGTTTTTCCGGGTCTTTTACATCACCGGAAAGAAGTTTTACTTTACATCCACCACAGAACCCTTTACCACCACATGGGAACTCTACACCATACTCAAAAATAATATCTTTAAGCGGTGTGCCTTTATTAACAAGTAACTCTTTACCAATAGGTTCAAGGCGTAGTTTTATTTTTTCGGAATTATTCATAAATCAATTAAGGGTTAATAATATTTTTTGAAAAGTAACTCGCTATAAAAAATATTTTAAAACAAAAAAAGTGTAATTATAATCTATAATCACACTTTTTGAGGCGACGGTCGGATTCGAACCGACGAATAAAGGTTTTGCAGACCTTCGCCTTAAACCACTTGGCCACGTCGCCATAGGGTATTTTGCTGCATTAATTGCTACAAAAAATAAAATCCACATTTAGTGGATTTTACTAGAGCGGGAGACGGGACTCGAACCCGCGACAGCTACCTTGGCAAGGTAGTGCTCTACCAACTGAGCTACTCCCGCATTTCATCATAGTAAGAACAAATTTGAAGTACAAATATAATACTGTTTTTAGTTTCACACAACATCAAACAGACATTTTTTTATTACATCTTTTCTAATTTGCTTTGTTTTTGTCTGTTGTTTCTTACACTACTTTCCATACGGAGCACAGTATGAATAATCAGCAACTATGGTATATGAGGCTAAAAGTCAATGTTCTGTTTTATCCTTTCCCCGGAGGCATAAATACTGTTGTAATTAAGTACTACTTTCAACATTGTTGGGAACGAAAATATTCGTTCCTTACAATCCCGTAGGAATTGTATTATTATAGAAAAAGCTGAAAGAAAATTGTATAAATCCCATCGGGATTTTAT
>Ga0256913_10000408_pt1 | contig 22233 bp, 18 predicted proteins | sample Axial_MatmetaG_FD_185970 | JGI IMG/M metagenome (GOLD analysis project Ga0256913, IMG submission 185970) | Deep-sea worm associated microbial mat communities from Axial Seamount, Juan de Fuca Ridge, Pacific Ocean - Axial_Mat | ecosystem: Environmental > Aquatic > Marine > Oceanic > Microbial... | reverse complement strand
TGACCGAAGATAATAGAGCAACATGTGACAGGCTTGGTAGTCTCTATATGGGTAAAATATAAGAGATCTAGCCCTATCTCTACACTCAGAAGTATAAATATAGATATAAAAAACCATGATTTATACTTCATATATGGATAGTCTTTGGCTTTGAGATCCAGATGGTTGAGTGTCATCCATATACCACTCATAAAGATTATAATGATCTTAAGAGAGAGGAGAGGATTGCCATATATATTGGCTTTAATGATACCCGCTCCGCACATAGCACCTGGTACTATATCAGATAACTTATCTATCGTATATACAAAATATGGCAACAAAAATATCTTCAAAAGCATCACAAAAGATATGATAGTAATCACAAGATATGAACGATTTTCCAAAGAGAACTGTTTTGCTGTAAAGTTATCAAAATCCCACCAAAGGATCAACTTGGGTATCTCAATAAAGGCTATAAACATAAGTATATACAGTATAGACTCACTAAGTAGATAGATGATCACTTCATTAGAGAGGAGTACTTCATTCATGGCTACTACCCTTCAACAATAACTCCATCTTCCATCTCTATGACTCTGCTAGGAAAAGGGAGACTTTTAAATAGTGGATCATGTGTAGCCACGATGATACTCTTTCCTCTACTATGCAATCTTGATAATATATCTATAAATTTCATAGAGTTGGCTCTATCTAAGTTGGCAGTAGGCTCATCGCATATGATCAGTTTTGGGTCTCTCACCAATGCCCTAGCTATAGCACACCGTTGTTTCTCTCCACCCGATAGATCACGGATACTCTGATCTGCCTTATGCTCTATAGATGCCTCTACCATAACTCTTTTTGCCATATCTCTGATCCTCTCTATGTCCAAACCTATATGTACGATAGGGGCATATATATTCTCCTCTACACTTAGTGACTCTATAAGGTTGAAGTGTTGAAATATAAAACCTATACTCTTAGCACGATATGCAGATGCATGTAGATCAGGTAGTTTACTTATCAGCTCTCCATCTACTACCACCTTGCCACTAGTTGGCTTGTCGAGTGCTGCAATGATAGATAATAGTGTAGATTTGCCACTACCACTCACTCCATTGAGTATGATAGCTTCACCATCATCTATACTTAGATTGATAGATTTTAGTGCATTGAATGCTTGAGGTGTACCATCATTGTATACTTTGTTGAGATTATCTATCTCTATCATAACATCGCCTCCTTTGGTGAAGTGATAGCTATCCTCCATACAGGAATAAGTATAGATCCAAAGAGTGGAACAGCATAGAACAAAAATATAGAGCTAAGGAGACCCATATTGATAGTAGGTGCGAACTCTACTTGGTTTTTGAGGTTTGCTCCACCCAAAAATATCTCCTTGAGAAGTGGTGCACCCCATACAAATACATAGATATACGCCAATACCGTACCCAATACAAATGATACAACTACCACTATAAGCGTCTCATAAAATTTCAATTTAACTATCTCACCGATACTCCACCCTGTAGCTCTAAGGATACCTATCTCTCTCTTCTCTGATGAGTAGACCATAGAGTATCGTTGGTATAGTATGAGCATAAATGTCACTATAGTTATCAGATACAATATAAGAAAGAGTCCCCCTTTGTAGTTGTATAGTGAGCTGTATGCCTTTGCTATCTCTCTCTTCTCTACTACCCTAAGATCATAAAATAGCAGATGTAGCTTAGTAAGTATAGTATCCCACTCAGAATCATTAGGGACATTGAATGTAATATCGGTAGATAGATCTTCACTCATACCAAATATCTCTCTTGCCAAATCTATAGGCATAACTACCATATCATTGGATATCAGATTTGATTGATGAGGGATAGTATCATATATCCTAACCTTTTTGAACTTGCCAGTAGGAGTCTTGAATGAAAAATCACCACTATAGAAGTGCTCTGCCAAGAACTCTTTGACACCCTCTCCTACCAACATACTATCTCTAGAGAAGAAATCTTTCAAATCTATACCATCTATCAGATTTTTCAACTCTTTTTGGTTCTGCTCATCAAAAAAATCTACTCCAACTACAAGAAATGACTCCTCTTTTGGTCTATAAAAATATCTCCCATATACTCTAGGTGATATATCCACTATACCATCTATATCAGATATCTTATCTATCCACTCTACAGGAGTATCGACTACTCTACCTGCCTCTACTCTACTTAGCGAGAAGTCTGGTTGAGACTCTAATGCTATCTTGATACTACCCTGTATGGATGATGAGATAAATAGGATACTGCTAAGTAGAAATATTATCACAATAGATATAGATATAGTACCTATATGTTTATCCCTCTGCTTAAATAACAGAAGAGTCAAAAAGTATAAAAAAGAGCTTTTAGTTAGCATATATAAAATCCATCCTATCTATAGTCATCATCTGTGGGTATGTAGTATTGATAGAGCTATCTAGCATCAAAACTCTAGGTTCATAGTAGCTCACACTCAAAGATGGTGAAGAGAGTCCCGTAATATAACCTATAGATGATACTACCCTACTACTATACGCCCTATCATATCGCATATAATCCCACACAACAGATATTATCAAGATAGATAATATCACTATAAGTATATAAAATTGCTTGATCATGTAGCCTATTCACTATCTAGTTTTACTATCATATCACTACTTATCTCATCAAATCTCAATATAGATTTGCCATTATGGTCATCACTAAATGATTTGGCTGATCTCTCATCTCTAAATGCTATCAACTCTCTCCCCATAGGACCAAATAGATCACTATCATATACATAATAAGCATCTTTTGCATCTATAGCCTCTAGCGTATAGTAGTCATTGACCAATATCTTTGATATAGATTTGCGATCATAAGGGAAATCCGCACTATATATATAGTACTTCATCATATCTTTGACACCATCAAAATAGTAACTCTTGCCATCTACTATCATCTTAGTAGTCCACTTTGGATACTTATGTACAAGCATACCACATACTGGACACTTGGCATCTTTTGGGACTACTATCGCTGCTCTATGAGTGATGGGTGGTGTTTGAGTATTTCTGCTCGTGATATAGTAGGTGACTGCTTTAAGCTTACTAGCTGATAGAGGGGGACATGCTTTACTCTTTTTGAGCTTCTCTATGGCGATATCTATATCTGTTGAGATAGGGAGCTTATCACTATCACATAGTGTATCTACTATCTTTTTGCCTTTTTGTAAAAGTTTTGAGTTTTTAGTAGTAGATATCTCATCCGCATATACTACCCCTACTATAAGAGGTAGTACAATCAGTAGTATTCTCATCGATTCTTGAGGTACAAACCAACCGCTTGTAGCTCTTTACCATTGAGATCTTTACACAATTTATTGGTAGTTATAAATGCTTTTGCTTGGGCTACCGTTGTGAATTTTTTATCACTTTTTTTACATTTTTTCCCATATATAGCTTCACCCTTATGGCTCATCATCTTCTGTTTTTTGCCTATCATAGTACTATCTTTGGCAAAGTCACTCTCTGCTCTTTTTATAGCCTCATCAAATGTCACTACTTCACCACCATTCTCTTTGGCGAAATGCTCAGCATCTACCTTGGATGCAAAGGCATATTTACTCACCATAGTCATAGTACCCTTTTTCTTGCTACCTACGACATATATAGCCTTTTTTGCATCTATGAATTTCAAGCTATGTACATCTACTACTTTTATATCTGTAACCTTAGATCCCTTTTTCATATCATCTACTAGACAGTGCATAGAGCAATACTGCTTTATTTTGCCATCAACTTTTGCTACATGGTTTGTTTTGTAGAACATATGTAGAGTCATACCACACTCAGGGCAGAAGAGTTTACTATCACCACTCTGCATGATTGTCGCCTTATCTTTGGGTACTGATTGGAACATCTTTGGCATCTTCTTCGACATCTTTGCTGACTTCATTGATGCACCACATTTTCCTGCTTGACACTTCATCTCGGCATTGGCAAATGTAATTGTAACGCTTAGCGACAATAGTGCAAATAAGAGTTTTTTCATTATCTATCCTTCTGTTTTTATCCCGAATTATGTAGTAGAATTGTGAAAACAGTATAAATATTTGTCTTTTTGATTTATCAAAAAGATTGATCTATATCTATTGGCAAATGGCTATAGCACAATAACTTATACTAATTTTGTGATCTCTACTACATAATTTGGGTCTGTAAGAGATTATCCTTAAATTGTGTTAAGTTAGTGTTAAATTATATGATTTTGAAGATAGAGAATAGTTCTAAATTCTCTATCTTCTGTAGGAGGGGTGGGATCTATGTCCACTGATCTATTATTCTTGTTAAATCTTTTTCAATTATAGGTTTTCTAACGAAATCATTGGCACCATTATCAAAAACCTCTGTTTTCCTAGTATCATCAGTTGTCAGGACAACTACAGGTATATGACTATTACTCATATCAGACCTAAATATTTTCAGAAACTCTACACCATTTAATATAGGCATCATAATATCAAGAAGTATAATATCTATTGAATCTGCCTCTTTTGCCTTATCTAGTGCATCTGAACCATTTTCAGCTTCGATAACATTTGATACTCTAGAGTTCTTTTTCAAAAGTGCCTTCAACAACATTCTATTGATCATATCATCATCGACTATTAATACATTTAATCCCATAGCTTATCCTCTATACCTATTAACTAATATCTCAAGTTTTTCTTTTGTAATTTCACGAGAGATATACTCTCCTCTCTCTATATTGTGTATCTGCTTACTCTTGTCATCCAATCCAAACGAAAGTATAACCACTTTCTCTTCTATTTGACTGATATCACTTGGCAATAGATCAGCATCAGATAAGAGGATATCATATTTGCCAGATATCGCTTCACTGGTCAAGTCAGAAGACATATCCCAAGTAGCATAATCAAAATCAAGGTTTTGTATCATTTTCGATAGTATTCTACTCTCAAGAAGATTTTTCTTTGCTACAAGTATTTTTTTGACTTTTGGCTCTTTGTCTATAGTTGGCTCTATGATTGGACTACTATCATCTTCAGGTGATGAGATATCCAAGACACTATCGGCAATCTTCTCTTTTTTGACAATCGGTTTACTCTTATCGCTACCTCTTGCTGGTTTTGATTTGCTACCTGCTTTTCTCTCTAAGTATTTATTGAGTACAGCCATCAACTCAGCTGTCTCTAGAGGTTTTGATATATACTCATCCATACCCTCTTTGAGGAATCTCTCTTTATCGCCTTTAAGTGCATTTGCAGTAAGTGCTACGATAGGGATATGAGGTATATCTTCATCTTTTTCATAATCTAGTATCTCGCTAGTAGCTTCAAGCCCATCCATTACAGGCATTTGAATATCCATAAAGATTAGATTATACTCATTATTTCTTCTCTTCTCAAATGCTTCAAGACCATTATCTGCCATATCAACATCCAATCCTGTCTCCTCAAGAATATGACGAATCAACTTTTGATTTATGATATTATCTTCTGCTACTAGGACTCTAGCATCAAAGTGAGTAGCCTCATCTTCGACTTCAATTTTATTCAATTTTTTATCACCTGTATCTGAACTTCTTAGTAGAAGTTCTCTGATCTTACTAAGAGTTACAGGCTTGTAGAGGATATTATCTTGTGCGATATCTAACTGCTCTATTTTACTACGGCTCGTTACATTTGCTATGATTACCAAATCAGATTTATTTATATTGCTTAGTGCGTTAAAGATATTCTCTTTTGTATTATCTATATCAATCCAGTAATTTTTGCACTCATTTGCATCTTTCAAATCTTTGAGTTCTCCAATAGATTCAAATAGTTTAACTTGAGGACCAAAATACTCAAAATATCTATCAAGATATGTATCTAGTCTTGTTGGTATCTTCTGCTCATACTTAGCTATTGATAGTGATGTAAATGCATTAAATAGATCAGCCTCAGTAGATGGTATCTCTTCGAGTGCTAAACTGAAGAAGAAAGTAGTTCCTTCATCTTTCGCACTCTCTAGTTCAAGTTCACCACCCATTAGCTCAACAAATTGACTAGATAGAGTCAATCCAAGTCCAGTACCTCCATATTTTCTTGTGACAGATACATCAGCCTGTGAAAATGCAGTAAAGATCCTTGATTGTTGCTCTTTTGTCATACCTATGCCATTGTCTTGGACACTGAAATATATTCTATTCTGTCCATCTTCTGTCTGTATCTTTTTGATCTCAACATTGATCTGTCCACCATAACCAGTGAACTTGATAGCATTACTAAGGAGGTTAATAAGGATCTCTTTTATCTTGGTTGGATCTCCCTTTAGCTTACTGTTAATTGTAGGATCTAAGTAGTAGTTGAGAGAGATATTTTTATCAGCAGCACCAACTGCATATGTCTCTATCGCACTATCAAACTCCGCTTCAGTATCAAATACTATGCTCTCTATCTCTACTTTATTACTCTCTACTTTTGACAAGTCTAGAATATTATTGATAATACTTAGTAGGTTTTCAGAACTCTTGTCTATTATAGACAAAAACTCTTGTTGCTCATCATTGAGTTCTGTTGTTTTGAGTAGTTCAGTAAATCCTACGATACCATTAAGAGGTGTACGAATCTCATGTGACATGTTTGCCAAAAATAGTGATTTTGCCTCATTTGCTTGTAGTGCTGACTGCTTATCTTCTCTAGCTGTATCAACTAAGCTCTCAAGGAATCTATAGGCAGTTTTTGTACCCTCTCTAGTATCAAGTTCAATATTTTCTATTGAAGATGTATCAGACATAAGATATTGGTCACTCTGCTTGATCTCATCTATAGCTTTATTGAGAACATCCTCTAGCTCTTTGATATTACTTGTGATATCGCTTGTTGTTTTGTGTCCCATAAAAGCTAAAAATATAGATAGTAACCAGATCGATATAGAGATGATGAGTGCTAAAAATTGTTGCTGTAGATATGCTTCAGATTCTACCCACAATTTGCTTGATACTATAATCTGTGCCTTAGATAGGATGGATATCTTTTTGGTTTGGAGAGTAAACCAATCAGCAGGATCTTCTGCATAGTCACCATTATCTACATCTGTCTGAATTGCAGAAGATGTCTCTGCCAAGTTTAACAATATCTCTTTATTTTTAGGGCTATTGTAGAGTTGAACTATAGCATCTGATACATCTTTGTTTGTGATCTTATAAGGGTCAAAAGCATTTGATTTTGTCTTAAATTTGTCCCAAAGTGCTATCTCATCGAAAGTCATAGATGCTTTTCGTGTCATAAAATATGCGATATAACCTCTCTCTAGACCAGCATTCTCTTTTGCGATATCTATCTGACTTAGAGTTGCTATAAGTGAGGCTATATCGGTATTGAGTGTAAAGTTATCTGTCTGCAAAAGATTGTCAAGAGTGGGAGTAGCTATTAGCTTGGTATATCCTTTGAAAAATACATCAGTAAAATTACTTCCATCGCTATCTGCCTTCTCTCTAATCTTTGGCAACATTGCAGTATTTGTCAATAGGGTATTGTACTTTTCACTATCAAGTAGTTGTATATTTGTCAATAGAAAAGGTATATATGCTTCTGTTTTTACAACTAGGTTCTCATGTAGTTTTTTGACAGATCTATCGAGAACAACTCTCTGTTTCTTCAACAAATCACCAAAGCTTTTACGGTCAGAACCCATATATAGTGCGGTAAGCCCTCGCTCTTTACCAATCTGGATTAGAATATCATTTAATATTGCATTATTTTTCAATACTGTTTTTAGTGCATTAGCTTTTTCATAATTTTGATATGAAACAACCAAAAAATAACTAGTAAGTAATATAAGCAATATAATCGGTACTAGCCCCGTTAGTTTTAGTCGATTTCTTATTGTCATAATCTATTTTTCTCCCTGGTTACTTAATATACTATTCATAAATATCTCAAATGCTATAAACTGTCCCCAATATTTCTTGAGTAGTGGTTCAAATCTACTTTTGTCTTCACAAAATTGAACCTCTTCGAGTGTATTTGCCAAAGGAACTATTCTCAAATTACTAGCAACTCCTTTTAGCTTATGCCCAGTTTTTTGTATAGTATCCATATCTCCTCTTCTACAGGCATCTATAAAAGTCTGCTTCTCTTCATTGGCTTGGACTATAAAGTCACCAACAAACTCCTCTATCAAATCTACAGGTAGACTCAAATCTTCAGCCGCTTTTTCCATCTGAAAATCAAAGTGTATAGGCTCTATGCCCTCAAAGCTTAGATCACATATTTTATTGTCAGAGTCATCCTCTTTGGCAGGGAGTGCTGTCTCCTCAGATGGCATTATATTTTCATCCGATACGCTATCCTCTACACTAACTTCTGGAGCTTCGACACTACTTGTTGCTACAGTAGTATGCTTTGATATAACTTCATAAAAAATATCTATAGCTGACTTCTCATCATCACCTGATCTCTTCTCTATCTCTTCAAGGAGATTAGATACACTTGATAGTTGCAACATTTGTGTAAGATGCATAAGTGAAGATATAGCTTTCTTCTGCTCATCACTATTTGATCTAATGGACTCTTCAGCCTCTACAGCCTTATCTGCAAACTCATTTAAAAACTCTTTATAGTCATCCTCAGATATACCTAGATTTTCACTCAACTCTTTTATGTTGATATCAATCTCATCTGCCGAAATAGGAGTATACTGATCAGCTGTAGTATCATTGTTATCGCTATCATCAAGCGAAAGTAGATCATCTATCTCTTCGGTAACTGGAGTCTCGACTTCGACCTCTTTGCTATTGGCATCCTTCAAAAAGTCGTCATCATCATCCAACAAGAACGACATAGAGTCATCAGGCTCTTCGGTAACTGGAGTCTCGACTTCGACCTCTTTGCTATTGGCATCCTTCAAAAAGTCGTCATCATCATCCAACAAGAACGACATAGAGTCATCAGGCTCTTCGGTAACTGGAGTCTCGACTTCGACCTCTTTGCTATCGGCATCCTTCAAAAAGTCGTCATCATCATCCAACAAGAACGACATAGAGTCATCAGGCTCTTTGGTAGCTGGAGTCTCAACTTCGACCTCTTTGCTATCAGCATCCTTCAAAAAGTCGTCATCATCATCCAACAAGAACGACATAGAGTCATCAGGCTCTTTGGTAGCTGTGCTCTCTTCATTGAGATCATTATCTTCAATAAAATCATTATCAAGCAAGAAGTCCATACTCTCATCTTCTTTATCTAAGGTGGCCTTCTCTGCCTCTTCTGCCAATCTCTTAGCTTCAGCTTCCTCCGCCAATCTTTTGGTCTCTGCCTCTTGAGCTATTCGTTTAGCCTCTTCCTCTGCCAATCTCTTGGCTTCAGCTTCCTCCGCCAATCTTTTGGCTTCTGCCTCTTGGGCTATTCGTTTAGCCTCTTCCTCTGCCAATCTCTTGGCTTCTGCTTCTTCTGCCAATCTTTTGGCCTCTGCCTCTTGAGCTATCTTCTGAGCCAAGGCGATCTTCTGAGCCTCCTCTTGAGCTATTCGTTTAGCCTCCTCCTCTTCTGCCAATCTTTTGGCTTCTGCTTCTTCTGCCAATCTCTTGGCTTCTGCCTCTTGGGCTATTCGTTTAGCCTCTTCTTCTGCCAATCTCTTGGCTTCTGCTTCCTCCGCCAATCTTTTGGCCTCTGCCTCTTGAGCTATCTTCTGAGCTAAGGCGATCTTCTGAGCCTCCTCTTGAGCTATTCGTTTAGCCTCCTCCTCTTCTGCCAATCTTTTGGCTTCTGCTTCTTCTGCCAATCTCTTGGCTTCTGCCTCTTGAGCTATCTTCTGAGCTAAGGCGATCTTCTGAGCCTCCTCTTGAGCTATTCGTTTAGCCTCCTCCTCTTCTGCCAATCTCTTGGCTTCTGCCTCTTGAGCTATCTTCTGAGCTAAGGCGATCTTCTGAGCCTCCTCTTGAGCTGCACTATCCTCTTCGACTTCACTCTCATCTATCAAAAATGAGTAACTATTTTTTGGATATTTTTTATTTTGGGTATTCTCATCTTCACTATTCTCATCTTCTGTTAGTAGTATAGATATTTTATCACTACTTTTATCAGGTAAGATAGTAAACTCATCCTCTATAGTATTCTCTTTTTCTAAAACTTTTACCAATATAACTCTACCCAAAAGTGTCGAGATAGGATATCTAGTCTGCTCCAATGACAATCTACCTGTATCACTTTTTATCTCCAGTAGAGTGTTATCTAATTCAATTATTTCAATCTCTTCTTTTGCTAATTTTACTGTCAACTCTTGTAGTGTTGTCAATCCCAAAAGTCTTATAAAATCACTATCTGCTGCTATGATTTGATTATCTAAATTTATTATGTAATACATATCTACTCTATTCCTTAATTTGATTTTCTTCTCTTAAACTTTTTTCGTAAGCCATTTTTGCTTCTTCTATTTCTGTCCGTGATGCAGGTTTTCTTGCAGCTGTATATCCGATGATTTTTTTCTCCTTAAAAATAGGAGATATGAAAGTGTATACCCAATAGTATCTACCATCTTTTCTAAGATTTTTTACTGTACCAACCCAACTCTTTCCATCTTGAATTGTATCCCATAAGTTTTTAAAGGCACTCTTGGGCATATCTGGATGCCTGACAATATTGTGACTCTTACCTTTAAGTTCACTCTTATCATAGCCAGAAATTTCACAAAACTTTCTATTGCTATAAGTAATTATGCCTTTTAGGTCAGTCTCACTAATAATGATACCGTCATCAAATATATACTCTTCATCAATAGGAGTAGGTCTTTCCATAAAAATCCTTATTTATAAAAACCATCTTAAATACTGTAGACACAATTGTACAATATTTGACATAACTCTATACCAACATAACTAAAAGAAGAATGAAATGTAGTGATTTGATATAAAAAAATTGTAAAAAATGTATTATTCGTGACAAATTAAAGTTATTTTTTTATTTTTTTGCTTAGACTTAAGCCTACCACTTTTGCAAGTTCATCTATCTCTGCTTTATCTATATTTTCAAATGTACCAAAATAATCTATAAGTTTTTTTACCGTAGCTTTACCTATACCTTTTTTATTTAATAGTGATATTTTGGTATCATCTTTTCGTTTTTTGTTTTGATGATATGCTATAGCAAAGCGGTGCGACTCATCTCTCTGCTTCTGTATCCAGTGAAGTCTTCTATCATTTTGTTTTAACTCCAATATACCTTTGGTGCTATAGATTATATCTTTTGCTGCACCTTTTGCTCTATGTGCTTTGGCATCAAGTTTCTCTTTGGCTATAGCGATTACATCTAGGTTTACTTTGGCATCTTTGAGTAGCATTAAGGCCAAGTTTAGATTGGCTTCACCACCATCTAGTATCCATAGATCTGGTGGTGGTCTATGGTCAAAATCATCTATTCTTCGACTCAACATCTCTCTCATCTGCCCATACTCATCCCTTTGGTGTAGTTCATACCTTCGATATGATTTTTTGTCCCACTGCTCCTCATCCCATACGACCATAGCACCTACAGTAGCTACACCCATCATGTGTGAATTGTCAAATGACTCTATCCTGTATGGTATCACTGTCAAATCTAGCAGATCTGCTATCTCTTGCTCTATATAGTTATGGCTTAGTTGATTTTTTAGTAACTCTTTAGCATTCTCTATAGCCAATGTTATAAGTTTAGCTTTTGGACCTCTTTTTGGTGATATTATCTTGACTTTTTTAGAAAATCTTAGTGATAGCGTAGATGCTATCTCGACACTATCTTCAAAGGATTCGGGGACCAAGATAGTAGATACTATATGTGGAGAGTCTACAGTATAGTGTTCCAATAGAGCCTGTTTGTAGGCTTCATTATGATCAAAATTTTGAGTATGCCTAAAGTAGTTGTAGCTACTAGATATGATCTTACCAGCTCTCATAAATAGCTTGACCACCACACCTCTCTCTTCACCATTGACTATAGTAAATATATCTAAATTTGTATCTCTTGCCAAATCAGTAGTATTAGATAGTGCTAGAGATTCTATAAGCGATGACATATCTCTGATCTTTGCTGCCTCTTCAAATCTCTCACTCTCTGCTAACATATACATTCTACTATTGAGTGCAGATATAAGCTTATCTCTTTTCACTATGGCATCTTTTACCTCATCAATGATTCTCTTATACTCCAATGATCCGATTTTGCCTTCACAAGGAGCATGACACTTTTTGATCTGATGAAAGAGACAAGCCCTCTTCTCTTTGAGGCAACTCTTTTTTTGTACTAATGGATATATCTCATATATAGCATCCAATAGAGCTTTGCCACCTGTAGGAAATGGCCCATAATATTTGATATTTTTACCTTTGACTACTCTGCGTGTAAGCTCAAATCTAGGAAATGGCTCACTCTCATCAATATATATATATGGATATGTTTTATCATCTCTAAGTAGTATATTGTATTTTGGATTTAACTGTTTTATCAGAGAGTTTTCCAAGATCAATGCATCCTCTTCACTAGACACTACTATATATTCCAATCTTTTTGCTTCACTTAACATCTTTAAAATTCTAGTAGATTGTGTAGGGTTTGGCTTGATAGTAGGAGTAAATCTAAAGTAGCTCTTTACCCTCTTTTTAAGATCTTTTGCTTTGCCTATATATAGCAACCGATCACTCTTATCAAAATATTGATATACTCCAAAGGTAGATGGCAATTGATTGATCGTGATTAGGATATCTTCCACTATTCTATCTCTCTGTTTTTTATAATTTGATCTCTTATAGAGTTAAATCTATCTATTATATCTTGATCTTCACTATGGATATCAAAATTTGCAGTAGATAGTTCACTATACTTAGGATCGGTGGGAGTACTATTCTCTTCTACTTTATTATAGTATTTGGAGTTAAATACTACTACATTAGATACACTTATATCTGCACACTCTTTATCATGCTCACTCATCATGTTTAATATGCTTTTTAATAAATCTCTATTATAATTAAGCTCCATTTTATACCCTGGATGGGATAGAGCTACAAATAGTGTACTATTTTTGATATAGACAAAAGCTATAGCCTTTTGAAACTTTGGCTGTAGAAGTTGGATAAACTTACGATAACATATATGTTTTCGTAGGGATTTAAATTGAGGTTGGTAAGATATATGAGACAAAATAGAAGAGGCATTTTTCATGCCACAATTATAACATCACTTTGCTGTATTGCACTTACAGGATGTGGACACAAAACCACTCCCGTATATGTTCCAGATAATCAAAAAGTAATAACTAACAAGGGATAAGTTGAAAAAGTATGATGTTTTGATCATAGGTGCAGGTATAGCAGGACTATATGCAGCTATAAATTTGCCAAAGAGCAAAAAGGTATTGGTACTCTGCAAAGATGTCCCTTGGGAGTGTAACACCTTCTATGCTCAAGGTGGTATGGTGACTGCACTCGATGAGGCAGATATCAAGCTACACACACAAGATACTATAGAGTCTGGTGCATTTCACAACGACAAAAGTGCTGTAGAGATCATGAGTCGTATCAGTATAGAGACTACAGCAGATATCATTAGTAGGGGTATGAAGTTTGACAGAGATAGCAGTGGCAATATCCTATATACCAAAGAGGCAGCCCACTCTGTAGAGAGAATACTACATGCAGGTGGTGATGCTACAGGTAGATATATGCACTACTTCATGATGGCACAAAATAGGCATGATTTACAAAGAAACACTTTGGTATATGATCTACTTATAGAGAACGGTAGATGCTATGGAGTCAAAGCTAGTGTAAACTATCAACCAACTACTATCTATGCTGATGATATCATCATAGCATCAGGAGGAGTAGGCTCTCTATATCAATACAACACAAACTCTCGTACAGTTAGTGCAGATATACATGGTATATGTGTAGAGAAGGGGATAGAGTTGGCAGATATGGAGATGATGCAGTTTCACCCTACTGTATTTGTCAAGACACCATATGCAAGAAAACTTCTACTTACAGAGGCACTCCGTGGCGAGGGTGCTTTTGTTGTCAATGAGAGTGGAGAGAGATTTCTGTTTGATTATGATAGTAGGGGTGAGTTGGCTAGTAGAGATATCGTATCTAGGGCTATATTTAACTATAAGCTTTTACATAAAGGTGAAGAGGTTTATTTGGATTTTTCTATGTTTGAAGAGGAGTTTTTCCATAATAGATTTCCAAATATTAGCAAACAGTTTGCTGCATTGGGATATAAATTTCCTAAAGATAGAGTTCCAATATCTCCAGCTTTTCACTATGCTGTAGGTGGCATCAAGAGTGATAGCTGGGGTGTAGTAGATGGTATAAAGGGGCTATATGTCATAGGCGAAGCAGCCTCTACAGGAGTACATGGAGCCAATAGACTAGCCTCCAACTCACTACTAGAGGGTGTAGTATTTGCCAAAAGGGCTACAGATCATATCCTATCTAAAGAGCAGATTGATATCAAAACACCAAGATTTGATAAAGATTACAGTAATATTCTACATAAAGATAGTGATAAATCTTTCAAACATAGACTTAGAGAAGTAATGTGGAACGAGATAGGCATAGTTCGCAACAGAACAGGACTGCTAGAAGCAAAAAATCTTATCTATGATATGAAAAATAGAGACATAGGTAGATTATTGGAGTTGAGACTCAATACCGCTTCAGCTATAGTAGAAGCTGCTCTAGCTAGAAGAGAATCTCTAGGTACACACTATATAGAAGCTCAATAACCAATCAGGAGGTAAAATGCACGAAACTCTAGACTTAACAACTACTTGGGTAGGAATACTCTCTCTTGCTATATTTATCATAGCATACTATTTTATAGCTTCAGAGGATAAGTATCATATAAACAAAGCAAAACCAGCACTATTTGCAGGTACTTTTATCTTCATGCTTATAGGCATATATATAGCTGTAGAGTTTCCGTCTATCAATCATGTCTCATCGCCACAACAGACACATCTGCACCATGAAATAGAGGCACTTATCTACGAAATAGCTGGTATATTTTTCTTCCTATATGTAGCTATGACATATATAGAGGCTATGATAGATAGAAATATATTTTCAGCCCTTAGATACAATCTAGTATCAAAAGGTTATGACTACAAGAAACTATTTTGGCTTACAGGTCTATTGGCATTTTTCATCTCGCCAGTTGCAGACAATCTAACTACTGCTCTCATACTATCTACAGTACTTATCACTATAGACAAGGACAATAGATCTTTTATAGTCCCATCAGCTATCAATATAGTAGTAGCCGCAAATGCTGGTGGTGCCTGGAGTCCATTTGGAGATATCACTACCCTTATGGTATGGGTAGATGGTAAGGGTGCTTTTATAGAGTTTTTGTATCTATTCCCGGCATCATTCTTGGGATGGCTAGTGACGGCATTTTTGCTTAGTAGATTTGTACCAGAAGGAAACCCACCATTCACAAAGGGTGAAAAGGTAGCAAATATACACCCTGGTGGCAAGGTTATCATGGGGCTATTTGCATTGACTATAGCATCAGCTGTCCTATCCCATCAGCTTCTACATCTACCTGCTATGTGGGGTATGATGTTTGGTCTGGCTATACTCAAACTATACATATACAAGATGAGCAAAGAGACTCGTAAAGATGAAAATGGCAATATATGTCCTACTGTAAATGTATTTACATTCATATCAAAGATAGAGAATGATACTCTCCTCTTCTTCTTTGGTATATTGGCAGCTGTTGGTGGACTTCACTTCTTGGGCTTCTTGGAGTACTTTACTGCACTATATAGTCAGTTTGGTGCTACTGTGGTCAATATAGGAGTAGGTTTCCTATCAGCTATAGTAGATAATGTACCTGTCATATCCGCAGTCCTCAAATCAAATCCAGATATGGGTGCAGATGCCCAAGCTCAATGGATGCTAGTTACTATGACGGCAGGAGTAGGTGGCTCACTCATATCATTTGGTTCAGCTGCTGGTGTAGGTGTGATGGGTAAACTACACGGCATCTATACATTCTCTTCACATATGAAGTTGGCATGGACTGTACTAGTAGGCTATATCGTATCTATATCTGTATGGTATCTACAGTTTGAAATTCTAGGTATCTATTAGATTTTATAGATACTCAACCCTTATGGGTTATGAGTATAGTAGAGTATACAAACTTTATGATCTCTAATGCAAAATTTGAGATCATAACTCTTGTAAGATACCTATTGATATAGTTCAAGTTTTGTCAAATAGAAATTTGAACTATACCAATACCCAATCCGAAGGAAAATACAATCATGAAACAAGTCCCTATTTTAGTGCTAGATTTTGGCTCACAATATACACAACTCATAGCAAGAAAACTCAGAGAGAGTGGAGTCTACTGTGAAGTAGTACCATATAGAGAGAAGATAGAAGATATCAAAGCTAGAGATCCACAAGGTATCATACTATCGGGTGGACCAGCCTCTGTATATGCCAAAGATGCCTATAAACCCAGTGAAGAGATATGGGATTTGGGACTACCTATCATGGGTATCTGCTATGGTATGCAACTCATCACTCAACACTTTGGAGGAGAGGTAGTACCAGCAGATCACCATGAGTATGGCAAAGCCAATCTCAAGATAAGTGACTCTAAGATATTTGAAGGTATGAGTAGTGGTCAAACTGTATGGATGAGCCATGGAGATAAAGCTCAGAGATTACCTGATGATTTTAGTGCCATAGGTATGAGTGAAAACTCCCCATATGCAGCTATAGCCAATGAGAAGAAAAAAATATATGCATTTCAATTTCACCCAGAGGTTCACCATACAGTAGAGGGTACAAAACTCCTCAAAAACTTTGCTAAGTATATATGTGGATGTGATAGTACTTGGAATATGGGTAGTTTCGCCAAAGAGAAGATAGAGGCTATCAAAGCACAAGTGGGTGACAAAAAAGTACTATGTGGTGTGAGCGGTGGAGTAGATAGCTCTGTAGTGGCCGCCATGCTCCATGAAGCACTCCCAAAAGAGCAACTCATATGTGTATTTGTAGACCAAGGATTGCTCCGCAAGGATGAAGCTACACAGGTACAGGCTATGTTTAGGATGTTGGATATCCCTCTTATCACTATAGATGCCAAAGATGAGTTTATGGAGGCTCTAGCAGGTGTAACAGACCCAGAGATCAAGAGAAAGAGTATCGGAGAGAAGTTTATAGAGGTATTTGACAAAGAGGCTTCCAGACATAAAGATGTAGCATTCTTAGCTCAAGGTACACTATATACAGATGTGATAGAGTCTGTATCTGTCAAGGGTCCATCCAAGACTATCAAATCTCATCACAATGTAGGTGGTCTACCTGAGTGGATGACATTTGAGCTAGTAGAGCCCCTAAGAGAGATATTTAAAGATGAAGTACGAAAGTTAGGCTTGGAGCTAGGACTTCCCAAAGATATGATAGCAAGACACCCATTCCCTGGTCCAGGGTTGGCTATCCGTGTGATGGGAGAGGTCAATGAAGAGGCACTAAGACTACTTCGTGAGTCAGATGCCATAATGCAACAAGAGTTGAAAGCTACTGGATATTATGATAAAGTGTGGCAAGCCTTTACAGTACTACTCAATGTCCAATCAGTAGGGGTGATGGGTGACAATCGTACTTATGACAATACAGTATGTATCCGTATGGTAGAGTCTGTAGATGGTATGACAGCAACATTTGCCCATATACCACATGATGTACTAGAGGGTATGAGTAGAAGGATTATCAATGAGATAGATGGTATCAATCGTGTAGTATATGATATCAGCTCAAAGCCACCTGCTACTATAGAGTGGGAGTAGTATCCCATATCAAATATATCTATTGATACTATCAAAAAAGGTTTTATATGAAAAGAGTCTTATCACTATCGCTATCGCTATCTTCGTTGTTGCTTATGTCAGCTTGTACAGCCGAAACAGAACATATAGTTGCCAATCCATACAAAATGGCAAAGAGCTGTGAGAGTATAGATCAGTCACTAGAGAAGCTAGATAGATATATCCTCGTAGTAGAGAACTCTAGTGCTTTTCATTTGGAGGAGGCTAGTGTAGCATATGAGATACCAGGAGTCACTATCAGCAATCACAAAAAACATATGCTAAGAGATGCCAAATCATATAGAGAAGAGTTGATCTCAAAACATAGAGCTATGGAGTGTCCAACAACAAAAACTAAACAGTAGAGTCATATAACAACTACTCTATAAATAATCTTTAGTCACTTAGACTAAAGATTATTTACAAAAAAGAGTCAAAACCCTTGAAATTTATCCAAAAAAATACTATAATCCGAAAAAAATTATTATGATCACCAAAGGAGACAATGTGGCAAAACATCAATTTCAAACTGAGATAGGTCAACTACTCAAACTAATGACACACTCACTATACTCAAACAAAGAGATATTTATCAGAGAGTTAGTATCTAACTCTAGTGATGCTATAGATAAATTTAACTATATGATACTTACAGATGATAAGTTCAAGGGTGAGGATTGGACTGGTAAGATATCTATCAATCTTGACGAAGAGGACAACTCACTAACTATAGGTGACAATGGTATAGGTATGAGTGAAGATGATCTCATGGATCACCTAGGTACTATAGCCAAGTCAGGTACCAAATCATTCGTAGAGAGTCTCACAGGAGATGCCAAAAAAGATAGCAATCTCATAGGTCAATTTGGTGTAGGTTTCTACTCAGTATTTATGGTAGCAGAGAGGGTAGATGTCATTACCAAAAAAGCTGGTGAAGATCAAGCATATATGTTCTCTACAGATGGTACAGGTGAGTATGAGATCAAAGAGGTGACAAAAGATTCACATGGTACAGTAGTCTATATCAAGCTCAAAGAGGATGAGAAAGAGTTCTTGTCTAAGTGGCGTATACAAGAGGTAGTCAAAAAGTACTCCAACCATATAGCATACCCTATCATGCTCAACTATAGTGAAGATGAGACTACAGGTGAGGGTGATGATGCAGTCACTACAAAGGTCAAGAAATCAGAGCAGATCAATGCAGCTACAGCACTCTGGACACTTCCAAAATCAGATATCAAAAAAGAGGAGTATATAGAGTTCTACAAGACTCTAGCACATGGTGATGATGAGCCTCTCAAGTATCTACACAACAAAGTAGAGGGTTCACAAGAGTTCACTACGCTATTTTATATCCCAAAGACAGCACCGATGGATATGTATAGAGCAGACTACCAACCAGGTGTTAAGCTATATGTCAAGAGGGTATTTATCACTGATGATGACAAAGAGCTACTCCCTCCATATCTCAGATTTGTCAAGGGTATCATAGATAGTGAAGATCTCCCACTTAATGTAAGTAGAGAGATACTCCAAGAGAACAGAATCTTAGCAAATATCAAACAAAACTCTGTCAAGAAGATACTAGGAGCTATCAAGAAGCTCAAAGATGATGATATGGCTATATTTACCCAGCAGTATAACAAAGTGATAAAAGAGGGTATATATACAGACCACACCAACAAAGAGACTCTACTAGATATCGTCAGATACAAAAGCTCAAATCAAGAGGGTGTAGTATCACTAGAGGATTATATCAGTCGTGGTGATAGTGAAAAGAGAGAGATATACTATATCATAGGTGAGAGCGAGAGTGTTCTTAGGAACTCCCCACTACTAGAGGCATACAACAAAGCTAGTATAGAGGTACTCATCTTAGATGACAAAGAGATAGATGAGATAGTGACTCCAATGATAGGTAGTTACAAAGAGTGGAGTTTCAAGGATATCACTACTATAGATGCTCCAGATAGCAAGAGCGAAGAGGAGAAAGAGGAGATAAATAAAGAGTTCAAACCTCTCACAGATAAGATCAAGGATGTACTAGGTGAAGAGGTCAAAGATGTCAAGATATCTACTAGACTTACCACTAGCCCATCATGTGTACTCAAAGATAGCTCAGACCCTATGGCAGGTATGGCAGCGATGTTTGCACAGATGGGGCAAGAGATGCCAGAGACACCTCTCATACTAGAGATCAACCCAGATCATGAGATACTCAAAAAGCTAAATGATTTGAGTGATGAGTCACTATTTGCTGATATGTCATGGATACTATTTGACTCTGCTAAGATATCTGAGGGTCTAGAGCCAAAAGATAAGGCTGCATTTGCCTCTAGGGTAGCATCTATAGCGACAAAAGCACTATAGCCATGCCACAAAGTCTGATGTCACCACAAAAGAGAGCGACGGTAGTATCTACTACTGTAGCAGTGGTATTAGTCATTGTCAAACTAGCAGTAGGTATAGCTAGTGGCTCTATAGCAGTGTTGGCATCAGCCATAGACTCACTACTAGACTCTGTAGTATCTATATTCAACTTCTTCGCTATCAAAAAGTCCGAAGAGAATCCAGATGCTAGATTTCATTATGGCAAAGGCAAGATACAAGCCTTAGCAGGTGTCATAGAGGGTACAGTCATCACCATGTCAGGTATCTTCATCATGTATGAGTCAGTCAAAAAGATGATATATGGTACTACCACTACACTATTGACCCCATCTATAGTAGTGATGATATTTTCTATAGTTGTGACTTACTTTCTAGTGAGATATCTACTTCGTATATCTGAAGAGACCAAAAGCATAGTGATAAAAGCCGATGCCATACACTACAAGACAGATCTCTGGAGCAATGGAGCGGTATTGGTGGCATTGTTGTTGGTGCAGTTGAGTGGTTTGGATATCATAGATGCTCTTTTTGGTCTGAGCATAGGTCTATATATCATCTACTCTGCTTATGAGATCATAGAGGATGGTGTATTGATGCTACTAGACCAAGCACTAGAAGAGGATATGGTCAACAAGATAGAGTCTATCATAGAGACTCACCCAAAAGTGACAAGCCAACACTGGCTCAAGACTCGTACAGATGGTACTACCAACTTCATAGAGTTTCATATGGTATTGACCCCCGAGATGTCACTACTAGAGGCTCACAATATAGCCAATGATGTAGAGGATGAGATCATAGAGCTTGACAGAGACAAGAGATGGGTTATCACTCCACACTTTGACCCATATGATGATGAGGAGATAAATGAGGCTATGTTCCATGGTCATAAATTGGGTGAAAAAAAAGATGCCATCAACAACTAAACGCCCCATATATCTACTCTCACCCAAACTCAAAGAGGCTACTCTACCTCTACCTATGATAGAGTTCCAAACTACCGCAAAGAGCATAGACTTCTCTATATGTGATACACTTATGTTCACCTCCAAACAAGCAGTAGTCACAGCAGAGCAGATAGATAGCTACTGGAAAAGCATACCCACCATAGCTATAGGTATCGCTACCAAGAGACAGATAGAGGAGCTAGGAGGCAAAGTCATCTACCACCCAAAACACTTCTATGGGAGTAGATTGGCAGATGATATCAAAGAGAAGTTTTCCAACAAAAAGATACTATATCTTCGCCCCAAAAAGATATCTTTTGATAGTAGAGCCTACTTAGCCCAAAGCAACATAGAACTACAAGAGCAGGTGATATATCAGACTAGTTGCGTAGAGTACAAAAGCGACAAACAGCCCCCACCAAACTCCATCATTATCTTCACCTCCCCATCTACTATAGAGTGTTTTCTTGGCAACTTTGAGTGGCTTAGTAGCTACACCGCTGTAGTCATAGGAGAGTCCACCAAGGTACACCTACCTAAAGGGTGTGATTTTGTAGTGAGTGATGTACCTCTCATAGATAGCTGTATCAAAATGGCTATGGAGATAAACTAGCTAGTCTACGCTCCAAAAGTTGAGAAAAAAGTTCTCTCACAGTCTCAATGACTTATACTATATCTATAGTCTGTATTGCATAATTAGGATTTATAGTATAGAGTTACTTACGATTACATTCACTAGACCCCTTTAGTAAATTCAAAAATTAAAAGTAACAGAGTGTCGGTTAATACCTAAAATCCCGTATTAACACTACAAAGTCTCCTGCTAATGTAATATTTCAGGCAAAAAGGACATAAGCAATTGCTATAATAGTATTCTAAAATAAGTAAAAATAGCAAAAAATGTCAAATTGTCATACTTTTACATTATTAACAGACATTTTTTTGTACTGTTAATAATGGAATATAAGGCTAATAGGTATATAATTTTCCTTGAATAAATAGTTGTATTACTAAATTAACAAAGAAGTA